>ERZ724518.323-NODE-323-length-19627-cov-10.443951_pt1 | contig 19627 bp, 17 predicted proteins | sample MGYA00376051_ERZ724518 | MGnify/ENA primary metagenome ERZ724518 (study PRJEB28724, sample SAMN07190885) | wastewater metagenome | isolation source: influent of sewage treatment plant in Hong Hong | place: Hong Kong | collected 2016-03-17 ... | reverse complement strand
AAAATTGTTGACGAACTCTTTTTAGACTGGTCGAGTTCTTTCCCGCTCCCACTCATCAAATCAAGTCAACAACGTTTGATATTGATTTTCGCAGAGTATAAATTGATGTTTGTAGGGAAAACTGCCGATTCTCTAGCTCATTGGATGAGATATTTTTTGCATTACCTTACTACGAGTCTACGATAGAGGATTTTTACTTAATTTTGATATAATTAACTTATTAGTAGGGTTTTCAAATTGTATTTCCTATTACCACCGTGTGGCTAAAAAATAGAATGTACAATCAATTGATTAGGAGATTTATCGTGCGTAAATATATTGTTTTGCTTTTACTTAGTATTGTTGGAATTGGGGCATCCGTATTTCTTGTCCGACAATCCTCTAGTTCAACAGAATCGGAATACCGTCAGGCAGTGAAAGCGTATCAGACTATTTCCTTTAGTGAACTGGAAGAAAAATTAGATCGGCAAGATGATTTTATCCTGTATATTGGGAGGGAAACGTGCCCTTATTGTAGAGCATTTGTGCCTAAACTAACCCAAGCTGTTGAAGAGACAGGGAAGACAGTTTTCTACCTTGATAGTGAGAATGATCCAGATGGGAAGATTGATTTATTTCGTCAAGTAAGCGGTTTGAAGACGGTACCTAGTCTGACATATTTTAAATCAGGAAAATTGAATGGCTTGTTAAGAAAAGGAAGTCAGGCTTCCCAAGATGAGATAAAGCAATTCCTGCAGTTGCTAACTGAATAAATTAAATAAATTGCACAATTTTTCGAGTAAGTTGTGCAATTTTTTCATACATTTTTTTGTTGACAACCAGAAACATTGTGAAAATTATTTCAAATAAGATTGAAAAATATTTCACAATCTAGTATAATAGTTGTAACAGATAAAATTGGAGGTTTATCATGAAAAAGAAAACGTTGTTAGGCTTGTTTATGAGTCTACTTGCTGTAGTAGTTTTGGTTGCATGTGGAGGTAAAACTGAAAATACTACCACATCATCATCGTCTACAAGCTCTTCTTCATCAGAAGAAGCTGTATCAGGTGCATCTGTGAAAGAATACTCTGATCCATCTGAGTTGAAAGATAGCTATGATGTTATCGTCGTTGGTTCTGGTGGTGCAGGGATGTCTGCTGCTATCTCAGCTAAAGATGCTGGCGCTAGTGTTGTTTTATTGGAAAAAATGCCTGTAATTGGTGGGAATACAGCTAAATCATCAGCTGGTATGAACGCTTCACAAACTAAATTCCAAGAAGCGGAAGGTATTGCTGATACCAATGATAAATTCTATGAAGAAACCCTTAAAGGTGGTAAGGGTACAAACGATCCTGAATTACTACGTTACCTTGTAGATCATTCTGCTAGTGCAATTGACTGGTTGGACGGAATGGGGATTACCCTTAGCAACCTTACTACAACTGGTGGTATGAGTGAGAAACGTACCCACCGTCCAGCAGATGGTTCAGCTGTTGGTGGCTACTTAGTAAATGGTCTTTACCATAATCTTGTTGAACGTGAAGTACCAATTTTTGTAAATGCAGATGTGACAAAACTGCAAGACAAAGATGGTGCCGTAACAGGTGTTGAGGTAGAAATTGCTGGAGAAACGAAGAAAATTTCAGCAAAAGCAGTTGTGTTGGCTACGGGTGGTTTTGGGGCAGACTTGGAAATGGTTGCAAAATTCAATCCTGCCCTTGAAGGCTATGTAACAACTAACCAACCTGGTTCAACAGGTGACGGTATTGCGCTTGCTGAATCAGAAGGTGCAGCAATTGTTGATATGGATCAAATCCAAATTCACCCAACCGTAGAGCAAGAAACCTCTTATTTGATTACAGAAGCAGTTCGTGGTGAAGGTGCTATCCTTGTCAATTCTAAAGGGGAGCGCTTTGTTAATGAGTTGGAAACTCGTGATAAAGTTTCAGCAGCGATTAATGCTTTAGATCCTAACTACGCTTACGTTATTTTTGATGATGCTCTGAAAGATCGTGTGAAGGCAATTGCTCAATACGAAGAAAAAGGACTTGTAAAAACAGGTGCTTCTCTTACAGATTTGGCTAAAGAAATTGGTGTACCTGCGGATACACTTCAAACAACACTTGATACTTGGAACAAGGCTGTAGCGGATAAAAATGATGTAGCATTTGGTCGTACATCTGGTATGGATCGTGCTTTGGATACAGGTTCTTATCATGCGATTAAGGTTGCTCCAGGTATCCACCATACGATGGGTGGTGTGAAAATCAATACCAATACTCAAGTATTGAAGACAGATGGTTCAGCAATCTCTGCTCTTTATGCTGCTGGTGAAGTAACTGGTGGTGTTCATGGTCAAAACCGTATTGGTGGTAATGCTGTAGCAGATATCATCGTATTTGGTCGTCAGTCTGGTGAGCAAGCAGCAGGATTTGCAAAAAAATAATAAATGACTAAAGGAGTTAGACAGATTAATTGTCAAACTCCTTTTTCTTGTCGCTCTTTCTTTAAGATGGTATACTTTTAGGGTATGAAGAAGAAAATGATATTGCTGGCAGGTACCTTAATTTGTTTGATGGTAGTCTGGTCAGTTATGACAGGTCATCGTCAGCAATCCTATGCCGAGGCTGAATTAACAGACCAAGATAAAATTTGGATCATCACTGATTTACATTATTTATCACAAGATTTATTTGATGATGGAGAGGCTTTTTCCTATATAGAAAAAACTGCTGCTGGCAAGGATTTGCGCTATGGAAAAGAGCGGATGGAGGCCCTGGTTGAACAAGTAGAGCGTGAGCATCCTTCTTTGCTACTAGTTAGTGGTGATTTGTCTCTCAACGGTGAAAAACAGAGCGTGGTTGAGTTGGCGCAGTACTTTACACAGATTGAAGAAAAAGGAACGGAGATTTTGGTCATTCCTGGCAACCATGATATTGCCAGTGGATGGGCTAGAGGCTTTAAAGGAAATCAGCAGGAAGTGACGGATCAAGTTACCTCTCAGCAATTTGAAAATCTCTTTGCTGATAACGGCTACCAACAAGCCAGCAGTCGTGACCAAGCCTCATTGAGCTATCTGGCCAAGCCATTTTCCAATGCATGGTTTCTGATGATAGATAGCAATATCTACGCTAGTGGGCAAGGAGATGGCGCACCGACTACTAATGGACGTATCAAAAAAGAGACCTTGAATTGGATAGATGTACAACTTCAGGCAGCCAAACAAGCTGGAGTGAGCCTGATACCTGTTGTCCATCACAATGTCTTGCAACAGCATGCTATGCTCTCAAAAGGGTATACTTTGGATAATGCTGTCGATTTGAAGGCTTTGTTCAATCAATATGGCATTCAATTTGGTTTTTCGGGACACACGCATTCTCAGAATATTGTTGAAGAAGACTTGGGGCAAGTCAGCTATACTGAAGTGGTCAATGGTGCATTTTCTATTTACCCAGCTCTTATCGGCCAATTGAGCCTTGATGATACAAGCATTCGCTATCAAAAAACTCAACTTGATATGGCTTCGTGGGCAGAAAAGCACCAGCCTAGTGATCCTAATTTGCAGGATCACGTAAGCTACTTACAAACCGTCTTTGACAGTACCAGTGATATTATGGTGCACAATGCTTTGAACGATGAACATTGGTATGATGGCGAGACAGCGGATGCTATTTCACAATTTATCATGCCAGCCAATCGTGCTTATTTTTCAGGAGAAAAATTGGATCAGACTTGGCTTGATGAGACAGTATTTCCAAGCCAAGCCTATCAGACCTTGCAAGCAGTGTCACCGAGAAGTTTCTTAGCTGACTATCTTGATGTGATTATAAAACGGAGTCAAAATCGAGATGTAGAGCAAGTGACGGTTTCTAAATGACGAATAGAAAAAATGCTGGGCAAGCCCAGTCTCGCTTCTCAGAGTTCGTGTCAACATCTCAGCGCAGTGGTTGATTGGCAGATTTGTTCGTGTTTCACACTCCAAATCTGACCTAATCAACTGTGCGGGGGTGGGAAGACGAACTCTTTTTTAGACTAGTCGAGTTCTGTCCCACTCCCTCTATGCTTGTAGGGGGAGAATGATTTTTAGTTGCACCCAATTATCTTCCTTGCTAAGTGTGAGACTGCCACCGTATTTATTGGCAACATACTCCATACTCTTAAGACCGAATCCATGGTAGTCCTTATTTGTTTTTGAGGTTTCAGGGAGCTGTCCTGTGGATAAGTCTAGTGAAGAAGTATCGTAGTTGTCTAATCGAATGATGAGAAATTGCTGATGGCTAGTAACCTTTAAAGTAATCAAGCGTTGTTCGGTGTTATCTATTTTTTCCACAGCCTCGATGGCATTGTCAATGGCATTTCCAAACAGAGCTGAAATATCCATTACATCCATAAAATGGAGGGCCTCTCCCTGAACAATACAGGTAAAGTTAATACCATTTTGCAAACAGTAATAATTTTTTTGGCTCAAAATGGTGTCAAGAACAGGATTTCCTGTTTCAATCTTTGCATCAAGTGTCTGGATCACCTCGCTGATTTCCTCTAGATATTGTTCCTTTTTGGTTTTATCGGGTTCTTGTTGGATGATGGCCAGTTGATGCTTTAAATCATGGACCTTACGGTCAAGAATCTCACTGTTTTCACGATAAGCTTGGTATTGCTTGTATTGAAGTTGAAACATATTATTGATAGAAGTCAACTCCTGCCGTAAATAGCGATCGTATTGTTGAGATTCTTGGGTGAATAGGAGCAGAAGACCAGAGAGATTGACGGTTGTCCGGAGGATGAAAATGCTGGTCGAGTCTTGAAATTGGCGCGTGCCTGAGAGGATGAAACCAATATTACTAAGAACAAAGATAGATAAGGTTGTAAAGACAGCTACCGTCACATCTCGCTGCTCAATGAATTTATCCAATTCTTCTAAGTGAACCTTTTTATCTTGTAGATAGATGAGCCAGTAAGAAAGTAGAGAAGTTATCAACATAAATAACCCCTGTGTCCACAAGTTATCCACAGGTTGTTGATAAATCGTCAAACAGTAGAGATGCCAAGTAATGGAGGCTACTAATTCGGCAATAATAAAGGCTTTTGCTGTCAAATAGAGACTAGCCCTCTTGTGGATAACTCCAAGCAATCGAATGGAAACAAACATCCAAGCGATATTGATGCCCATTCCCACAGTCCAAAAAAGCAAAGGGAGTTTGCCAGCCACAAGTTGAAGTAAGATTTGTATGAGGAAAATCAGGAGGATACGGAACTGTTTGCGTGACCATTTTTCAGACAAAACAAGTGAGGAACAGACCAGTAGGCAGGCCAAGCTTTCTGTTAGAGCAGTATAGAAACGTGTAATATCAGGGAAGTTGATCATAGTAGGCTATCTCCGATGAAGTTGGTTAGAGCAGTCGTAAATTCTTTTTTCCTTGGGCGGCTAATCGGCAAGGCTGTATTTGTGACGTAAACAAGGTTACCTTCCACTTTTTGAACATGGGACAAATTGATGATATAGGCCGAGTGGGCTCGTACAAACAATTTACTGTCTAACATGGCTTCGAGATTCTTGAGACTATTATTGGTAATCGTTAGGCCACCGTCAACTGTGTAGATGTGAACCTGATGTCCTTGACTTTCTAGGTAAACAATATCTTCTTGATAGAGTTTTACAGTGGACTGCTTGCTTTTTATATACAAACTTTGTTTCTCTTGGCTATCGGGTAATTTTCTAAGAATTTTCTATTGGCTAGCTTACTGAAAAAAGCAGAGCAGAAAAGGACTCCTGACTTGAACCTGCTGTTCCTTTATAATATGCCATTTAGGGCAATGGCAAAGATGACAGGAGACATGCTCGATTTAACGATGGTGGAAGGGATTCTAACCATTTTCAATGGCCATTTTTTCAAGGGCTTAGGCCAACTATGGAGAGCCTATCAAGCAAAAAGAAAATATCAAAAGCAACTTTCCTGAAAATGTGATAAAATAGTAACAAATTGTGTCAAATGGAGAGAAAGATGACCTTACTAAGTATTGCCATTCCGAGTTATAATTCGGAGGCTTACCTTCATTACTGTGTTCATTCCCTTGTAATGGGTGGTGACAAGGTTGAAATTCTGATTATTAACGATGGGTCGACCGATCGGACTCAGGAAATCGCAGAGGGACTAGAGAATCAATTTTCAAACGTACGTGGGCAATAAGGGCCATGGCGGAGCTGTAAATACAGGGATACGTGAGGCCAAGGGTAAGTACTTTAAAGTCGTGGACTCAGATGACTGGGTCGATACTAGGGCCTATTTGAAGATCCTAGAGAGTTAGCAGGCTTTGGAAGATGAAAATACGACAGTTGATGCCTGTATCTCCAACTTTGTTTATGAAAAAGAGGGACAATCTCGTAAAAAATCCATGTTTTATCAATCCACTCTGCCTGAGAACCGTATATTCGGCTGGGAAGATGTTGGTGCCTTTCCAAAGGGACAGTACATGATGATGCATTCCTTGATTTACAGGACTGAGTTGTTAAGAGAGGTCGGTCTCGTTCTACCTGAGCATACTTTCTATGTGGATAATATTTTCGTATTTACCCCTTTGCAGGCTGTGAAAACCATGTACTATCTACCAGTAGATTTTTATCGTTACTTTATTGGGCGAAATGACCAGTCTGTCAATGAGTCTGTCATGATTAAACGAATTGACCAGCAGTTAAAAGTCAATCGGATTTTAGTGGATGATTTAGATTTAGAGGCAATTGATAATACTGATTTACGAAGTTATTTGCTCAATCACGTGGAAATTACGACCATTATCTCCTGTGCTCTTCTCAATCGTGCTGGGACAGCTGAACATATGTTGATGAAACAGGCGTTGTGGGATTATATCCGTGACAATAATCCAGCGCTCTTTAAGGTCGTTCGCAAGGGATTGTTAGGCCAGTTGACCAATCTTTATGGCTACCCAGGACGAAAAATTTTCAATACTGTCTACAAAATTGCTAAAAGAATTTACGGTTGTTTCAACTAAATGACAATAAAACTCAGTTATGGCTGAGTTTTTCTGTTATAATGAACAGAAGAAAAACGTTTACAAGGAGTATTACCTATGCAAGAATTAGGACAAACAGGCTTACAGGTTTCCCGTATTGCTTTAGGCTGTATGCGAATGGCCAGTTTAAATGAAAGGGAAACGGCAAATGTTATAGAAACTGTGGTGCAACACGGCATCAATTTTTTCGATCATGCAGATATTTATGGTGGTGGTGAGTCAGAAATACGTTTTGCTCAAGGAGCAAAATTGGCAGGATTGAAACGTGAGGACATGCTCCTCCAATCAAAATGTGGTATTCGTAAAGGCTATTTTGATTTCTCAAAAGAGTATATTTTGGAATCTGTAGATGGGATTTTGAAGCGCTTGGATACGGAATATTTAGATGTTCTAGCCTTACATCGTCCGGATGCTCTAATGGAAGCAGAGGAAGTAGCTGAAGCCTTTTATCTCTTGAAAAAAGCGGGGAAGGTTCGTCATTTTGGCGTTAGCAACCAAAACATTTACCAAATGGAGTTACTACAATCCTATCTCGATCAACCGCTAGCAGTCAATCAATTGCAGCTCTCTCCTGCTCACACGCCTTTGATTGATGCTGGACTACATGTCAATATGAAAGATGATGCTGCGACTATGCGTGATGGTGGGCTAATTGACTATTGCCAACTTAAAAAAATCACTATCCAAGCCTGGTCTCCTTTCTTGATTGATTTGCAACGAGGTATTTTTGCCAACCATCCAGATTATGCTCTTTTAAACCAGACCATTGGGGAAGTAGCAGAGCGATACAATGTTTCACATGAAACAATTGTCGTAGCTTGGATTTTGCGTCATCCAGCAAAGATTCAAACCATTGTTGGGTCCATGAATCCGGAGCGCTTAAAAAAGATTGCGCAAGCAAGTGAGATTACATTAACTAAACCAGAATGGTACGACATTTATAGAAGTGCGGGCAATATTTTGCCCTAGGAGGCAACTATGCATTGGGAAATAAAAGCATTTGACCAACTAAGTTTACAGGAGCTTTACACTATATTGACGCTGAGAACCAATATCTTTGTTGTTGAACAAGCCTGTCCCTATCCTGAAGTAGATGGAAAAGATCCAAATTGTCTTCATCTCTTAGGAACCATCAATGGGGAGTTAGTTGCATATCTGCGTATTTTACCAGCTGGCCTAAGTTATGAAGAAGTTTCCATCGGACGTGTAGTCATCAAGCCAAGTCATCGTGGCAAAGGCTTAGGTCGACCAATGATGGAGCAGGCCATTCACTATATTACAAACGAATGGAAAGAAAGTCAGATTAAAATCGGTGCCCAAGCCTACCTAGAAAAATTCTATCAATCCCTTGGCTTCAAACCAGTTTCAGAAGTCTATCTAGAGGACGATATTCCGCATCTAGATATGTTGTATAGTAAACCAGTCGTTTAGGGCTGGTTTTTTAAGCCTGTATTCACGAGTAAAATTATATAAGAGATAGTTTTTGAAGGAAACTGACTAGATTTTGAAAAAATAAGGCTGAGTATCTGAATAAAAAGTCACAGATAGGAGTGTTAGACGGTGAATACAGGTTCTTAGATTTTTCTCGGCAATTTCCCCCAAAAATCAGCCATTTTATGGTAGAATGAATAGGTATAAAATCAGTAAAAGAGGAAGAAAATGAAACGTTCTATGTACGCTGGACGTGTTCGTAAGGAACATGTCGGACAGGAAATTACTTTGAAGGGTTGGGTTAGCCGCCGTCGTGACTTGGGTGGCCTGATTTTCATTGACTTGCGTGACCGGGAAGGCATTATGCAATTAGTGATTAACCCTGAGTCAGTTGAAGCTGATGTGATGGCGAAAGCTGAGAGTCTTCGTTCTGAATTCGTTATCGAAGTATCGGGAACGGTTGTGGAACGTGAACAAGCCAATGACAACATCCCAACAGGAGCTGTTGAATTGCAAGTAACAAGCTTGACTGTGTTGAACATGGCTAAGACAACACCATTTGAAATCAAGGACGGCATTGAAGCCAGCGATGATACCCGTCTTCGTTACCGTTACTTGGATCTTCGTCGTCCAGAAATGCTCAGCAACTTTAAATTGCGTGCAGCAGTAACTCACAGTATTCGCAACTACTTGGACGACTTAGAATTCATTGATGTGGAAACGCCAATGTTGACAAAGTCAACACCAGAAGGTGCACGTGATTACTTGGTACCATCTCGTGTATCCAAAGGGCATTTCTATGCCCTTCCACAAAGTCCACAAATTACTAAGCAGCTTTTGATGAATGCTGGTTTTGACCGTTACTACCAAATCGTTAAGTGTTTCCGTGATGAGGATTTGCGTGGAGATCGTCAACCTGAGTTTACACAGGTTGACTTAGAAACCTCATTCTTGAATGAAGTTGAAATCCAAGACATTGTAGAAGGATTGATTGCTAAGGTCTTGAAAGATACCAAAGGAATCGAGTTGCCCTTGCCGTTCCCTCGTATGGCCTATGAACATGCTATGAACTTTTACGGTTCAGATAAACCAGATACTCGTTTTGAAATGCTTTTGCAAGACTTGACAGCTACTGTCAAGGAAGTTGACTTCAAGGTCTTCTCAGAAGCGCCTGTTGTTAAGGCCATTGTGGTCAAGGGTGCGGCGGATAGCTACTCTCGTAAAGATATTGATAAATTAACAGATTTCGCGAAGCAATTTGGTGCTAAGGGCCTTGCCTGGGTGAAAGTTGATAAGGTAGAATTAGCTGGCCCGGTTGCAAAGTTCTTGACAGGCATTACAGAAAACTTGACAGCTAGTTTACAACTTGAAGACAAAGACTTGGTTCTTTTTGTAGCTGATGAATTGGAAGTAGCTAATAATACCCTGGGGGCTTTGCGAAACCGCTTGGCTAAGGAACAAGGCTTGATTGATGAAAGCAAGTTCAACTTCCTCTGGATTGTAGACTGGCCAATGTTTGAGTGGTCTGAAGAAGAAGGGCGTTATATGAGTGCCCACCACCCATTCACCTTGCCGACAGAAGAAACAGCTCATCATTTGGATGGTGAGTTGGCGCAGGTGCGTGCAGTTGCCTATGATATTGTTTTGAACGGTTATGAATTGGGTGGCGGTAGCCTTCGTATCAACCAAAAAGAAATGCAAGAACGGATGTTCAAGGCTCTTGGTTTCTCAGCTGAAGATGCGCATGAGCAGTTTGGTTTCTTGCTAGAAGCTATGGATTATGGATTCCCACCGCACGGAGGCTTGGCTATTGGTTTAGACCGTTTTGTGATGTTATTGGCTGGTGAGGATAACATTCGTGAAGTCATCGCCTTTCCGAAAAATAACAAGGCCTCTGATCCAATGACCCAGGCACCAAGTACGGTTGCCTCAGCACAATTAGAGGAATTGGCTTTAGATATTAAACTTGAAAATGAATAAATTTTTCAGAAAACAGCGTGTACTCTTCTTAAGAAAGGCCAGAAAAAATAAATTTTGGTTGGTCATTACGGGGATTTCTCGGCAAAAATACGCAGAACGGATATCGGGGTCCATTCTTTATGGACTCCTATCTAGTATCGCGGTGAATTTTTTCTTTAGACCTGGGAATGTCTATTCGTCTGGAGTCACCGGACTAGCACAAATTGTTTCTGCATTATCAGCCTCTTATGCAGGATGGAATATTCCTATTTCTGTAGTCTATTATGCTCTTAACATTCCCTTGCTGATTTTGGCTTGGTATAAAATTGGCTACAAATTTACCATTTTTACTTTTATTACGGTATCGTTTAGTTCTTTCTTTATCCAATTTATGCCACCAGTTACTCTGACGACAGATCCTTTAGTCAATGCTATTTTTGGTGGTCTCATGCTGGGAACTGGGATTGGATTTGCGCTTAGGAACAATGTATCCAGTGGTGGTACAGATATTGTTTCCATTATTATTCGCAAGAAGACGGGACGACAAGTTGGTTCCATTTCCTTGATTGTCAATATTATGATTATGTTGATAGCAGGAATGACCTTTGGTTGGCAATACGCGTTGTATTCAATGGTTGCACTGTTTATCACCAGTCGAATGACAGATGCGATTTTTGTGAAACAAAAACGGATGCAGGCCATGATTATTACCAGTCATCCTGATCGCGTGATTAAGATGATACACAAGAAGCTTCATCGAGGGGTAACCATTATCAATGGTGCCGAAGGGGCGTATAATCATGAGCAAAAGACAGTGCTGATTGCGATTATTACACGTGCAGAATTTAATGAATTTAAACATATTATGAAAAAAGCTGATAAATCTGCCTTCGTTTCAGTAGCAGACAATGTAAATATCATCGGTCGCTTCGTGGAAAGCGACTAATTGACAAACACTACATATAGGAGTAAAATATTATTTATATCCTATATGTAGTGTTTTTTTAGTGAAAAGAGGAAATGTATGAAGAAAAAAATTTATTTAGTTTACATTAGCTTAAGTGGCAATACAGAAAGTTTTGTGAAACGTCTAAAGTCTTTTTTCCAATTTCAGACAGACTGGGAGATTGAATTGGTCCATGTCAAAGATTTGGTCAAACAAGATATTCCCTTCTATCCGCTAGATGCACCCTTTGTCGCCTTTTTACCAACCTACTTAGAAGGTGGAAATGGAGTGGACAACGGAGATGTGGAAATTCTGACCAATCCTCTCGGAGATTTTATCGCCTTGGGGACCAATGCAGAGCTCTGTTTGGGTGTCGTTGGCTCAGGCAACCGAAATTTTAACAACCAATATTGTCTGACTGCCAAGCAGTATTCTGAGCGATTTAATTTTCCTGTCATAGATTCCTTTGAACTCCGTGGAATGCAAAATGATATAGAGCGAATCGGTCGAAAAATCATTGAATTGATGAAATGAAAACAGTCACAGATTAAGGGACTGATTTTTTTGTCAAAAAAAAACTCACCAGCGTTACCAGTGAGTTTTAAGGAGATTATGAAAAATATTTAGGATTGACTATAGTATACCCTAGGTGATGAGTTCTTTCATCAGTCTAAAGCCCTATTTATCTTCCAAAATACAAATACTTTGTCCTGCGATGGTGATTTTTTGTTGATCATGTTCTTCAACTGGAGGATAGTTGTAGAGAACAGTCTTGTCTTGATCACGTTCAAAAGTAAAGTCACTATCCGCAAAATTAATGATAAACTGAATAGTTTTTTCATCGCAAATGACCTGGTATCGGAGGACAAACTCAGTTAACCAGTAGAAATCACATGTTTGTTGAATACTTTCGTAGTTGTCTTGGCTAAGAATTGGATTGTTTTTACGGAAAGCAATTAATTCCTGAATGAATTCAATATGTTCCTTGTAATGAATAGCTCTTGTCCAATCTAAGCGGTTAATTGTATCAGAGACATTGTATGTATTTTCAATCTCATCTTTTGTACGGAAAAATTCTTGTCCGCAATGAATAAAGGCCATACCCTGAGAAATCAAAATCAGTTGAAGTCCAAAGCTAGCAGCACGTTTTTGCTGGTGAGGTGTCCAGTTTGGATTTTCAATATGGAAATAGTCAAATGCAGTAGCATTATCGTGGCATTCAATATAGTTGAGAGATTGTTGCGGTGTTAAGAAATGAGTGAGACGGCTACCTGTTAAAAGATGCTGAACCTTTTCATGTAATTGTTTCTCAATCAAACGGTTCGGATTAAGTAAGAGCTTCTTGAAAGTATCACGATAGTCGTCATTGAAGAAACTGATATTTGGTAATTGTGCCGCATTGTATTGGTGAGCAAGTTTGTCATATTCTAGACCAGTAGCCATCTTCCAACCTTCACCATAGAGATAGACATTCGGATGCAGAGCAACTAATTCAGCTTGAATCTGGTTGATTGTTTCACTATCTAAAATACCCATTAAATCGAAACGGAAACCATCAAAGCCATAGATTTCTAGCCACTGACGAACTGACTGTTTGATGTAGTTTCGGACCATGCTTCGTTCGCTGGCAACATCATTGCCACAGAATGTTCCGTCTGTACGCATACCATGCTCATCATAACGATAGAAATAACCAGGAACGATAAGTTCGAAGGCATACTTTTCCGCGTGATAGACGTGGTTGTATACAACATCCATGATAACGGAAATGTCTGCATCATGATAGGCTTGGATAGCTTCCTGTAATTCTAAAATGCGAGCATAAGGATCGTTCGGTTGACTAGAATAGGAACCTTCAGGCAGATTGTATTGCATAGGGTCGTAGCCCCAGTTGTAAACAGCTTGTGGTTTGTTTTCATCTACACTACCAAAATCAAAGACAGGCAATAATTGGATATGGGTAACACCTAAATCCTTGACATAGTCCATTCCCAGCTTCATTCCATCCATGAAAGGAGATTCTGTTAGGCCGAGGTATTGACCGCGATGGTTAAAACCAGCCTCTTTTTGCCATGAGAAGTCACGGACGCTCATTTCGTAGATAACTGCTTGAGAAATTGGAAGCTGAGTATTTGCACGTCGAATGCGATGAAGTTTATCAGGATTAATCACGTAGCTATTGCCAGAATTTGCCTGAGAAGATAAGGCATATGGATCATGAACGGAGATCCATTCTCCATTTACCTTGTGGAGATAGTGGTAACTTTTTGTTTCCAAATCTCCCTCTACTGTGACTTCCCAAACACCTTTTGATCCCCGAGTCATCGCATACGGATTACCCTCGAGAACGAGAAATACCTGTTTAGAAATAGGAGCCCACAGCCTGAATGTAGTCGCTTCTAAACGATAGTTTGCACCCAAATCGTTTCCGTTATAGGTGTAATTTTGTTCAAAAATAGCAGAGCGGACAATATGACCGTAACCCAATTCAATTTTATTGCGGTCTTGATCATAGACGGTATAGTCTTTATCCAATGTTAAAGCGTGCAAGCTAGTTAAATAGTAGATGATTTGATTATCTACTTCTAAACAAGAGTGTATAAAGAGTTGAGATGTAGCATCATTTGATTCAAGTGAGAAACTCATATGTTCAGAGTCAAATCGTTTCTCCATGACCAAGCGAATGGTAGCTTCATCATCAAGAAATGCTTGGAATTGTCGTAAAGCCATGAGCCAAAAGGCTCCTTTCTATGTTAAAGTTCAGTAATTGTATGTGGAATGACACGACGGTAGCAAACTTGCTTACCTTGTTTGTTGTCACTGATGATTTGATGCAGCGTATTGAAAGCAACACGTCCCAACTTAATCGCATGGACATCTACGTAGGCATCAATATCTAGTTTTGGTTTGACAGAGTCAAAGGAAATGATTTGCAACTTAATATTTGCCTCGTTGAGGTATTTAACAACCCCTTCAGCCACGGAAGTATCGGTTGTGACGATTGCTTCCAAGTCTTGTTTGAGAAATTTTCTTGAGATTTTATAAGAACTATCTTCAAGCAAGAAACCAGACACGAATCTTACTTTGTTTTCATCCAGTGGAATATTGTGTGATTTCAATGCATTTTTGTAACCTAAGTACCGGTCCTGTGATACGACCAGCTCCTTGTTACCAGCAACAAACGCGATATTCTTGTAACCTTTATTGATAAAGTAGTTTGTTGCCTCAAAACCAGCCTGAATATTATCATTATCGACGAGAGAGATAAAAGGAGAGTCAGCTTTACCCAAAATTAAGAAGGGGAAATTATGCTGGATGGCAAGTTGCACTAAAGGATCATCAGGTTTAGAATACAAGAAAATTAATCCATCAACACGTTGCCCGTAGACCATCTGCGAAATAGCTTCTAAACGTTGCGCCTCATTCTTCCCAGTAGAAATCTGGATGGCGTAGTTGTGATCAGCAGCTACTTGAGAAATCCCCCGCAATACAGTTGGGAAAAAGGGGTTTTGATAGAAAACATCTGAATCATCAGGTAAAATTAGACCAATTACCTGGGTGTAGCTACTTACTAAACTACGTGCATTTAAGTTTGGATGATAGTTGAGCTCAGTCATCGCTTTGCGGACGAGGTCTTTTGTTTTTTGGCTAATAGCAGAGCTATTTTGAATAACACGCGTCACAGTAGAGGGAGACACCCCTGCTAATTTTGCGACGTCTTTGATTGTTGCACGCATAATAATCTCCTAGTTCTCATCTCTGAATTTTGTTTTGAAAAATACCCATAATAAGCATAGTACAAAAAGGATATTTTGTAGAGTCAAAATAGTAGTAATTGGCTGGCCAAACAAACCAATTAGGCAGGCAATAATCGTCGGAAAACCTAAACAATTTAGAGAAAAATTGTAACATTCAGCGAAGGTTCTAAAATGGAAAAGGCGTGATTTTTTTGTTAAGTAAAGGAAGAAACTGGCACCTAATAGGATAAATAGTAGGTTGACTGCCAGAATAAATGAAGATACCAATGTCACACCGAGCCCAACAACTGCTTTATTGGCTTGATACCAGTTTTTTGAGATCACAGCACGAAGCTGCTCTTTGTTAGCAAAGTCATCTGTAGACATGCCACCATAAGTGATTTCTGCTAATACATCTTGACCTTTTCGAATGATCAGGTTACTCTCTTTGAATTGGAATGAGAAGTCTGTACTATTGCTAACAGTGTCTCCGAAAGTAACTTGCTCCCATTGTTTGGTACCATTGTAAACGAATTTTCCTCCAGTTAATTGACTATTGGCGTGAAGGTCGGTTACTACATCATCAGATAAGGGTTGGTAAATTCCCTCAACAAAATTATCAAGTGGATAAGTCTCCAATGAAAAGGTTTGTAAGGTTGGGGGAATCACAAGGAGAGCAACTAAAAAGATTGTTGTAAATAGACGTTGCCAAAGGTTCATTAGTTTCCGATTGGCAAACATTTTTCTAGGTGTGGCAATGCTGGAAAAATATGAAAATGGATATGGTAGCATAAATTAGTCCTTTCATAGATATCATAGCCCACCCATAAAAAGGGAAAAGGGTGGGACAAGATTAACCCTTGTCGCCACCACTTGTAAGACCAGATACAAAGTTCTTTTGTAGGAAGAAGAATAGAATACTGATAGGTAGGGCAATGAGAATCGCACCTGCCGCAAAGTATGATATCTTAAGATTCTTAGGATCGCTGATGAAGGTTTGTAGACCAACGGCAACGGTATAGAATTCTTTTTCACGAAGCAAGAATTTTGATAAAATATAGTCCCCGAAAGGTCCCATGAAAGCCCAAAGTGCTTGTATCGCAATCATTGGACGAACCAAAGGCAAAACGATTTGCCAAAGACGTCTGAAGTGACCAGCACCATCTAGCTTAGCAGATTCGTCTAATGAAATTGGAACTGTATCAAAATATCCTTTCATGAGCCAAGCATTCATTGGAATACCACCGCCAACATAAAGGAAGATAAGGAACCAGCTCTTGTTTAATGCATTTAGCATGAGGGCCATAACGAAGAAGGCGGTCAAGGCAGCCATTGTCGGTACCATTTGAATAATCAAGAAGAACACCAAACTTTGTTTACGAGCCACAAAGTTGTAACGGCTATATGCATAACCTGCAAGGACAACGATACTTGTTTGAACAATCATTGTAACGGTAGCAATAATCAGTGTATTCAAGTACCAAGTTCCATACAGCGTTTCATTAAACAAACCTAGGAAGTTATCAAACGTAAAATTAGTAGAACCATCCAATTTGAAGGCAACCACGTTACCAGATTTGAAGGCAGACATGACTGTAATCAAAAGCGGATAGATAATAATAATAGACAGCGCAATCAAATAGAGGTAAGTTAAAATATGATTGAGTCTGCGTCTAAATTTTACAGATAGTTTCATCTTAAACATCCTCCATTTCAAATGCGTTTAGTTTCTTGAATGCAACCATTGAGATACTAATAACAATCAATGAGATAATCAAGGTAACGGCAGCGGCCATTGAGTATTGAGGGGATGTACCAGTTGTCAGTTTATAAATCCAAGAAATCAGGATATCTGTTGACCCTGCGCCACCACCGACACTACCAGGACCACCATTATTGAAGAGGTAGATGATAGAGAAGTTGTTGAAGTTGAATGTATATTGACTGATTAGGGTTGGTGCTGCGACAGCCAAGATCATTGGGAAAGTAATGTTGGTGAATTTTTGAATAGAATTAGCACCATCAATATAAGCAGCTTCGTACAAGTCATTTGGAATTGATTGTAGAATACCAAGTGTCAATACGTAGATATATGGGAAACCGAGCCATGCCTGCATCATAATCAAGGCGACTTTAGTCCAAAATGGATCAGTTTTCCAAGGGATTAAGAAATTATCAATAAATGGTAAGAATTTACTCAAGAAAGGTAATACTTGTGTATTAATGGCACCCACACTATCGTTAAACATGTTACTGAATGTCAAGATAGTTACGAAGGCTGGAACCGCCCATGGAAGCAAGAAGATAACACCAAAAATACGTTTTCCTTTGATAAATGGTTGGTTTGCAATGATAGCTGTCAAGATACCGATAACAATTTGGGCAGTTGAAGCGCAAAGAGCCCAGATAATGGTCCATCCAAGTACAGAACCAAATGCTGTACGGAAAGTACTCAATTTCCAAATATTTGTAAAGTTAGTAATCCCAACCCAGTCTAACAATGCACCAGGAGGTAAATGCTTAAAGTCATAGTTTGTAAAAGCGATAAACAGTGTTACTACAACAGGGAAGATGATAGCAAACGTCATCGCAATATAAGATGGAATAATCAACAAGTAAGGGAAGCCATTTTCATAGACTCCTTTAATCATATCTTGCAAAGAAGTAGTAACTGGATGACCAGCATTCCATCGCTTAGCAGTACTGTGAGCATCTTTTAGGTTCAGTGCATAAAACGCCAAATAAACAACTGTGATAATCAAATGGAAAGAACCACGAATCAACATGAAAAGAGAGTTATCTTGGCCACGTTGACTACCTAAAGTGACGAGATTTCCGAGTTCACCAGCAGCAATTGTAATAAAGTAGATTAGAAAAGCAACCGACACCCCTAGAAAAATATATCCCTTTGCTTTTTGTTTATTATAGATTTGCCCAAGACCTGGAATCAGGGACAAAAGGAGGGCCTTGCCTGGATTTTGTTTCATAGTCATAGTCTCCTTTGAGAATAGGAGTTAGTATATTATCCTAATTTTTATTACTAACACCCTTGAGTAAATTTAAGTAATAAAGTAGACTGGGAAGAATTCCCAGTCCAACTTTAAACTTGACTAGTTGCTGTATTTTTGAGCAATCTCATCTTTAATAGCTTTTACAGCATCTGTTGCAGCAGTTTTAGCGTCTTTAGCACCACTTGCTGCTTCGAAGAGCATGTTACCAGCTGGTGTCCAAACTGAACCCATTTCAGAGATGTTTGGCATTGGTTGAGCTGAAGCGAATTGGTTGATAACAGCAGTTGTCAACTCATCGTTTTTGCTTACTGCGTATTCACGAGCTTCAGTGTTAGCAGGAATTTCATTTGTAGCATCGTAAAGTGATTTTTGTTGATCTGTAGAAGTCAAGTAGTCAACAAATTTTTGAGCCAACTCTGGGTTTTTAGAACCTGTAGGGACAACCCAAGCTTTACCACCACCAAATGTTGCGTATTTATCGCCATTTGGAAGAGTTGGGATAGTAGCTACACCGTAGTTCACACCAGCTTCTTTATATGAAGCTGCTTTCCAAGGACCTTCGATGATTGCTGCAGCTTTACCTTCAGTGAATTGAGTGTTGATCAAGTTGTTAGAAGCTGTGCTATCTTGAAGACCTTGAGGCCATTTTTCATACCAAGTTTTAGCATATTCAATCGCTTTAACAGCACCATCGTTTGCGAGACCGATGTCTTCTGGGTTAGTACCGTTATCACCGAATACGTAACCACCGTAACCTGCTAAAAGACCATAAGTGTAGTAGAAGTTTGTCCAGTCAGCAAGGAAGGCAGTTGTTTTACCAGTTTCACCTTCAAAAGCATATTTGCTATCTTTAGCTAATTCTTCTAATTCAGCAAATGTTTTAGGTGCCGCTGAAACTAAATCTTTGTTGTAGTAAAGAACAAGTGTTTCGATAACTGCAGGTGAACCATAAACTTTACCGTCGTTTGTTACAAGAGCAGTTGTTGTATCATCAGTTTTGCTGCTGTCAGCAAGTGTCAATTCTGATAATTGACCTTCAGAACCAAGGCTACCTACGCGGTCGTATGGTGCCATCATAACGTCTGGAGCTGAACCTGATTGGTTATCCAATGACAAGTTATCCAAACCAGTCAATGCATCACCAGTCTTAACTGTAACAGTTACATCGTTTTCTTTTTCAAAAGCAGCTTTGACATCATTGATGTAAGTTTCATAACCTTGGTCAATGTAGATTGTCAACTCTTTGCTTTCGCTAGCAGCGCTAGATGAAGATGTTGATGAATCTGAGTTTGAGCAAGCAGCCAAAACAGCAGTTGATGCAGCTAGAAGAGCAACGCTCTTGAGAAGTGTGTGTTTCATATTTTTCCTCCAAGAATAAAAATAGTGATGATACGCCTGCTAGGTGCAAACGTTTTCCTAATGTGTCTATATTATACACCAATGCGCACATGTTTGCAAGCGTTTTTATAAAGAATTTAAAAAATTTTTTTTTAGTGCAATTTTGGGCAACTAGTTTATCAACATATATAATA
>ERZ724518.301-NODE-301-length-20249-cov-70.482520_pt1 | contig 20249 bp, 14 predicted proteins | sample MGYA00376051_ERZ724518 | MGnify/ENA primary metagenome ERZ724518 (study PRJEB28724, sample SAMN07190885) | wastewater metagenome | isolation source: influent of sewage treatment plant in Hong Hong | place: Hong Kong | collected 2016-03-17 ... | reverse complement strand
TCCTCATCAGCCAGTGGCTCGGCCACCGCTCCGACAACAAGGGGGATCGCAAGCAACTGATCCTGCTGGCTGAGCTGGCGCGCCCGCTTGAGGAAGATCTCCCCCGCCGGCGTCAGCACCGCCTTGCGTCCCCGCACCCCCAGCAGGGCCACCCCCAGACTCTGTTGCAGCTTGGCAACCGCATGATTGAGGGAGGATTGGCTCTTGTTCAGCGCCTCGGCAGCCTGGGCATAACCGCCGCAGTCCACCACCGCCTGAAAGATCCGCCATTGCTCAAACGTGCTCTTGGGACGAAACATAGTGCAACCTGTCTGGGGCCGATGGGATTCAACAGGGCGCGCCTTGGCACCCCCTCTTCACTGTAATCCCATCCGGTTGATTTGTTGATTTATTTGGGCTGGGCCACGAAGGTCTTGCCGCTCTGGCCCTGACTATCACGCCCCATCAGGTAGAGATAGAGGGGCATCAGATCGGCCGGGGTCTTGAGGGTTTGCGGATCTTCCGCCGGGAAGGCGCTGGCCCGCATCCTGGTGCGGGTGCCGCCCGGGTTCAGGGTGTTGACCCGCACCCTGGTGTTCTCCAGCTCGTCCGCCAGCACCTCCATCATCCCCTCGATGGCGAACTTGGAAATGGCATAGGTGCCCCAGTAGGCGCGCCCCTTGCGGCCCACGCTGGAGGAGGTGTAGACGATGGACGCCTCGCCGTGCTCCTTGGCGGTCTGGCGAAGGAGGGGCAACAGCGCCTGGGTCAGCAGGAATTCGGATTTGACGTTGACCTGCATCACCTCGTCCCACTCCTGCTCCTGAATGTGTTCGAACGGCGACAGGGTGCCGAGCAGCCCGGCGTTGAACAGCACGCCGTCGAGGCGGCCGAACTGCTGGGCGAAGGTCTCCGCCATGCCGCGGTAGTGGGCGGCAGTAGCCCCTTTCAAGTCCACTGGCACGATGGCGGGCAGGGGGTGACCGGCCGCTTCAATCTGGTCGTAGACCGCCTCCAGCTTGGCACTGGTGCGCCCGAGCAGGATCACGGTGGCACCGTGGGCCGCATAGGTGAGGGCCGCTTCGCGGCCGATGCCGTCACCGGCGCCCGTCACCAGAATGACCTTGTCCTTGAGCAGATCACGGGGGGCCTGATAGTCGAGCATGTGGACTCCTGTTAACAATGCCTGGCGGCTTGGCGCAACGAATCGAGTGGGCAAGTGTACTGACCCGGCCCGGCAGTTGACCAGTATGAGACGGCAAAAATGTGAATAAAACAGGGCGATAGCGTCGATCCCTCCGCCCTTGGCACGGGAGATGGCAGAGTTTTTGCGCGAGGGGGGCAAACTCCTTACTATGTGAAAAAACCGGACATTGAGCGGAGCATCAAGTGGCATTTTTGACCGAATACGGCCTGTTTCTGGCCAAGACCCTCACCTTCCTGCTGGCCATCGGCGCCGTCATCCTGATGGTGGCGAGCAGCCGCCAGCCCAAATCCCGCAAGGGGGAGCTGGTGGTGACCGATCTCTCCGGCGAGCTGGAGCAGGGGCGCCATCAACTGCAGGCAGCCCTGGCGGGCAAGGCCGAGCGCAAGCAGATGGAGAAGACCCGCAAGGCCGAGCACAAGGCCAAAGCCAAGGGGGAGGATGAGCGCAGCCGGCTGTTCGTCATCGACTTCAACGGCAGCATGGATGCCAAGGAAGTGGCCTCCCTGCGGGAAGAGGTGAGTGCCGTGATAGGCGTGGCCCGGCCCGGGGACGAAGTGCTGCTGCGTCTCGAATCCGGCGGCGGCGTGGTGCATGGTTACGGCCTGGCCGCCTCCCAGTTGCAGCGGCTGCGGGACAAGGACATCACGCTGACCGTGGCCATCGACAAGGTGGCGGCGAGCGGTGGCTACATGATGGCCTGCGTCGCGGACAAGATCCTGGCGGCGCCGTTCGCCATCGTCGGCTCCATCGGGGTGATTGCCCAGATGCCGAACTTCAACAAGCTGCTCAAGAAGCACGACATCGAATTCGAGATGCACACCGCAGGTCAGTACAAGCGCACCATCACCATGTTCGGCGAGAACGACGATCTGGGGCGGGAGAAGTTTCGCGAGGAGCTGGGGGCCATCCACGAACAGTTCAAGGCCTTCGTGGCCGAGCACAGACCCGGTCTCGACATCGACAAGGTGACCACGGGCGAGCATTGGCTGGCGAGCCAGGCCAAGCAGCTCGGTCTGGTGGATGCGCTTTGCACCAGCGATGACTACCTGCTGGCCCAGGCCAGCCATCACAAGGTGGTCGGCATCCGCTACAGCAAACCAAGGAGCCTGACCCAGAAGCTTGGCAAGCAGGCGGCACTGGGGCTGGAGGCCGGCCTTGGCCGGCTGTGGCAGCAGAGCCCCTGGCGCTGAGAACCTGTTTCGAGCTTACTGCGAGGTCGTGATCAAGGCTCATGTGCTGCTCGGAATCCTCATGTGTATCTACACACTCCGGTTCCTGCGCTGCTCTTCACCTTGCTGACGATCTCTCGCTACAGCTCGTGAACAGGTTTTATAGCTCAGTGCAAAGGACTAAAAAGAGAGCCGGGCATTGCCCGGCTCTCTTTTTTTATTGCGTCGGCTCTGCAGGCCGATGGCGCACCTCAGCGTTGGAAGGGGTAGACGGAACCCAGTTTCAGGATCTGGGTCAGCTCGTCCAGGGCGGTGCGGGTCTCCAGCACCAGGGAGGGGTCGCGCAGATCGTCCGGCGCCAGGCTGTCGCGATAGTGCTTCTCGACCCACTGATCCAGGCGGGCAAACTGGCTGTCGGTGATGAGGCAGGCCGGGTTGACCGCGGCGAGCTCGGTGTCGTTCATGGCGACCCGCAGGCGCAGACAGGCGGGGCCGCCGCCGTTTCTCATGCTCTGCTTCACATCCATGTAGTGGACGTCCTTGATGGGGGTGCCCTGGGTCACCAGCCTGGCCAGATAGGCGGACACCGCCGGGTTGTCGCGGCATTCGGTGGGGGCGATGATCGCCATCTCGCCGGATGGCAGGGTGAGGATCTGGGTGTTGAACAGATAGGACTTCACCGCATCCTGCACCGACACCTCTGCAGTCGGTACCTCGATGAAGTGCAGCTCACCGTCGCCGAACTTGGTACGCACCTCGGCCAGCGCAGCCTCGGTATGGAGGAATGCCTGCTGGTGGAAGAAGAGCACGTTCTGGTTGCCCACCGCGATGACGTCGTTGTGGAACACCCCCTGATCGATCACGTCCGGGTTCTGCTGAATGAAGACCGCGCTCTCATCCCCCAGGCCATGCAGGCGGGCGATGGCCTGGCTCGCTTCCAGGGTCTGGCGGGCCGGATAGCGTTTGGGGGCGGGCTGGGAGACGTCGAAGGCGCTGCGGCCATAGACGAACAGCTCGACCCCCGCTTCGCCATAGGCGCGGCACAGCCGGGTGTGGTTGGCGGCGCCTTCGTCACCGAAGTGGTCGTTCTCCGGCAGATGCTGGTGGTGATAGAAGTGGCGATCGTTGTTGAACACGGCCCGCAGGATGCGCCCGGTCACCTCGGGCTCCAGGGAGCGGTGGAACTTGTTGGTCAGGTTGGCGGGGGTGAAGTGAATGCGGCCATCCTGGGTGTCGGCGCTCGGGGAGACGGTGGCGGCGTTGGCGGTCCACATGCTGGAGGCGGAGTAGCAGGCGGCCAGCACGGCGGGGGCCTGTCTGGCCGCCTGGGCCAGGACGCTGGCGTCGTTGCCGGTGAAGCCCAGGCGGCGCAGGGTCGCGAGATCCGGCCTCTCCTGGGGGGCCAGCACTCCCTGTACCATGCCGAGGTCGGTCAGCGCCTTCATCTTGCGCAGCCCCTGCTTGGCCGCTTCCTTGGGGTTGGAGGCCTCTTTGGCGTTGCTCTGGGAGGCGACGTTGCCATAGGAGAGGCCGGCATAGTTGTGGGTGGGGCCGACCAGGCCGTCGAAGTTGACCTCGAAGTGCTTCATGATCACATCCTTTCGATTTTTATATGGGGAGCGGTTCCTTCCGCGCACAAAGCTGCGGTGTGCGGCCATTATAAAGAGATTTCATCCTTTGTAACAAGCTGATAACCAGAATGGGTTTTTATGTCACAAGGGTGGCTGGATATGTCATTTCCAATCTAAAAAAGGGGGGGATATAGCATAAAAACAAAAAAGCGGTTGCTTCCCGCGCCCCGGCTTCGCATTAATAAATAAAGAAGCAGGGCGGTTCGGGCTGTCGGGCAAATTGACCCGCAAGATTGCTTTTTCCCGTCAAATCTCTTATACAGCCCCACAAAACCGCACGCCAACCCCGTCGGGTGCAATGAGGATAATAGTTACAGCATGGGCAAATCACTGGTCATCGTGGAGTCTCCGGCCAAGGCCAAGACCATCAACAAATATTTGGGCAAGGACTACGTGGTGAAATCCAGCGTAGGCCACGTGCGCGATCTGCCGACCAGCGGCAGCGCCAGCACCGAGCCCAAAAAACCTGTCATTCGCGGCATCAAGCTCAGCGAATCCGAGAAGGCGGCCAAGGATCGCAACGCCCTGTTCTCAAGGATGGGCATCAACCCGACCGCAGGCTGGCAGGCCAACTACCAGATTTTGCCCGGCAAGGAAAAAGTGGTCAGCGAGTTGCAAAGTCTGGCCGCCAAGGCCGACACCATCTATCTCGCAACCGACTTGGATAGAGAGGGGGAAGCGATCGCCTGGCACCTGCGCGAGATCATCGGTGGCGACGACAGCCGCTACAAGCGCGTGGTGTTCAACGAGATCACCAAGAGCGCCATCCAGGAGGCGTTCGCCCAGCCGTCCGAGCTGAACATTCATCGCGTCAACGCCCAGCAGGCCCGTCGTTTCCTCGACCGGGTGGTGGGCTACATGGTCTCCCCGCTCTTGTGGAAGAAGCTGGCCCGCGGCCTCTCCGCCGGTCGGGTGCAATCCGTCGCGGTGCGCCTCATCGTCGACAAGGAGCGCGAGATCAAGGCGTTCGTGCCGGTGGAGTTCTGGGATCTCAACGCCGACCTGCTCACCGCCGAGAAGAGCGAGCTGCGCATGGAGGTGGTCAGCCGCAATGGTGCCGACTTCAAGCCGGTGACCCAGGCCGAGACCTTCGCCGCCGTGGCGGCCCTGGAAGGGGTCGACTACAAGGTGGTGAACCGGGAAGACAAGCCGACCGGCTCCAAGCCGTCCGCTCCCTTCATCACGTCCACCCTGCAGCAGGCCGCTTCTACCCGTCTGAGCTTCGGGGTCAAGAAGACCATGATGATGGCCCAGCGTCTCTATGAAGCGGGTTACATCACCTATATGCGTACCGACTCCACCAACCTCAGCAAAGAGGCGGTGGATGCGGTGCGGGAATACATCGGCGAGCAGTATGGTGCCGCCTACCTGCCGAGCGAGCCGAACCTCTACGGCGCCAAGGCCAATGCCCAGGAGGCCCACGAGGCGATTCGCCCCTCCAGCGTCCAGGTGACTGCCGAGATGCTGGAAGGGATGGAGCCCGATGCCATGCGGCTCTATGACCTCATCTGGCGCCAGTTTGTCGCCTGCCAGATGACCCCGGCCCAGTACGACTCCTCCACCCTGACCGTCAAGGCAGGGGAGTTCGAGCTCAAGGCCCGTGGTCGCACCCTGCGCTTCGCCGGCTGGACCAAGGCCCTGCCGCCCATGGGCCGCAAGGGTGAAGACAGCCAGCTGCCGGCGGTGACCGTCGGCGAGGTGCTGAAACTGGTCAAGCTGGATCCGCGCCAGCACTTCACCAAGCCGCCCGCCCGCTTCACCGAAGCGGCCCTGGTACGCGAGCTGGAAAAGCGCGGCATCGGCCGTCCGTCCACTTACGCCTCCATCATCTCCACCATCGTCGACCGTGGGTATGTGCGGGTCGAGAGCCGCCGCTTCTTCGCCGAGAAGATGGGGGAGATCGTCACCGACCGCCTGGTGGAGAACTTCGTCGAGCTGATGAACTACGAGTTCACCGCCAAGATGGAAGACAAGCTCGACGGCATCGCAGAGGGGAGCCTGGAGTGGAAGAAGGTGCTCGACGCCTTCTACGCCGAGTTCACCCAGGAGCTGGAGCAGGCCGACAAGCCCCATGAAGAGGGGGGCATGCGTGCCAACCAGATGGTGCTGACCGACATCGACTGCCCGGATTGTGGCCGCAAGATGGGTATCCGTACCGCCACCACCGGCGTCTTCCTCGGCTGCTCCGGCTATGCCCTGCCGCCCAAGGAGCGCTGCAAGAAGACCATCAACCTGGTCAGTGCGGACGAGTTCGTCTCCGCCACCGACGGGGACGAGGCGGAAACCGATGCGCTGCGTGCCAAGCATCGTTGCGGGATCTGCGGCACCGCCATGGACGCCTACATCATCGACGACAGCCGCAAGCTGCACGTCTGCGGTCGCAACCCGGATTGCGATGGCTACGAGGTGGAGCAGGGGCAGTTCAAGCTCAAGGGCTACGAAGGGCCGAGCATCGAGTGCGATCGCTGCGGCTCCGAGATGCAGCTCAAGAACGGCCGTTTCGGCAAATACATGGGTTGCACCAACGAGAGCTGCAAGAACACCCGCAAGATCCTGAAAAATGGCGACATTGCACCGCCGAAAGAGGATCCGGTACCCCTGCCCGAGTTGAAATGCACCCAGTCCGACGCCCACTTCGTGCTGCGGGACGGCGCCGCCGGTCTCTTCCTGGCCGCCAGCAACTTCCCCAAATCCCGCGAGACCCGTGCGCCACTGGTGGAGGAGCTCAAGCGCTTCCGCGATCGCCTCTCCCCCAAGCACCAGTACCTGGCGGACGCCCCGGCGTCAGATCCTGACGGAAACGCCTCCGTGGTGCGCTTCAGCCGCAAGACCAAGGAGCAGTACGTGATGACCGAGGTCAACGGCAAGGCGACCGGCTGGACAGCCCATTACGACAACGGAAAATGGCAGGAGAGCCTGCCCAAGGCGAAGAAAGCCTGATGGCGACGCCGCTCACAGCATGATGAAAGAGGCCCCTTGCGAGGGGCTTCTTTGTTGGTGGATGGCGATATACTGGAATGGCTGCATGGATGGCAGCGCAAGACAGGGAGTTGTCATGGAGATACATGAAATACGGCCGGGCATGACCTGCCTGACCCGTGAAGGGACAGCCTATGTGCTGGAGGTGGACAGACAGAGTCTGCTGGTGCTCTTGCAACGGGAGGATGAGACCATCCCGGTACAGGTGCGCAGCGATGACATTCTGGGACCCATTGCCGGCGACTAGGGAAGGAACGTGACGGAGGGCGACCACAGAGGCCCTCCCTTTGTTGCAAGAACGCCCATCCCTTCGGGACGTGCCAGCCTCGTCAGAAGGGAACCAGAAAGAGCAGCTCGGCCAGGTCGGGCTGCCACTGCCACTCCCGCATCCTGACCCGCCCGCCAATCACGGGCACCCCCTCCTCCTGCAGCAGCCCCGCTTGCTTGTCAAAGCCTGCGGATCCTTTTGGCAGCGAAATGGTGCCTGCCGCCCCCAGCACCCGGTGCCAGGGCAGCACCTTGTCGGTCTCCCGCAAGACTTTTCCCACCAGTCGTGCCCGTCCGGGCAGGCCCGCGAGATCCGCCACCTGGCCGTAGCTCACCACGCGGCCGGGGGGATCAGGGCGAGGATCGCCTCGATGCGGGCCGTCTTGTCCAGGGGGGGCGCGTTCGTTCTCATGATGATGGCTCGTCAAAAACAGCAGAAGCGCCATTGTGGCGCTTCTGTCATGGGGCTTGCAATCTGTCAGCCGAAGGTCTGGCTCAGTCCCCTGAGCTCGCGGGCCCGCCTGAGCAGCTCCTGGCTGGAGTCGTCCACCGCCTGGATCTTCTGGCTGTTGGCGCGGGAGTATTCGGAGATCTGGTGGATGTTGCGGCTGATCTCCTCCACCACCTGCTGCTGCTGCTGCTGCTCCGCGGCGGCGGCGATCTGGGTGGAGAATTCGGTCACCTGATCGATTTCCCCCAGCACCAGGTGCAGGTTGCCTGATCCCTGGCGGGTCATCTCGACACATTCTCGGGTCTGGGCCAGGTTGTCCTGCATCATGCCCTGCCAGCGCTCCAGGGTGTGCTGGATCTGGCTGATGCTGCCCTGGATCTGCTCGGTCGCCTTGTGGGTACGGGTCGACAGGGTGCGCACCTCGTCCGCCACCACCGCAAAGCCGCGCCCCTGCTCGCCGGCACGGGCGGCCTCGATGGCGGCGTTGAGGGCCAGCAGGTTGGTCTGCTCGGCGATGCCCTGGATTTCACCCATCACGCTGCCAATGCGCTCCGACTCGCTGGCGAGCTCCACCGCGGAGTGGAAGGCCTGCTCCGCCTGGCTGGCCAGCCTGGTCATCTGCTGCTGGGTCTGGTCCAGCTGTTCCACCGTGCTCTGGCAACTGCTGCGCGCCTCGGTCACCTGGCCGTTGGTGTCCTGGATGTTGCGGGCAATCTCGTGGGCGGTGCTGGCCATCTGGGTCATGGCGGCCGCCATCTGCTGGGTCTGGGCATCCTGCTCGTTGATGTCGAGGAAGGCGCGGTGTGAGGAGTCCTGCAGATCGGTTGCCAGGGCCTGAAGCGGATGGGTGGCATCGTCGACCCGCCCCAGCACGGTGCGGATCCGGGCTTGCAGCATCTTCAGGTGAAAATCGGCGATGGCACCCGGGGCATCCCCCGAATAGACCAGCCGGGTCAGGCTGTCATATTGCTGACCGAGCTGCCTGAGATAGCGGGGCAGGGCGATGAGCTCGCGCCAGTAGGCGCCCGCGATGGCGAGGGGGGGAAGCAGCATCAGCAGCGCGGTGAGGGGGCCCTGGGTGAGGGCGGCCCAGACCAGCAGCGCCAGCAGCGGCAGGCCGAGCATCAGCGGCCTGAAACGGCGCAACGAGGGGCGGGCCGGGGTGCCCCGTTGCTCGGCCGAAAGCAGGGTCCGATAGGCCTGGGCGGCAGCCTGCTTGAGCTGGGGGTCGGGCTTGCAGCGCACCGACTGGTAGCCGCTTATCTTGCCGTGCTCGTAGATGGGGGTGACGTAGGCGTCGACCCAGTAATAGCGGCCATCCTTGCAACGGTTTTTCACCACTCCCCGCCAGGGGTTGCCCTCCTTGAGGCGATCCCAGAGGTCGGCGAAGGCGGCCTTGGGCATGTCGGGGTGGCGAACCAGGTTGTGGTTGTGGCCGACCAGTTCATCGACCTGATAACCGGCGATGCGGCAGAAGGCGGGGTTGGCGTAGGTAATGACGCCGCGCAGATCCGTGGTGGAGACGAGTTGCACGTCGGCGGGAAATTCCACTTCACTGTCCACGACCTGGGCGTGTTTGCGGGCCATAAGGGTAAGCTCCGATCTGTTTGCTGATTGTTATTGTGGCGGAACCGCAGGGAGATGCATCCCCTGTCTGGTTTCATCGGGGGCCTTATTTTGCCAACAAAGGCAGATGAAAAGTAGGGGCTAGGTTGGGTTTTTGTTGTCGGTGGGTAAAAAAACGGCGACCAAAAGGTCGCCGAAAAGAAAAAGATAACACTACCTCTGTGGCACCCGGTAACGCACTTGCAACTGGTCGAGGATGTGCAGCTGGCCGGGCAGACGGGCGACGAAGTGCTCCCACACCTTGCGGGCGGGAGTGCTCCAGGCCACCTCTGCCGTGGCCAGCATGCGCGGGAACAACATGTAGTCGAGACGATCGCGAGAGGTGATCAGTTCCGACCACAAGGGGCTCAGCACCCCCAGGATGTTATCGTTGGCATGGAAATCGGCCGGGGCAGGATCGCATGCATGCACCTGCGCCAGGTTGAGGGTACCCGCCCAATAGAGTCCCGGCTCGTGGATGTCCTGACTCCAGGCGAGATCCAGATAGAGGTGCTGGGCAGGCGCCATCACCACGGGGTAACCGGATGTGGCGGCATCCAGGCCGGCCTGGAAGCTGGTCCAGGCGAAGACGGTGGCCTCCCGGCTCACCTTGTCACCGTGCAGTATCTCCTCCCACCCCAGCATCTGCTTGCCCTTGCTGGCCAGGTATTGCTGGCAGTGGCGCAGCAGGTGCCCCTGCAGCTCGCGGCAATCCTGATACCCCTGCTCGGCCATCAGCTGCTGGCAGGCGGGACTGTCGGTCCAGACGCCGGTGGGCACTTCGTCCCCCCCCATGTGAACCTGACTCCCTGGGAAGAGATCGCACACCTCGTCCATCACGGCGTCCAGGAATCGGTAGGTACCGGGCAGGGCCGGGTTCAGCACGTTGTCGTCGAAATATTGCACCGAGAGGAAGCGGGAGCGGTCTGCCTCTTCCACCAGCAGCTCGGGCAGCGCCTTGATGGCGGCGTGACAGTGCCCCGGGATGTCTATTTCCGGAATGATGGTGATGCCAAGCCCGGCGGCGTAGGCGACCAGCTCGCGCACCTCGCTCTGGGTGTAGTAGCCGCCGTAGGGATCGGGGCCGCCGCTCAGCTGGGGCCCCACCGCCAGGCCATGGCCGCGCCAGGCTCCCACGGCGGTCAGCTGGGGGAAGGCCTTGATCTCCAGGCGCCACCCCTCGTCATCGGTGAGGTGCCAGTGGAAGCGGTTGAACTTGTAGAGGCTCATCTGCTTGAGCAGGCGCTTGAGGGTGGCGATGGAGTGGAAGTGGCGGGCACAGTCGAGGAAGATGCCGCGAAAACCGAAGCGCGGTATATCCCGCACCGTCAGGCAGGGCAGGCTCTCTCCGTGTTGCAGCGCCCACTGGGCCAGGCTCACCAGTCCGTGTCGCCAGCCCGCCTCGCCGGCGGCCCGGATGACGATCTCCTCAGGGGTGATGGTGAGCTCATACCCCTCGGGGGGAAGTGTCGCCTCGACGAGGTGGATCTCCGCATCGTGATCCTGGGTCAGGGCCAGGCCTGTCAGCTCGTTGAAATGGGCGAGCAGGGAGGCGAGGGGAACGGGGCCGTCGACGTGGGCCCGCTCGGCCAGCCGGAAGTTGCCTTCTGTATAAATCAGGTGGGCGGGCTGGGGCACGAGGCCGTTGACGGCCTCCACCGGTGGCAGGTCGGGGCCCGGGGAGGGCGGGTTGGTCAGGCCAAGGTCTTCCCCCTCCAGCACCAGGGGTTGCAGCTGTCCCTTGCTCTCCAGGCTCAGGAAGAAACCCTTGGGCATATCGGAGTCATGCTTGAGCGGGGTGTTGCGACAGCAGAAGCGCAGCTCGCTCACCCCCTCGTGGGGCACCATGACCTTGTAACTGCCGCTCTGGCGCTCCAGAGCGCCTCCTTCGATCGAGTGGGGATCGATCTGGCGGGCGAGGCAGAAGTGGAGTTTCCAGGGGGCTGCTGGCAGTTGGCTCAGGGTGAAGCGAAACCAGACATCGTCACCGTCACGGTGATCGACCCGGGTGTGGATCAGGGGTGCGGACATGGGAATTCCTCTGATGGGGTGAAGGAAACGGGAACCTGTCCCGCAGGTGTTGTCGGCCCGGCCAGGCTCAGGGATGCAGACATGGCAGCGCCTCCGTCCTGGCAAACAGGATGGCCCCCTCCAGCGCATCGCGCTTGGGGGCGACCAGATGGAAGTGGCCCAGACGGGGGGCGAGGCGCGTGCCGATGCCGCCCAGCAGGGCGATCCGGTCTGCCCCGAGCTGGGTCATGCCCTCCAGCAGCATGCCGAGCTGGGCACAGGTCTCATCCAGCAGGGCGGTGGCGAGCTCGTCCCCGTTGCTCGCGGCATCGAACACCCAGGGGGCGAAACGGCCATAGTCGGCCGTGATGGCGCGCGCAGCCCAGCGCACCACCTCGGCCTGATCCCGCTTGAAGTGATCCATCAGGCGCACCGCCAGGGTGCTGGGGGGCAGGATGCCGTCGTGGCAGAGCAGGGATTGCTGGATGGCGCGCAGCCCGAGCCAGGCGCCGCTGCCGAGATCCGAGACGGGGAATCCGCGACCCGAGCAGGTGCGAAGGCGTCCCTCCCGGTAGATGAGCCCCGCCGAGCCGGTGCCCGCGATCAGGATGGCCCCCTCCTGGCCGTCGAAGGCGCCGAGGCAGGCACCAAAGGCATCGGAGGTGAGCTTCACCCGCGCAAACGGGAAGGGCATGGTCAGCATGGCGTGGTAGCAATCGGCGAGCTCGGCGGAGGCGAGTGCGAGCCCGACTCCCATCCGTTGTTCGCTCTCCCTGGGCAGACCCGCGTCGATGCGGGCCTGATCGATGGCAGCCAGCACATGGCCGTGGGCGAGGGCGATGCCCAGCTCCAGATTGGAGCCGGCGGCGCGCCCCTCGCCGAGCAGCTTGCCTGCGTTGTTGCGAATGCGGGCCCGGGTGTGGGTGCCGCCGCCATCCACCCCGACCCAGAACTCAATCATGGGGGCCTCCCTGCGCGCTTTGCCAGGTGATGGTCAGGGTAAACCTGGCTGGCGGTATGGAGGATCCAGGACTCTCCCCGGTGCCAGTGATGTGTGAACCGCTCTCAATCATGGTGGCCTCCTTGTGCGCTCTGCCAGGTGATGGCCAGGGCGAACCAGGCGGCGTGCGGGATCCATTGCTCCCCCCAGCGCCAGTTCTGATCCAGCCGATCCTTGTACGCCTCTGGAATAAAGGCCACGTCATTTTCGTCATCGAAGCCGGCGGTGATGCCGTTGCAGATCCCCCCCTGTGCATTGGGGTAGCCGGCGGTGTATTCCGGGTTGTTGATGCCCTGACCCGCCAGCATGCAGGCGTTGAAGGGGTTTCTCCCCAGGATCCAGTCGAGCTGCTGCTGGCCGAAGGTGCGCAGCAGTGCGCTCTGCCCGGGCAGGTGCTGTGCGGCAGCAAATGCCATGGTGGCGAGCGATGCCAGCCGGGCGTTCTCCCCCTGCCACCAGTAACCGGATTCGTTGTGGTGGGGCATGAAAAAGCTCACCCGGGGCGTCTCATCGACCCCTTTCACATACTGGCGGGCGAGGGCGAAGGGATTGCCTGCCCGGGCCGCGAGAGCCAGCTCGGCGGCCAGGGCCTGCTCGGCGACGGTCCGGGCCGCCCACTGGCGCGCCGGATCCGGCTCGATGGCGAGATACTCCAGCAGCGCCAGCACCGGCAGGCCGGCCTCGGCGGCGTGGTAGTAGGGGCGAGAGCCATCGTCGTTGGCGGCCCAATGGTGGCCGAGATCGGGATGGGCGCGCTGGCGGGCGCACAGCCGGCCGGCCCGATCCCGCGCCTCGGCGAGCCACTCGGCGCCCAGCGTTCTGGTGAGCTCGACCGCCGCCAGCAGGGCGCAATAGTCGTCGATGATGTTCTCGACCCCGTCATCCAGGTAGGCGAGGTTGTGCTCGCGCAGGTGCAGGTAGCCGCGTCTGGCCGCCTCGGCGTACTGGCTTGTGTCAAGGTCGCCGCCAATCGGTTCCCGGGCGGCGATGGCCATGCCGCCCCCCTGGCGAAAACCCGCCTGCCAGCGGGCGGACTTGATCCCCTGCTGGGTCGCATAGGCGCACAGCTCCCGCTGCTCGGGATCCTTGCTCCACTTGTCGAACAGGGTCATGTAGAAGAAGCCGCGCTCGTCCTGCATCCGGCAGAGAAAATCCGCCCCGTGCAGCCCCTCGTCATTGAGCCGTTTGCACAGGTTCATCCCGTCGATGTCGCGACGTGTCGCCAGGAGTTCCCGGCACTTGAGCAGGGACCAGACCACCATGGGGGTCTGCTGGGGATTGAGGTAGTTGGCGTAGGAGAGGTGACTCAGGTACTTGCTCATGTCGCCGCTGGCGTCGAACCAGCCGCCATGTACGTCCCGGCGCTGATCGGTGCCAAACAGGCGTGCCCTGCGGTCGGCCCGGTCGAAGGTACCGCTGGCGCGTTGTCCCTTGAAGTAGTGGATGACATTGGAGAGGCAGCGGCGCGCCAGCAGCCCCCGGCCGATGGCAAAGGGGGGGGAGCGCACCAGGCGCTCCTGCGCTCCCGTGGTCACGACGGCCTCCAGCCGGTAGTGGCCGGGATCGGTGAAGGCGGAGAAATCGGCCCGCCAGTAGTGGCGCCCCTGCCAGCCGGGGACGCATCCCGCCGCCACCAGCGGCGTCTCCAGCAAAAGGTGGTCGTCCTGCTGGCGCAGCAACCTGACGTGGCCGCGAATATCGAGGTCGGCGCCGCACTGCAGCAGGGCGCTCTTCTCCCCGTCACATTCGTAACCCACCTGGTTGATCAAAAGTTCCATCAAGGTCTTACTCCGAAGGCTCGCCGCTGGGGGGCGAGGCTCATTGCGGGGCCTTGCGGCCCCGACGCGAGGCATGGCCGGGCGACGGCGCCCGGCCGCGGGCCTGCTTACCCCTGTTCGTGGAGGTAGCAGCGCACGAAGTGGTTGTCGGCGAGCCGGGTCACCGGCGGCAGGCTCTCCTTGCAGCGGGGCATGGCCTGATGGCAGCGCCCGGCAAAGGGACAGCCACGGGATTCCGGGGTCCAGAGCGGGATTTCCCCCTTGCGACCTCCCTCCAGCTCGGCGTGGATGCTCTTCTCGGGGTCCGGCACCGCCGAGATGAGCAACTGGGTGTAGGGGTGCTGGGGGTGGTGCAGGATCTCGTCCACCTCTCCCCACTCCACCATGTGACCCACGTACATCACCGCCAGATCTTCCGCCACGTAGCGGGCGGTGGCGATGTCGTGGGTGATGTAGAGCATGGAGACGCCGAGCTCGTTCTTCATCTGCTCCATCAGGTTGAGGATGCCGATGCGAATGGAGACGTCGAGCATGGAGGTGGGTTCGTCCGCCAGCACCACTTCCGCCTCCACCGCCAGGTTGCGGGCGATGTTGACCCGCTGGCGCTGGCCGCCGGAGAGCTGGTGCGGGTACTTGGCCGCGGTGGCTTTGGCGGGGGTGAGCCCCACCTTTTCAAGGAGGCCATAGACCATGTCGGGCAGATCCCGCTTGTCGCTCACCTTGCTGTGCAGCAGCAGGGGGCGGGCGATGTGGTGGTAGATGGTGTGGGTCGGATTCAATGAACCGAACGGATCCTGCCACACCATCTGCACGCTCTGGCGATAGTCCAGCAGGGCGGTGCCCTTGTTGAACTCCTCGAGGTCGCGGCCACGGTAGAGGATGCGGCCGTTGGAGAGCTTGTACATCTTGGCGATGATCTTGGCGATGGTGCTCTTGCCGGAGCCCGATTCCCCCACCACCGCCAGGGCGCGGCCCCGGTGCAGGTTGAAGGTGATGTCGGAGAGTGCCCGCATCTTGCCGCTCTTGATGGCATTGGAGTTGACGGCGAAGTCCTTGTAGAGGTGCTGGACCTCGATGATGGGCGCGTCGGTTTGGGCGATTTGCATGACAGACATCCTTAACAGCCAGCGGCCTTGTCCAGATGGATCGGAAGATCCGGTTGTTCCTCTGCTGCCTCATGAAGGTGACAGGCAGCCTGTTGGCCGGGCCGGATCTCGGCCAGCCGGGTGTATTCCTGGCGGCAGCGCTCGTGCACCTTGGCGCAGCGTGCCTGGAAGCGGCAGCCCACCGGCACCTCCAGCAGATTGAGTGGGCTGCCAGGGATCCCCTCCAGCACGGTCTTGGGCCCGTGCAGGGGGGGGAAGGAGTTGCCAAGGCCCCGGGTGTAGGGGTGCAGGGGCGCGGTCAGGATCGCCTTGGCCGGCGCCACCTCCACCAGTTCCCCCGCGTACATGATGCCGATGCGATCGCAGAACTCGACCATGAGTGAGAGGTCATGGGTGATGAAGAGGATGGAGAAGTTGAACTTCTCTTTCAGGGCATAGACCTTCTGCAAAATCTCCCGCTGTACCACCACATCGAGCGCCGTGGTGGGCTCGTCCATGATGAGCAGCTCGGGGTTGAGGGCCATGGCGATGGCGATCACCAGCCGCTGGCGCATGCCGCCGGAGAACTGGTGCGGGTAGTCCTTGAGCCGGCTCGGGTGGATGTCGACTATCTCCAGCAGCTCCTGGGCGCGCTTGATGGCCTCATAGCGGGTCATGCCGGGGTTGTGGGCCAAGAGCACGTCGCAGAACTGCTCCTCCATGCGCAGCACGGGGTTGAGCGCATTCATGGCGGACTGGAACACCACGCTCGCCTGGCGCCAGCGGTAGCTGCGCAGCCGCTCGTCGTCGAAGCCGAGGATGTTCTCCCCCTTGAACAGGATCTCGCCGCCGCTGATGTAGGCGGGCGGTTTGTGCAGCCGGGCCACCGAGAAGGCGACGGTGGACTTGCCGCAGCCGGACTCGCCGGCGAGGCCGAACACCTCACCCGGCATGATGTCAAAACTGACCGAATTGACGGCGCGCACGTCGCCGCTCTAGGTGATGTAGTCGACGCAGAGCTGGCGCACCGACAGCAGGGGTTGTTGCGGCTTCATGCTGTCTTCTCCTGAGCAGTGATGGGAGTGGCAAGCTGCTTCCAGCGACGCAGGCCCTTGTGGGAACGAAGCTGCGGGTTGGCGATTTCGTCGATGGCGAAGTTGAGCATGGCCAGGCCCGCCCCCAGGGTGGCGATGGCGAAGCAGGGGGCCAGGATCTCCCACCAGGCGCCCACCAGGATGGCGCTCGAGGTCTGGGCGTTGTAGAGCATGATGCCCCAGCTCACGACGGTGGGGTCGCCAAGGCCCAGGAACTCCAGGGTCGCCTCGGTGACGATGGCGTAGATGATGGACCCGATGAAGCTCACTCCGATGATGGAGATGAGGTTCGGCAGTATCTCCACCAGGATGATGCGCCAGGCCGGTTCACCCAACACCTCTGCGGCGATGACGAACTCCTTCTCCCGCAGGGCCAGGGTCTGGGCGCGGATGACCCGGGCGCCATAGGCCCAGGAGGTCAACCCTATGATGAGGGCGATCACCATGGGGGAGGCCTCTCCGATGAAGCTTGCCAGCACCAGCAACAGGGGGAGGTTCGGGATCACCAGCACCACGTTCATCAGGAAGGTGAGGCACTCGTCCACCACGCCGCCGAAGTAGCCGGCGGTGATGCCCACCGTAATGGCCAGGGCGCACACCAGCAGGCCTGCCCCGAAGCCCACCATCAGGGAGATGCGGGCGCCGTTGGTGAACTGGGCCCAGAGATCGTGGCCCATGCGGTTGGAACCCATCACCAGCTCCACGCTGGGGGGCTGGTGGGGGCGGGCGACCCGCTTGGTGGGTTCGTTGCTGGCGAGCAGCGGGGCGAACAGGGCCATCAGCACGAAGGTGACCACGATGGCGAGGCCGAAGGCGGCCTTCTTGTTGCCCAGCAGGATTTTCAAGATAGTCGGCATACGCATCTTATTTGCCTCCTGTACGCAGACGGGGATCCAGGAAGACGTAGAGCACGTCCGCCAGGAAATTGAAGCTGAGCATGGTGATGGTCATGATGAGCAGTTGCCCCTGAATGAGCGGGTAGTCACGGGCCAGGATGCCCTGATAGAGGGTCAATCCGAGACCCGGGTAGTTGAAGATCACCTCGGTGATGAGGGATCCGCCGATGACGAAGCCGAGTGCCATGGAGAGAGCGGTGACGCTGGGCAGCACGGCGTTGCGGGCGCCGTAGTTGAAGATCACCCTGTTGCTGGAGAGCCCCTTGGCCTTGGCCATGGTGATGTAGTCCTCGCCCAGGAGGTTGATCATGTTGTTGCGCATGGTGATGAGAAAGCCTCCTACCTGCACGGCGGCCAGGGTGCCCACCGGCATGATGGCGTGCAGCAGGATGCTCTTGATGTGCTCCCAGCCAAAATCGGCGGGGATCTCGGGGCTGTAGGCGTAGCCGATGGGCAGCCAGCCGAGGCTCACTCCGAACAGGAAGAGGGCGAGCAGGGAGACCACCACGGGGGGGATGGCCTGCATCACCAGGGTGAGCGGGGAGAGGATGCTGTCCATGCGTCCGCCCCGGTACCAGGCGGCGAAGATGCCGACGATGGAGCCGATGGAGAAGCTCAGAATGGTGGAGGTGCCCACCAGGAACAGGGTCCAGCCGATGGCGCGGCCGAGGACGTCGGCAACCGGTTGGGGGTAGTAGCGCACCGAGGTGCCGAGATCCCAGGTGAAGACGCTCTTCACATAGGTGAGAAACTGGGTGCCGATGGGGCCGTCCACGAAACCGAAGGTGGCTTTGAGGGCTTCCAGCGCGGCGGGTTCCATCATGGCGCCGGCCCGGGCAAACATGACGGAGACGGGGTCCCCCGGCATGGCTCTGGGTAGCAGGAAGTTGATGGTGGCGGCCACCAGGAAGGCGACCAGATAGAAGGAGAAGCGTCTAAGTATAAATCCCATGGTGATACCTTTTACTGCAAGCCTGCCCCGCGCCGGGCAAAGCTCCCCCAACCCCGGCAAAGACGGGGGATGGAAGACATGGCGGGGAAGAGGGCCCCCCGCAGGGGGCCGGGGTGATTAGCTGTTTGGCTTGAGTGACAGCACGTGCAGCAGACGCTCCGGGGTGTCCGGGTGAACCTGCGGCTTGGCGACCGGGTTGTCGGCACTGAACCAGCCATTGAAGCGCTTGGTGCTGTATTCGTACCAGGTCGGGTTGTTGAACACCGGGATGATGGTCTGGTTGGCCCCGACACGCTCCTGGATGGCGAACATGATCTCCTTCTGCTTGGCCGCATCGGCGGTCTGGGTGAAGTCGTCGATCAGCTTGTCGAGCTCGGGATCCTTGTAGCGGGGCGCCGCGAAGCGGTTGCCGCGCTCACCCATGTTGCGGGAGTGGAAGGCGGTCTCGAAGTACTTGTGCGGGTTGGCACCGGCAAAGTAACCCTGCAGGGCGACGTCGAAGTCACCGGTGATCAGGGACTCGGTCCAGACGGTGGCTTCCGGGGTGGCGGTCTTGGCGTTCAGGCCCAGGGCCTGCAGGCCTTCGACCCCGATCTGGACGGTGTTGACCCAGTCGGTCCAGCCGTTCGGTACCAGCACCTTGAACTCGATCTTCTTGCAGCTCGGGGTGTCGAGGAACTTGTCGCCGTCACAGTCCTTGTAGCCCGCCTGTTTCAGCAGGGCCTTGGCCCCTTCCAGGTCGAACTTGTTGCACTTGCCGTACTTCTTCTCGACGTCCGGGTTGTCCCAGGAGGCGAATGCCTTGCCAAGTCCTGACGGGTACTCGTTGACGGTGGGGTAGCCGTAGCCCGCAATGTCCACCATGGACTGGCGGTCCATGGCCATGGAGAAGGCGCGGCGGAAGTTGATGTCATTGAAGGCTTCGTGGTTGCCCGGGTTCTTGCTCTGGAAGTTGACGTTGAACGCCACTTTGCCGGAGGCGGGGAACCAGTACTTGTTGTTCTTGGGATCGTTGCCGACGTAGAGACGCTCGATGTCCGGCACGAAGGAGCCGAACCAGTCCACGTCACCCTTCATCACGGCGGCCAGTACCTGGTCGTTGGTGGCCATCTGCGGCATGCGCAGGCAGTCGATGGAGAGGTTGGCATTGTCCCAGTAGTGCGGGTTGCGGCACTGGGTATAGAGCTGGGCGGAGAAGTTGTCCACTTCGGTGAAGGGACCGGTCCCGACCGGCTTGTCGTTGGTGAAGGCCACCGGGTCTTTCACCGACTTCCACTGGTGCTCCGGTACGATGGGCACCAGCACCAGGTCGTTCACCACGTTGGTGTTGATCTCGGCCAGGTCGAATTTGACCTTGTGGTCACCCAGCTTCTCGACACCCTTGATCTGAGTCCAGATGGAGCGCTCGTCCAGCGCCTTGTTGGCCTTGACCAGGTTGAAGGAGAAGAGGATGTCGTCGGCGGTGAAGGCTTCACCATCGGACCACTTGACCCCTTCGCGCAGGTCGAAGGTGACGGATTTCAGATCATCGCTGAAGGCGTAGTGGGTGGCCAGACGATAGACGGGTTTGCCACCCTGCATATCGTTGAAGATCACCAGCGGCTCATAGATGAAGTGACGGGTGGTGTGGAGCAGACCCGCTTGCAGGAAGGGGTTGAAGTTCTTGACCCATGCGGTTTCCTGCTGGGCAACCAGGGTCAGCACCGTCTTGTTGTCGGCGGCCATGGCTGTGCCGGTGGCACCGGCAAGCAGAGTTCCCAGCATGACTGAGGTTGCGATTTTGGATACTTTGGCAAGCATATTTTTTCCTTTCTTATTGGTCTTCCATGGTTTTGGAATGGAGCACCGACATCGCATGCTTGGATACCGGCCCTCGCTGTTGGTCAGGTTTTGCACCCTTGTAGTTGTGTCGTCCAACGCCCTTAGAAAAGCAGAATTAACAGGAAAACAACAACTCTTCATTTCGTCGATATCGTAAAAATTGCACGGCGCACGTCATTATCGTCAAAATGTATTTTTAATCCTTTTAAATTATACAGTTGCATTAATTCTCACAAAGTAAAAAGTCACCTTGCCACTCCCTGTGACAACGATAATGTGAGCTGGATCGTGCTCGTTTTTTCCCCGTTGACACGGCTTATTTTTG
>ERZ724518.284-NODE-284-length-20619-cov-8.433136_pt1 | contig 20619 bp, 20 predicted proteins | sample MGYA00376051_ERZ724518 | MGnify/ENA primary metagenome ERZ724518 (study PRJEB28724, sample SAMN07190885) | wastewater metagenome | isolation source: influent of sewage treatment plant in Hong Hong | place: Hong Kong | collected 2016-03-17 ... | reverse complement strand
TAGATTTTTTCTGTCTAACTTTTGGGGTGCGGTTCATGAATACGTCAACATTTTTATTTTCCCGAACGAGAACAACTAGCCTCTTAAAACGTTTGCGCATTTCTGTTAAAAATGACAGGAAATCGACATATAAAAAACAAGTCCCCACCATTTGAGGCCAATGGAAAGGTACTTGTCTGTTTAACATTAATCAATAGATTTCAGTGCTTCTAGCATATCAACCTTTCTCAACTGGTGGTTGACATACCAACCAAGGAAGGCTAGAATGCCCACAATCGCTAAGATAGGTATGAGATAGACCTCTGCTCCTACATCTGGATTGAAGCGGATACTATCAGAGCCAATCATATAGAGCAAGAGGCGGTGGAGATAGAAGCCACCAATTAGCCCAGCCACAATCCCGATAGTAGACAAAGCTATGGTTTCACGATAAATGTAGAGGGTTACTTCTTTATTATGAAATCCAAGTACGCGAATGGTGGATAATTCTCGGATACGTTCTGACATATTGATAATGGTCAAATTGTAGAGAATCACCAGTCCGAGTAAGATGGACAGTACCACCAAAATGGTCATGACGCTCTGAAGAGAGGCTGCCATTGTCGTTAGCATGGCCATGAGAGATGTATTCTGTACTAGACTTTTGACAGCAGTCATATCCAATAATTGGCTGGATACTTCTTGTACATGTTGGGCACTATCTTTTTTGAGTTCGACTAGGTAGGCGTTTGCTAATTTTCTGCTACCCGTCACCTCCTGGTAGTATTCATCCGTCATAAAAATAAAGTGTCCAGCATACATGTCAGCAATACCATCTACTCGAACTTCAACTTCTTTGTCATTGAGGGTCAACTTAAGCTTATCACCAAGGTCAACATCATATAATTGTGCGAGTTTTTCAGTCAGAATCACACCTCGTCCTGTTAGAGTGAGTTGTCTTCCTTTACTGGTTTCAAGCTCTATCAAATGTCCCATATCTGGTCTATCCGTGATATAGAGGCTGATGGATGCTGTTTTTTCTTGGTCATTTGAGGTGATTTTTTCTGTTATTTGTTCAAATGCCACAGGTAAGGATTGACGAACTTGGTTAGACTGTAGAAAATCAGACAGTCCATCTAGTTCTTCCTCAGAAGCTTTGCTATTTTCCACCACCAACATATCATAATGGATCAGGTCGCCAAACTGTCGGTCGACGACACCAGAGATAGAGGAACGGATGCCTAAGCCGCCAAATAGGAGTGCAACTGTCCCCGCCACGCCAAAGATGGTCATCAGCATCCGCAGTTTGTAGCGGAAGATGTTGCGAGCTGTCACCTTATGGGTGAAACTGAGACGAGACCAGACAAAGCGCCAGCGCTCCAGAAGGATTTTTGAGCCAGATACTGGTGGTTTGGGTAAGAGGAGACTGGCTGGCTTTTCAAAGAGTTCGCGTTGCGCGACCAGATAGGCAGGCAGCACTGCGGATAAGAGCGTTAAGCCGATGGCTAGACTGGTCCACAGTGGGTAGAAATATAGGGTGGATGCACCGATAACCGTTGTCTCAGTAATAATAGAAGAGATGAGTGGAGATAGGACTGTATTTCCCAAGATGATGCCAACTATAGCCCCTGCAAGCCCAGCGCCTAGTCCGTACAAGACAAACTTAGCCATGATTTGTTTATTGGTGTAGCCCAAGGCTTTAAACAATCCAGATTGGGTGCGTTCTTCATCTACAAATCGTGCCATTGTGGTAAAGGTCACCAAGGCAGCAACCAGATATAAGACGACAGGGAAGACATTTCCAACTGCTGCGATGGATTTGGTGGCATTTTGATAGGTTACATAGCCATCACTGCCCGGCAAGGTCGAGCGTGTGTAGACTTGATAACTGGATTTTTCAATCTTACTCAACTCTGTCTTAGCGTCTTCAATTTCGCTCTGAGCTGCAGTGATTTCTTTTTCAGCTTGTGCTTTTTGAGTGGAGAATTCTTGACTTGCCTTGTTTAGTGCTTCGTCCGCCTGATTGAGTCTGAGTTCCTCTTGATTGAGGGTCAGGCTGGAAGATTGCAATTGTTGGACACCCCATTCATAATCAGCAACACCTTTTTGATAGGCAGCGTAGCCATTTTCGTATTCCGTCAACCCAGCATTATACTGTGCAAGGCCTGATTGGTATTCCACATTCCACGCTTCATATTGCTTTTGTCCTGCTTGATATTCGGCTTTTTTCGATTGTAACAAGTCAAAGCCAGCTTGATAGCCTGCATGAGCTTGCTCAAATTCGGTTTCCAATTGATCCAAACGGGCCTTTTCAGCATCTAGGGCTTCTTGGCGCGCCAGCAATTCAGGATGGTCGGATAAACTCTCACCTTCCTGCACTTGGCTTTCTACTTGGGTATTAAGGTCGTTTTGCTCTTGAAACCATGCATTTCTACCCGAGGAAATGGTGGCGCCTAGATCATTTAATTGGGCATTTTGTTTGTCTAATTCTTGTTGGGCTGTTTCCAATTGCTGAGCGGATTGTGAGAGTTCAGCTGCGCTTGCATCCAAGAACGATTTAGTTTGATCTAATTTTTTCTTGGATTCATCCAATTGCTGTTTGCTGGCCTCCAAGCGAGATTTTGTGTCAAGTAAAGTTGCATATGCTAATCTCAGCTCGGATTCAGACTGTATGATTTTAGCCCTTCCACGCGCAAATTTTTCCCGACCTGTTGCCAGCTGGGCATTGCCTTCTTGAATATCGTTCTCAGCATCTGCTAATTCCTGTTGGGCTTTGGCAATTTCTTGCTCTCCCTTTGAAATTCCCTCTTGTCCATCTACTTGAATGCTCGCAAGACGCTCTTCATCATTATCAGCGACAAGCGATTCCAGTTGCTTTTTATGGTCCTCCAGCTTTTCCGTATAGGCTTGACTGGCATAGGAAAGCTTTGCCAAATCATCATAGGAAATCCGTGCAATCATATAGACATCTGATTGGAAGACAGATGGTAATACGACCCCGTAGCCTGTCAGCTGTCCTGTACCACTACTAGCCATTCCCATGGTGACATTATCCCAAATCTCAGAAGAAGCTACAAAACCTACAACTGTGAACGCTGTTTCTTTTAGCACAGTACCATTTTTATCAGGTTCATTGATGCTAAAAGTATCTCCAATCTGATAGCTTGCTTGAAGTGAGGGAGATAAGGCTATCTGATTTTCAGCGGTTGGAAAATGTCCCTCCACTAAGGTGTACTGGGATAACTCTTCTGGTTTTGAAAACACTCGAACAGCCTGATGGTCTTCTTCCAGGACTACATCCTTGAAATACCCTGCCTCAACTGTTGCATTGTCAATCGTTTGGAGCTCTTTCACATCGTCTTGGGTGATGCCAAGTTCGGACATGACAGCTAAATCCATGGTTCGATTGGCTTCTATGTAGGCCTGAGCAGTCCGCTCCATGTTTGGAGCAGTTACCTTCAATCCTATCAGTGCCAGCGAGCCTAACATCATCAAGCTAAAAATAGATAAAAATCGCCCTTTGGAGGACAACATGGATTGTCGAATGTCCTTCCAATAGATGGTCTTTTTCATAGTCTCTCCTAATACTCTAGACTGCTAATGTCCTGTGGTCTCGGGTTTATTTCAATTGAATGAATTCGTGCATCCCGCATACGAATCACTCGATCTGCAATTGGAGCGAGTGCCGCATTGTGCGTCACAATGATAACCGTCGCGCCTTCTTTTCGAGACATATCTTGAAGGATTTGCAAGACTTGTTTTCCTGTCTGATAATCCAAGGCTCCTGTTGGCTCATCACAGAGCAGTAATTTGGGCTTCTTTGCCACGGCACGCGCAATGGCCACACGTTGCTGCTCCCCTCCTGACAATTGAGCAGGGAAATTGTTCTTCCGATCTCCTAAGCCAACCCTTTCCAAGACTTCTTCAGCATCAAGAGCATTTTTCACAATCTCCGCAGCCAATTCTACATTTTCCTTGGCAGTTAAATTGGCTACTAGGTTATAAAATTGGAAAACAAAGCCCACATCATCTCTCCGATAATTGGTCAATTCATGGCTTGATAATTTGGCAATGTCTACACCATCAATGAAGACCTCCCCCTCGTCTGCCTGATCCATTCCACCTAAGATATTGAGCAAGGTAGATTTACCAGCTCCTGACGAACCTAAAATAATTACTAATTCTCCCTTTTCTATATCAAAGGTCACATCTTTATTTGCCATAATCAGCGCTTCACCCATAGGGTAAAATTTGCCTTCATTTTTCACTTGGATATAGGTCATATGACACCTCTTTCTACCTATGATTATAGCATAAAAAAGACAACCCTTCGATTTCAAAGGGTTGTGACTTTAGTAACGATTACAAGATAGAACAACCAACCCAGTCTCGTATTTCCGTGAAGGAGTAGTTTGGGTTTTACTTGGTCGTAGTGAAATTGGTCATAGGCACGCCACGATCGCTTGGTCGCTTCGCTATTTCATAAAATCGTCATCATTATAACAAGTAGCTATCTTTTTATCAAAAAATGAAGCCACTACTTAATCCGTTTCAGTGCAGAACTGTTTAAGTAGCGGCCTTTCCGTATCTGGCAAAACAAAAGCTACAAGAAAATGAGCCTGAGTGCCTTGAGCAAGCACATTTAGTGTAGCACATTGAGATGATTTTGTCATGTCAAACAGTTATTCCTTTAGTTGGTACGGTCAAAAACAAGCGTTTTTCTTGGTTTGAACAGTTACCCCAATCCCTTCACCACTTCAATGACAGATTCGTAATCAGGGTGCGTATTAACATTGTCCACATACTCAACATACAGAATGGTATTGTCACTATCTAGGACAAATACCGCTCTTGCAAGCAAATGCCATTCTTCCATCAACACCCCATAGGATTTTCCAAATGCATGGTCATAATAATCCGATAAGGTCACAGCATTTTCTAGGCCTGCTGCCCCACACCAGCGTTTTTGAGCAAATGGTAGATCCACTGAAACAGTGATGACAGCTGTATCTTCATTGAGTGCCAATTCTTGGTTGAACCGGCGAGTTTGTGTATCACAGACACCTGTATCCAACGATGGAACGACACTAATCACCTTTATTTTCTGACCGAAGTCTGAAAGAAGTTTTACCTGTAAATCATTATCCATCAACACAAAATTAGGCGCTTTATCCCCTACTGTCAAACGGGGGCCAGTCAAAGTTACAGTTTGTCCAATAAATGTTGTCATATGCTTTCTCCATTCCTTTTGTTATCATTGTAGGCGTTTAAGGAATTTTTAGCCACTAATTTGTTTGGGAATATTATAAGCATAGAAAGAACTGAGGATTCGTAACGGAATTTAAATCCCAACAAATCCCTTATAAAACACATCCTAAATCAAACACCCCACAGACGAAAAAATCATCTGCGGGGTATTTTCATATGTATAACATCATTACCGTCAATCCATTAGAGGCTATCAATTCGGGTGTTTTTCAATCGCAGAGCATTCAAGACGACTGACACTGAGCTGAGAGCCATGGCTGCTCCTGCCAACATAGGATTGAGCAAGGGGCCACCAAATAGGTGAAGGACACCCATTGCAACAGGAATTCCTATGACGTTATAGGCAAACGCCCAGAATAGGTTTTCCTTAATATTTCGAATCGTTAATTGACTGAGTCGAACTGCTCTTGGTACATCTAATAGATCTCCATGCATCAATACGAGGTCAGCAGACTCAATCGCTACATCTGTTCCTGTTCCGATAGCAATCCCAACTTCAGCTTGAGCCAGGGCAGGGGCATCATTGATTCCGTCACCAACCATGGCAACTTGTTTTCCTGATTCTTGGATGCGTTTGACCTGTTCTGCCTTATCCTCTGGCAGAACTTGACTAATCACTCTGTCAATACCAACTTGATCTGCAATGGCTTGAGCCGTTTTGGCATTGTCCCCTGTCAGCATAACAACTTCCAATCCCATTTGGTGCAAAGCCTGGATAGCGGCCTGACTAGAGGGTTTTACTTGGTCCGCGATGGCAATCACGGCAACTAGTTCCCCATCTGCTGCCAAATAAACAGGCGTTTTGGCTTCGGAGGCGAATTTTTCCGCGATAGCTACTGCCTGGTCAATCTCAATAGCAGATTCTGTCATTAATTTGGCATTTCCGAGTAAAATGTGTTGCTCTGCTATTGTAACAGATAAGCCTCGGCCTGAAAGTGCTTGGAAATCTTTGCTGGCAAGTAAGGGAATTGATTCCTCTTCTGCTGAACGTAAGAGGGCTTGAGCCAATGGATGCTCGGAGTATTGCTCACTGCTTGCTGCTAGTTGAAGGGCTTGTTCATTTGTGAAATTTCCGAAAACCTGAATGTCTGTTACGACAGGTTTCCCTTCAGTAATGGTTCCAGTCTTATCAAAGACGATGGTATCAATTTTTTCAAGGACTTCTATCGCTTGTCCGGACTTAAAGAGAACGCCGTTCTCAGCCCCCTTACCTGTTCCAACCATGATAGCAGTTGGTGTCGCAAGTCCCAGTGCACATGGACAGGCTATAACAAGGACAGAAATTGTAATCGAAAGGGAGAAAATCCAGGACTCTTGTCCCAAGAAGTACCAAGCAAGGCCAGAAAGGACGGCTAATCCCATTACAATTGGAACAAAGACTGCTGAGACGCGGTCAGCCAACTGCGCAATCGGAGCTTTTGAACCCTGTGCTTCTTCCACCAAGCGAATAATTTGGGACAATGTGGTATCTGCTCCAACTTTTGTCGCTTCCATTTGGAAAGCACCATGTTGATTGAGAGTCGCACCAACGACTGTATCCCCGATGGTTTTTTTAACAGGCAAACTTTCCCCTGTCAGCATGGATTCATCAACAGTCGATTGGCCTTCTATTATTTTCCCATCAACTGGAATCTGTTCACCAGGGCGGACTTGAAGGACATCACCTACTTTGACTTGGTCTAAGGGCAGGGTCACTTCTTGACCTTCACGGAGAACTCGTGCAGTTTTAGGGGCGAGGTTCATCAGTTTACTGATGGCTTCTGAAGTACGCCCTTTTGATAATGCCTCCATGTATTTTCCAAGAGTGATAAGGGTTAAAATAACAGCTGCCGATTCAAAATAGAGCTCAGGATGTCCATGTTGGGTATCCACTTGGTTGGTAGCAATCAAAATCGTCATAATGATCCCTTGAATCAGGGCTGCACTTGTCCCGACGGCTATTAAACTATCCATATTGGGATGTCCTGCTAAGAGTGTTCTAAAGCCTTTTTGATAAAATGCACGACCAACATATACGACTGGTAATACAAGAATGAGCTGAACTAGGGCAAAAACTAGTGGCTGGTGTAAGATAGCTGGCAAGGGTAATCCACCACCTGGTAACATTGGACCCATAGCGATGTACAGCAATGGAAGCGTAAAGACACTAGACCAGATAAATCTGCGCCACAAATCATTTTTGTGTTGTTCTTTTCCGCTCGGTTGAGCTTCTGACTCTTGTGTTTTTGGCAGCACCGCTTTATAACCTGCTTTTTCAACAGCTGTCTCGATTTCTGATAAGCTCAGATGGGCTGGATCATACTGAATGGTTGCTTTTTCCGTTGCTAGATTCACACTGGCGTTTTGTATTCCATCTAGCTTATTCAAGGCTTTTTCCACTGAAAGGGCACAGGTTGCGCAAGTCATTCCTTCAATAGCAAGCGTTTGGCTCTGGTAAGGATTTTCCAATTCATATCCAGCTTTTTCTACAGCCATCTGCAAGTCTTTCATTCCAACTTTCTGCTCATCATATTCAACAGTTACTTTTTCAGTCGCAAAATTGACTGTAGCCTTGGAAACTCCTGCTACTTTTCCAACAGCCTTTTCAACAGTTAATGCACAGGTTGCGCAAGTCATCCCATTGACATTATAGATAGATGTTTTCATAATACCGCTCTCCTTTTGACTACGTTTGTAATCATATTATATACTTTTTGATTACATTTGTAAACGATTTTGATTAAAAAAATGGAGATCAACCCTATTTCTTTCGTGCTAACATGGTCGCAAACCGCATCTTAAGGAAATTGCCATTTTCATCCCGCTTATGGAGTTGACCAAAATCTTCATTGTACTTGACCAGTTCCCAGTCACGGTAGTATTCTTTCAACTCACCTGCTCCAAAAGTAAAGGAGAAATTCATAGGACATGGCGCATCTTCTGTATCCATGGCCGCCACAATTAAGTTATAACCTCCAGTGCGTGTTCTCTCCTGTATATTGTGGATAATGTCCGATACCCGATTTCGCTCTAAGAACATAAAGACGACTGTTGAGATAATCCAGTCATAGTCCTGCTCCAGACTGGCTGAATTGATGTCATATGTTCCAGCTTGAAGCTCCAGATCTTCCACTTCCTTGACCTGCAAGAGTGTCCGAATACTCGGTACATCTTTATCTACAGCTGTTACCTCAAACCCCTGCTGAGCCAAGTAGAGACTATTTCGACCATGCCCACAGCCTAAATCTAAGACCTTACAAGGCTCAATTATCTTCAAAGCATCTAAGACCTCCGAATGGGTTCGCGTATAGTCATACTTTTTAGCAAAATAGTCTTCTGGCTGACAGAAAAATTCCAAGAAAAACTCCGTTTCCTCTGTCAATAGGGTCACACGATGCCAGGCCTGCGGTTCCACAAAGGGAATGTCATCGGTTGGACTGTAGATCCATGTAGCCAAAATCTGACCCTCATCCGATAGAGCTTCAAACTTGAGTTGACCTTTTAAGACCTTGATCTTCGCCCAGGTACCCATCTTGGTATTATGCTTGGTTAAAAAATAATGAGGAACAGTTTCCTGATTCCAAATTGGCATTCGTTTATAGGGAACTAACTGTTTCATCCTATCTCCTTTTCTCTAGTGGATGGTTTTTTAAGTAAGATTCAATGACTGGACAATTGATTATACAAACCAATTATTATGTTAATGATAGTGTATCATAAAGTCAAGTGATAACAAATGCAATTTTCCCCTTGACTTGGAGTCAACTCCAAGGTGTATACTAGAATTGTTCAATAGAAAACCCATTGGGTTGGCTATTAATTGACAAGGAAGGAGTTCTACTATTAAGACAAGTAGAACAAGGTATTCAATATGAAGACTGTTATTTATGAAAAAGCTGGTAAAATGACAGTTACAGATGTCGAGAAACCAAGCATTCAAGCGAAAGATGATGTCATTATCAAGGTTGTTCGCGCCTGTGTCTGTGGTTCAGACCTCTGGAACTATGGGGAACATATTCATCACGATCATGGTGATACCAATACTGGGCATGAAGCCATTGGTATTGTAGAAGAGGTTGGCGAAGATATCACTACCTTTGTACCTGGTGATTTTGTTATTGTTCCATTTACACATGGGTGTGGGCATTGCGATGCCTGTCGTGCTGGCTTTGACGGAACTTGTGACAACCACCCTGGCTATACGAACTGGGGCAACAATTACCAATCACAATATATCCGTTTCCACTATGGCAACTGGGCTCTTGTAAAAATCCCAGGCCAACCGAGTGATTATTCTGAAGGTATGATCAAATCTCTTCTTAGTTTGGCTGACGTGATGCCAACTGGCTACCATGCTGCGCGTGTTGCAGATGTCAAACCTGGTGACAAGGTTGTTGTCATCGGTGATGGTGCAGTTGGTCAATGTGCTGTTATTGCTGCAAAAATGCGCGGGGCTTCTCAGATTATCATGATGAGCCGCCATGCTGACCGCCAGCAAATGGCTCTTGAATCAGGTGCTACTGCCATTGTAGCAGAACGTGGTGAAGAAGGTATTGCTAAAGTTCGTGAATTTCTTGGCGGTGGCGCTGATGCTGCTCTTGAATGTGTCGGTACAGAAGCCTCCATCGAACAAGCCCTCGGTGTCCTACATAACGGTGGCCGTGTTGGTTTCGTTGGCGTTCCTCATTACAATAACCACGCGCTCGGCTCAACCTTTGCTCAAAATATCATCATCGGCGGTGGATCTGCTTCCGTCACAACCTATGACAAAGAAATCCTACTCGATGCAGTTCTCAAAGGCGATATTAACCCAGGCCGTGTCTTTACTCAGACTTACAGCCTAGACAATATCGACCAAGCCTACAAAGATATGGCAAACCGCAAAACCATTAAAGCAATGGTAACAGCGGAGTAAGAAAAAAGAACAAAACCCCTGAAGTTTACATAAACTTTGGGGGTTTTCGTATAATTAGTAGAAAGATAAAAACGGAACCATCCCACTCATTAGAACTACTAATACTCAATGGAAGTAGAAAGGTCCAGTTTCAACATTTGCAATAACAGAAGCAAGTGTTAAGCATGGATCTTTTTATCTGCAATTGCATCCGTGAGGGTCTGTGAGAAATTCAATCCTAGTTCACGTCCTAGAGTGTCTGCCCAGCGTGGGATAGTGAGTGTTTTCTTTACTGGCTCTTGACTGCCCAAATACTTTGCAACATCCACCATCACCATGGAGATAAAAGACTTGCTAGAATCGTAAACCATCTCAAAATCCTCATCACGGAAAGGGTTATTATCTACTAATGACAAAGTATTTATAGAAGACGGGGTAGGAATGTCTCGTCCATTCTCGATATAATCAGCTAAGTTCATGCCTAACCAATCGCTAGCCATTGCCATAGCGTCCGCCATATCCTCGCCTTGTGTTGCTGAATGCTCAAAATCAGGGAATGTTACAAAGTAGGGTGCGTTAGCTCCGTCTGTATCATCAAAATAAAATAAAGCTGGATAAGTGACAAGCATAGTTTACCTCCAAATGAAAACAAGCGGTAGGCTGTTGTTATAACAGCCCTGCTTGCTTTTTGATACCCCTTTCGGTGTATTTGTTTATTTCACCGTGGGGAATGGTTATGGGTCGCTCGCCTGCTTTTTCAAGTTTCACGTGTGACCCCTTACCGCCCTTGGTTTTTGTCCAACCATGGGCGGTAAGTAGCTTAACCATTTCTTTTTGTGTCATAGGCATAGCGCTTTTACCTCCTGACAAGATTATTATATCATACGTATTACACGTGTTCAACTATAAAGAATCAGAATTCGTCTGAAATTTGCGACTGATACTCAATGAAAATAACCTCTAAACTCTAGTTCCGATACTCAATGAAAATCAAAATCAGACTTGCTCCAAAGGTTAGGGGAACCTTTGGAGGTTGGAAATAGGGGAACGTAGTTCGCTTCGCTCTGATGCAGATAGAACTCTATTCCTTTTATATTTCAAGGGAACTGGCTGTTAAGATCCACTGGAGCTTGACACTCATCAAATCAAGTCAACAACGTCTGATTTTGATTTTCGAAGAGTATGAGGGTTTATTTTCAAAAAAAAAACCAGGATTTCTCCCAGTTCTTACCGATTATTAATCGCCTTCATGGTCCGTTTAATATCACGGTCTTGCTCACGGCGTTTGATGGACTCCCGCTTGTCGTAGTCATGCTTCCCTTTAGCAAGCCCAATCAAGACCTTGGCAAAGCCGTCCTTGATATAGACCTTGAGAGGAACAAGGGTCATCCCAGTTCCCTTGACTTCATTCTCCAAATCTGCAATCTGCTTCTTTCGCAGGAGAAGCTTGCGAGTTCGTGTTGGCTCTTGGTTCCAGATATTGCCCTCATCATAGGGAGCGATATGAACATTAACCAACCAAGCCTCACTATTCTTTATTTGGGCAAAACCATCTTTAAGGTTGATCCGCCCCGCACGAATGGACTTAATCTCTGTCCCCGTAAGGACAATCCCCGCCTCCACTGTATCCACAATGGTATAGTCGTGACGGGCTTTTTTATTCTGCGCAATCACATTGCCCTCACCCTTGGCCATACCTATCTCCTTTTCTTCTTATCCTTTTTCGCCACTTCTTTATAAAATGGTTTCTTTTTCTTGTCAGTTGCTCCAGACTTTGATTTGCTGTCTTTTCCAGACTTGTGACGTCCGCTGTCGCGACCAACAGCTTCCTTTTTACGGTTTTTGCCCCGTCCTCGCCCTGACCGATCATCACGATCGCGGTTTGAATGACTCATTGTTTTCCGTTTCGCCTTTAGATTCTTCTCGACAAGATCCAGCTCGGACGGCACGTGGGCAAAATCGATTTCCCCTGTCATCTTATCCGCCCGCGTTAGCTTAATTCGGATTGGCTGACCGACACGGAAGACACGACCAGATTTCTCACCCTGCAAGGTTAGAGTCCGCTCGTGGAACTGGTAGTACTCGTTGAGGTTGGTAACATGGATCAGTCCTTCAACTGTATTTGGCAACTCAACAAAGAGACCAAACTTGACCACGCTAGACACGACACCATCAAACTCTTGCCCGACAAATTCTTGCATGAACTCTGCCTTCTTCATGGCTTCGACTTCCCGCTCTGCATCGATGGCACGGCGTTCTAAACTGGACGAAGACTTGGCAAGCTCAGGAATAACCTGCTCAAAATGCTCTGCTTTTTCCGCAGGATTGTGACCATATTCCCGCACCATACGGTGAACCAGCAGGTCGGGATAGCGGCGGATAGGACTGGTGAAGTGGGTGTAAAACTCCGCACCCAGTCCGTAGTGGCCGTGGTTGTGCTCTGAGTAGCGCGCCTGCTGCATGGAACGCAGCAACATCATGTTGAGGACATCCGCATAGGGTTCATCCTTGACCCGCTCCATAAGATCTTGAAGGGCATCCTGGCTGATAGAGCTAGCCGTACCGTAAACCGTCAAGCCAAAGCTTGTCGCATAGTCGATGAACTTCTGTAACTTTTCTGACTTAGGCTCCTCGTGGATCCGATAGATGAAAGGCAGGTCCAGCTTGGCAAAATGCTCGGCAACACACTCGTTGGCAGCCAGCATGAAGGACTCAATCATCCGCTCGGCAATACCCCGTTGACGCAGTTGAATATCTACTGGCAGACCATCCTTGTTGACGATGATTTTGGCTTCCGATGTATCAAAGTTCAGAGCCCCACGCTTGTAGCGCATGGCTTCCAGCGTCTCATGGAGTTTGACCATGAGCTCAACACTTGGCACGATTGCCTTGTATGTAGCAAGCTTTTCCTGATTTCCCGCAATCATGTCATTGACATCAGAATAGGTCATGCGGAAGGTGGTTTTAATAACTGTCTGGCCAATCCAGTGCTTAACCACCTTGCCCTTACGGTCAATTTCCATAATAGCCGACTGGGTCAGGCGATCCACATTTGGATTAAGGGAACAAATACCATTTGACAAACGTTCTGGCAACATTGGCACCACACGGTCGGTCACATAGACAGAAGTCCCACGCTTGATGGCCTCTTGATCCAAGGCTGAGCCTTCCGTGACATAATAGCTGACATCAGCGATATGGACACCCAGTTCCAGATTGCCGTTCTTGAGTTGCTTGATATGGACAGCATCGTCCAAGTCCTTGGCATCCGCACCGTCAATGGTGAAGATGATTTCATCCCGCAGATCCAAACGGCCTTCAAAGTCCTTCTCAGACGGACTTTCTGGCGCTCGATCAGCCTCCGCCAAGACTTCATCAGGGAATTCCGACACGATATCCATGGATTCCAAAACTTCCAAGACATCGATCCCTACATCATCCTTATGCCCCACCACATCCCGAATGGTCGCAACAAAATAGTCCCGTTTCTTATTTGGATAGGCTTCAATGTCGACTTTGAGGATTTCCGTTCCGGTCAATACCAAAGGTGACTTCTTGATGTAAATCTTCTGAGCAATTTTCTGGTTTTTAGACTTGATGTAGCCTGAATACTCGGGCCTGTCTTCATCAAAAACAATCAAGCCCACCGCAGTTTTCAGGCTATGTTCTAAAATATCAATGACTTCCGCTTCTGCGGCAGTTCCCTTGAGACGATCTGCAACCTTTTTAATTGCAATCTCAACTCTGTCACCCTCGATAGCAAAGTTAACATTGTCACGACTGACAAAGAGATCATCTTCCTCCTCATCAATGGTCACAAATCCAAAACCAGACTTGTGGGCATGGAAAATGCCCTGCAAGGTTACTCTATTTCTAGTAACCTTGGGCGCTGGAAGAGCAATTCTTCCATCTTGGTCGAAAACCAGTTTCCGCTGACCTTCCATAGAAGAAACTAGCTTGACCAAATCGGTAAAGCTCTTAGCAGAACCAGCTCCAAACTGATCCGCTAATTGCTCCATGGTAACAGGCCCAACTTCTTTAATATAGTTAATAATTTCGTTTTTCATTTATACTTACCAAAGTGCTGGATAAAAACCTAACACTATTTCTCTTAGTTTGCGTCATCATTAAGACGCAGTGGTTGATTGCTCCAACAATCCGGTGGAGTGAAACAGTTCAGTGAACTGTTTCAGCTGGTCCCTAAAAATAAGAAAGTGACCATAGAAGCCCGAACCAATCAATGCTTAAGTGAGGGGAACTCCTTTACATTTGTCGAATTCTGGCCCACTCCCAAAAAAATAGACCAAGAACAAGTCCCAGTCTGTCTATCTACTTACTAGAAATGATTACTAGCGCGACAGCATCTAACAACCACAAAAAGATAAGGATGGCTGTAGTACGCTGCATAACGGCTTCAAAACCACGCGCCTTTGCACGCTCAAAGAGGGCTCCACTTGAAGCATCAAAAACGTTACTTGATTGGTTTTTTGCTGGTTGGATAAGAATCATGGCTATAAGAATAACAGATAAAATCAACAGAATGGTTAATAATGCTTGATACATATTTTTTTCTCTTTCTACAATAACTCCATTCATTATAGCATAAAATTTATTTGGTTTCAAGATGGAGTGTAACTTTTCTCTCTTTTGGGCAGTATTTTAGGACCTCAATCTTATCAGGATGGGTCTTGGCATTTTTACTGGTCAGATAGTTTTTACTACCACACTCTGAACATTGTAAATTGATTTTAACTCTCACTAAATATCCCTTACTTTCAAGTAATTTCTAAAGTTGGTCAAAGACCAGATTAGGTTAAAGAGGACCAATCCACTGGATAGGTAAAATACCCAATCATAACCCATTTGGGCTGCGACTGCCGACCCCATCATCGGACCAACTACAGAACCCAAATTATTAAAAAGTTGATTATAAGCAAAAATTCTTGATATACCTTCTTTTGGGGTCAACTTGGTCAGTAATGAATTGACAGATGGCAAGAGCGCCCCAGTTCCAAAACCATACAAAAATCGTAGCAAACCTAATTGAAATGGATTTTCCGCAAAAACACAGAAAACATTAATCAATAGACTATAGGTAAGAGCCATTAACAAGAGTCGATGATTGCCGATTCGGTCACCCAACTTACCAAGGTAACCCGATGTCGCCAAAGATGCCATTCCAGGAAGAGAAATGATAAAACCAGCCACAAAGAGTAAATTATCGGTTTGTCCCAAATGACGAACGTAAAGAGTCAAAATAGGAACGACTGCTTGTGCCGCAGCAATGATAACCATAGAGGTCACGAAGAGTCCCGCTAATATTTTTCGGTCTTTTACCTGAGCAAAAACTTCTTTGACAGGTAAGGCATCGCTCTTCTTAATTGGTACAAAATCCTCTCGGATATAGAACACAGTCAATATTACTACTATAGCATAAAGAAGACCAACCAACAAGAATACAGTATGGACTCCAAACATTTCAGCTAAGACACCACCTAGAGTCGGACCAATCAAATTTCCGGCTACAGCACCAGTTGATAACGTTCCTAGAGCATAACCTGTCTTATCTTTTGGAACTTGACTAGCAATTAGCGCTGTCGCATTTGGGATATAACCCGTAAAGACACCATTTAACACACGTAAAACAAGAAGCCAGAAAACATTGGGAACAAAAGCCATTCCACCCATGGTAAAGATCATAACAAAAGCCGCCCGAACCATCATAGGCTTGCGCCCATAGCGGTCAGCCAAACTCCCCCAAATCGGTGCCATCAAGGCCGCTGCAAGAGCATTCGTTGATACAGCAAGCCCCGCATAATATTCCACCAAACCAGGCCCTACACCCAATTCTTCCACGAACACTGATATAAACGGCATAACCAAGGTAAAACTCGTTCCCGTCAGGAAATTTCCCAACCAAGCCACCTTCAAATTCTGTTTCCAATAACTGCTACTGTCGTCCATCCATCAAATCCTCCAAAAGTAGTGCGACCCTTGCTAATGTCTCCTCGACCACACCACTATTATCAATTAATACCTGAGCCTTCGATCGTTTTTCTTTTAAAGAAAGCTGCGCATTCAGTCGATTTTCAGCATCTTGAACAGAAAAACCATTGCGCTTCATAAGCCGTTCCAACTGCTGCGCCTTATCGACATAAACAAGCCAGACTTCATCCACTTCCCCGCTATAATCCGCCTCGTACAGCAAAGGGATATCCATGAAAATTACATCCTCAGTCTGCTTAAGAGCATCCCTTCTAGCCAGCAATTCCTCCCTGATAATCTTGTCCTGCAAAAGAGACAAATGTGCTCTTAGTCCAGCATTCTCAAAAACTGCTTGACCTAATTTTTTCCGATCCAAATCCCCTTCTGCCGTTAGAATTGAGTTACCAAACTCTGCGACAAGAACCTGATAGAGTTTACCACCCTTTGCTTGCAATTCATGCACCACTTGATCCGCATCAATGACAGGATACCCCTGTCGGCGTAGGAAATCCGTTATAGTTGATTTTCCTGACGCAATTCCACCTGTTAATCCAATTACCTTAGTCATTGTTCACCTGACACGTGGGACAAAAATGTGTCCCACGACCGCCTAACTGGATTTTCACAATCTCTGTCTGGCAGCGAGGACAAGCCTGTCCTGTCTTTCCATAAACTTGTAAATATTCTTGCATGGTTCCATCCATCCCCAAGGCATTCTTGTATGTCCGAATCGTAGAACCACCTTTTTCAATCCCTAATTGCAACACTGCAATTACAGCTTGACGCAGGTCTTCTGCCTGTTTCTCCGTAAGTCGACAACTAGCTTGAGCTGGATGAATCTTAGCTCTAAACAAAACCTCGTCTACATAGATATTGCCCAAACCAGCCACTAAAGACTGATCCAAGAGATGGGCTTTAATAGGTTTTTTGGAACGTGCCAGTTTGGTCTTGAATACCTCCAAGTCAAAATCTTCCTCTGTCGGTTCAGGACCAAGATTTCGATTGAGAAAATAGGCCTCAACATCCGCTCTCCCAAGCAATTCCATGGTCCCAAACTTGCGGACATCTTGATAAACCAGCGTCGACCCATCTGAAAATGTAAAAAAGGCATGAAAATGCTTATTTTTCGGAACATTTTCTGAAAAATAGTTGTATTTTCCTTCCATACGCAAATGAGAAATCAACACAAAATCCGTCAGATAGATTAACAGATACTTTCCACGACGATCCACATGCTGTATTTCTTGACCAATTAAATCCTGACAGAATACGTCTACACCAGTCTTAACCATCGGAGCATAGGTCACCTTCACCTTGGTGATGACCTTCCCCTTAACCAACCGATTCAAACCACGACGAACCGTCTCCACCTCAGGTAACTCGGGCATTCTAAGATACTAAGCCGTTAAGCGACTCAAAGAAAAATAGAAACCTGACCGACGGTGCTTCGGCACCTAGGTCACGGTTGTCTTTTTTCAAAGAGTCGTAGGCGGGTTCAATTCCAACACCTAGTCGGCTTTCCTTTCTAAATTAAGATAACAAGTTAAAAGGAGAGCGACGCTGTGTGACTTGCACACAAGGAGCTCTATCTATTTTCCGAGCTTTTAGCTCGGGTTCAAGTACGCAACACTCGTCCTTTCTAACAAAATTACAAAATAAAACAAAAATAGAAACCTGACCGACGGTGCTTCGGCACCTAGGTCACGGTTGTCTTTTTTCAAAGAGTCGTAGGCGGGTTCAATTCCAACACCTAATCGGCTTTCCTTTCTCATAAAGTTTTTTTATCTCACTTCAATTCCAAAACATAGTGAACGGTTCGGCTAACTTCTCGGAAGCCATGTTTGATATGAAACTTCTGACTAAGTAGGTTATCTAATTCCGCATCAGACCCCAGTTGGCTTATACCACGGCTTTTAGCCCAACCTTCTGCAAAATGCAACAGTTCTTCCGCAATCCCTTGACAACGGTAATTCGGACTAATAAAAATTCCTTCTAAGTAAGCAGTTGGACTATTCTGACATCCTTCAACATAGTCGTGACGGAGAGATAAACTAATCCAAGCTACGGGCTCTTCGCTAGAAGAGAAATAAAGAAATTCATACGGAAACTTATTATTCCTAAATTTTTCTATCAATTCTTGCTCATTTGTTCGCCAAACCTGACTAGCAAAAGAAGCCCAGATAGAAAGAGTCTGTTCATTAACTGTTTTAATCTTCATTTACCATACCATTACGACGGAAAACACCACAAAAGTGGTGTTTTTATCTTTTCATTAATAAATTTGAAAGCAGAGTATAAGCGAGAATGGACAAGTTATCAAATTTCTCTAGGTTCGGGTTTTCACCTGGTCACTTTCGCATTTCTAGTTGACCAGCTGAAACAGTCTATTCCCAGACGGTTTCAAACCTCCGAACCTTCTTAATATTCCTTTTCGTTATACCCAAAGTCAGCGAGGTCGAGTTTTTTGTCTCGCCAGTTTTTCTTGACTTTAACCCAGGTTTCGAGGAAGACTTTGTCACCAAGCATCAATTCAATGTCACGACGGGCCATGGAGCCAATTTTCTTGAGCATAGCTCCTTGCTTACCAATGATGATGCCTTTTTGGCTATCACGCTCTACCATAATCGTCGCGCGAATGTGGACTTTGTCGGTAAATTCATCGCGTTTCATGGACTCAATGACAACGGCAACTGAGTGCGGAATTTCCTCACGAGTCAGATGCAAGACTTTCTCACGAATCATCTCAGACACCAAAAAACGTTCGGGATGGTCAGTGATTTGGTCCGCAGGGAAATATTGGAATCCTTCGTCCAGGTTTTCCTTCAGAATTTCCATAAGTCGATTGACATTATTACCCTGAGTTGCCGAAATTGGTACAATTTCTTTGAAATCCATTTGATGGCGAAAATCATCAATCTGCTCTAATAGTTGGTCTGGATGAACTTTGTCAATCTTATTAACCACTAAGATAACTGGAACATTTGCCTGTTTTAGCCGTTCCATTATCATATCATCGCCCTTACCACGTTTTTCATCCGCTGGTACCATAAACAGAACTGTATCTACCTCTCGAAGAGTGCTATAGGCTGATTCCACCATGAAATCACCTAGGGCTGTCTTGGGCTTGTGAATTCCTGGCGTGTCAATAAAAACAATTTGCTCTTCATCCGTGGTATAAATCCCCATAATCTTATTACGGGTGGTTTGAGCCTTATCGCTCATGATGGCAATTTTTTGCCCCATTACATAGTTGAGGAAAGTGGATTTTCCTACATTTGGACGACCTAAAATCGCCACAAATCCTGACTTAAATGTCATGAATTCTCCTTCATTCTTAAAATATAAAATTCCAAATTTTAGGCACAAAAATAATGAGCCCTGTTAGTAATGCAAATCCTGATACAAATAAAACTGCCCCTGCCGCCATATCTTTTGCATTTTTGGCCAGCATGGAAAAATGATAATCAGAAGCCAAGTCCACCACATTTTCAATGGCAGAATTGACAATCTCAAATGCGATAACTAAGCTGATACTCAACAAAAGAAATAGCCACTCTGTCACCGATACTTGGAAAACCAAGCCTGCCAAAATGACTAATATAGCCGATACAGCATGCTTACGCATATTGCGCTCTTCTTTAAAAGTGGTTATGAGTCCTGATACAGCAAAATCCAGACTCGACATCAATTCTCGGTTTTTCCACCGATTTTTTGAATTATTCTCGCGTAAGTCCATAAGCAGTTAAAATTTCTTCTTGTAAACCAAACATCTCAGCTTCTTCTTCTGGCGTATAATGATCGTAACCATTGATGTGTAAGAAGCCATGTACGGCTAAAAATCCCATTTCACGCTCAAAGCTATGTCCATAATCCTCAGCCTGTTCACGCGCCTTATCAATTGAAATATACAATTCACCAATATAGGCATCAAAATCTTCCATCATTTCAGCCAATTCAGGATTGTCCACCAAATCTTCTTCATCAAAGACAATTTCTGATTCGGGTTTGTACTCTAAACTAACCACATCTGTGGGGCGATCAATGCCTCGATATTCCAAATTTACTTCATGCACACGGGCATTATCTACAAATGTCACAGCCATTTCTTTATTTTGTTTACCGATTTTTTTAGCTGCAAATTGGAGCAATTCTATGATTTGTTCTTGCATTTTCACAGGAACTTTTCCTGTTTCATCTACCATTTCAATATACATCTTATTACATTCCTTCTATACAAGTCCATTATACCACAAAAGGAAAGAAAGCGGATTTTTATAGTATAATGATTACAAACCATCGTACTAAAGGGTAAGTCACTATGATAGCAACAGGAAAAAATATCATTGCCATTATTGAATCCAACATGGACGAAATGACTGAGTTGGAACAAGAAATTTGCCCGCTATTTCACGCAATTGGATCCTGTTGATCAGATTTAACATTGGAGTTCACTACAGCCACTCTTCACGTTTTCACCATCTGCACTCTCACGATTCGCTAAAAAATGCGGTTTC
>ERZ724518.280-NODE-280-length-20903-cov-9.110706_pt1 | contig 20903 bp, 8 predicted proteins | sample MGYA00376051_ERZ724518 | MGnify/ENA primary metagenome ERZ724518 (study PRJEB28724, sample SAMN07190885) | wastewater metagenome | isolation source: influent of sewage treatment plant in Hong Hong | place: Hong Kong | collected 2016-03-17 ... | reverse complement strand
TTAAATGAATTGGAAAAATGCGAAAGATTGGAATACCCCAGAGCATAAGCCACTTCCGAAATATTTACCTTTTGTTTGGACAGAATTTCAGATGCCTGCTGCATGCGAATGGTTTTGATGAAATCATAAGCCGACTGGTTGGTCAGTTCTTTAATTTTACGGTACATGTGTACCCTGCTCATCCCTATGTTTCGTGCCAAAAAATCTACGTTCAACTCATTGTCTGCAATATTTTCATTAATAAGTTTGATTACTTTTTCCAGAAAAGCCTGATCGGTAGCCTTCATTACCACGGGTGAAATCAGTTTTTTGTTGGCTTCTTCCTCAAGCGGTTTTATTTCCATGCGTCTGCGGTTTTGTATCAGGTTCAATGCCTGCCGGGTGAGCAGTTCCACGTTGAAGGGCTTTACCACATACGCATCGGCACCCACATCGTAGCCGTCGGCTATGTCCCGATCGGTGGATTTAGCCGTGAGGAGTATCACGGGAATATGATTAATCGCTGTGTTGGATTTGATTTTTCGGCAAAGGGTCACTCCATCCATTTCTGGCATCATGATATCGCTGATTATCAAGTCGGGTTGCAGGGAGTGGATTTTGTTATAAGCTTCTTTACCGTTACGAAAATCCGTTACCCTGAAAATCTGCGACATTTCATGTATCAAAAAATTCCGGATTTCATCATCATCCTCTACAACTATTACATGGTATTTTGTTTTTGGTTTGAATTTACCTTTCGTAACATCCATTGTTACAGCTCCTTCCATATCCTGCTCCTGGTACGAACTGGCCATAATCTGCGAAATGGTTTCAGATGGGGTTTCTGTTAGGTTTTCTTTTTCCTCAATACTGAGATGTGCTGAACCGAGTGGAAGGCGGATGATGAACTCACTACCGGGTTCATCTTCATTATTTCGGGCAAAAATCACTCCGTGCGACATCTCAACCAACGACCGCGAAAGGTGAAGTCCTACCCCGGTGCCGATTTTTGTTTTGGTATATTCATTGTCAATCTGGTAAAACCGATCAAAAATACGTTCCACATGTGCCTCTTCAATCCCAATACCGCTGTCTTTGATACTTATTTCAAAATAATCTTTCAACGGACTTGCTGCTGTTTCATCTTTGCCCTTGCGAAGGGTGATAGTTATATTCCCATTATCGGGTGTAAATTTAAAAGCATTTGAAAGAATATTCATTATAACCTTGTCCATATTGCTAATATCAATCCAGGCCATCAGATGATTATCATCGTGAATAAAACCGAATTTAATGTTACGTTTATTGGCTGCATATTCAAAGGTCTTTATCAAATCATCAATAAAGCCAACCATGTCGGTTTCGCGAAATTTAATCACCATTTGTCCCTTATCAATTTTTCGGATATCCATCAGTTGATTGATAAGGCGAAGAATTCGCTTGGAGTTGCGGTGCATGATTTGGTACAGGTAGAGTTTTTGGGGATCTTTCTCGTCGGGTATGAGTTTTTCCAGCGGACTGATTATAAGACTCATAGGCGTGCGAATTTCGTGCGATATATTGATGAAATACTGCAGTTTAGCTTCGTTGATCTCCTCCTCGTGTTTCCTTGTCAGTTCCTCGTTGCGGAGTTTAATTTTGTTTTTAACATAAATATAGGCTACATACAACATAAATATACCCAGCAAGACGTATAGCAACTTTGCCCAACCGGAGAGATACCACGGCGGCCGAATGATAAATGTGATTTCACGTGCTTCGGAGTTCAAATCATTTACCGAAGCTATTACTTTGAGTTTATAGGTACCGTATTTAATATTTGTAAAATGAATTCTGTTTACACCCGGATTGGTACTTACCCAGTTTTTGTTTAGCCCTTCCATTATGTAGCGGTAGTAAATTTGCTGTGACATACCGTAGTTGAAAGTAGAAAACTCGAGGTTAAATATATTGTCTTTGTAATCGAGATAAATAGTATCGAGATCGGAGATAAACCGCTCTGTGCTGCCTTTTTTCCGGCTTTTTGTCTGATTGAATACTACGCGGTCGCCTATATTGAGGGCTGTCAGGTAGAGTTTAACGGGTTTTCGCCTCTCCTTAATTTCCGAAGGGAAAAACGATGTAACTCCGTTGATACCGCCGAATGATATTTCGTCGTAAGTCGATTTGAAGAAAGATCCTTTTGTAAATTCGTTGCCCTGAAGTCCGTCGGAATTGTAATAGTTAAAAAATTTATTGTCCGTAACGTTGTATTTTGATATCCCGTTGTGTGTACTTAACCAGATATTGCCGGCGGCATCTTCCACAATACCGCAGATTACATTGCCGGCCAGTCCGTCTTTTTCAGTAAATCGCTTGATGAGTTTATGGCTTTTGCTATCAATCATGGCTAAGCCTTCGGTAGTTCCGATCCAGATATTGCTGCTTTTATCCTGGCAGAAGGCATAAATGATGGGCCACGAAATTGGATTCTTGGTGGTGCTGAAATTGTATATTGTTCCGGTTTTTGGTTCAATAACTGAATATCCTTTATGAGTTCCCACCCAGATTGATCCCTGATTGTCCTGAAACAGACAGTTAATCCAGTCGTTGCAAATAGTAGGAAATGAGTAATGATTAATGTATGTTCGGCTGCGGGTATTGAATACATACACGCCGCTGCCATGAGTTCCAATCCACAGATTTTCATTCTTGTCGGCAATCATAAAATTGATCTTGTTGCTGAATGTATTTTTTTCAAATTCAGCGGGTTTTTCATTGTAGTATGTACAATTTCCGCTGTTTTTGTCAAAATGCGCCAGGCCGTGCAGGTACGATCCTAGCCACATACTACCGTCGGGCATTTCCACCACCGACATGATGGTGTTGGAGATAGAATTCGGCTGGTTATTTTGCGCAAAATGGCGTACTTTTCTGCCTTCGGAAATCTGGTAAAGACCATCATTATCGGTTCCAATCCAGAATGCATCATTTTTGTCTTTATAAAGAGCTGTGTAGCAACTGGATCCAATCAGGTTTTTATCGTAAGATTTATTGCCGATGTAGCTGAAATGGTGTGGATTATTTCTGAGCAGGTAAACTCCTTTCTGAAAAAGTCCTGTCCAGAGGTTTCCATCGGTATCCTCAAGAATGGCATGTACTTTAACCTTTGAAAAATCAAAAAAAGAAAAATTCATCTGATAATCTTCCACCGTATTGGACGAATAGTTGTATTTTTTCAGTCCCTGACCTTCGGTTCCTATCAGAACTTGTCCTGTTTTGGTAATTAACAGGCTATAAATGGACAATGGCACAGAGCTGCCGGGATATAAAACAGATTCAAGTTGACGTGTTTTATTGTTGAATCGGAGCATTCCACCAGATAGTGTTCCCAGGAATACATTTCCCAAATTATCCTCAGAAATAGCCGAAACCTGGTTGCTACGGATATTACCGCGCCGGGTGTCAAAGAATTGTGGATTTTTGAGAGATGAATTCAGCATACAAAGCCCCTGGTTCTCGATTGATACCCAGAATTGTTGCCGGCTATCCTGAAATATGAACATCAGATGTTGGCTGGGTAAAATTTTGTTGAGATCAGCAAGGGCTTTAAATTCCACATTTTTGGTGGAAGCAAGTTTCAGCACACCCTCACCCGAAGTACTTACAAAGATACTGCCATCGGGGCTTTCGATGATGGAGGTGATATGTGGATAGATTCGTTGGCCCGAAGCAGAATAAAGTTTAACTTCCGAAAAGGTGTTTTTTGCCCTGTCGAAAAGTTGAAGCCCGTTGATGTAACCTACCCAGAAACGATTTTTTGTGTCCTCATACAAACATCGCACATAATTATTTTTGAGCGAAGTGGTGTCCGAAGGATTGTTTTTGTAAATCGTAAATTTTACTGCATCGTATTTGTTCAGTCCGTCTTCAGTGGCTATCCATATGTAGTTTCGCTTGTCCTGGTACAGATAATTAATGAGACTGTTGGAAATATCTTTATCGGTAGAATAAAAAACACCGGTCTGTGCCATAGCAGAACCACAAAGCAACCAGGAAGCAATAATTACTTTAAATTTAAATGATTTCATTTTGTTTAGAGATTATATGGATACAAAAATAGTAGAAAAATGGAGAGACGTATCAAAAATGAAAAGAAATATTGATTTTCGTCTTCAAATGTATCAAAACGAAAAATATGTGAACGAATTCAGTAAAGTTAGAATAAACATATAGGATAAATTTGCAACATGTCTTTATAGAAAATTTATAACAATTAAAATATTGAAAACTATGAAAAACAAAGACGGAAGTTGAGCTTCCACGAACCCAATCAATCTAAATTGGATAGCAATTCTCTTATATTATATTGTAAAGAGAATAAAAGTTACAGATTACCAGAAAAACATTTATTAAGTTTAATGAGAAAATAATGAAAAAAAGTTTCAGAAAAAACAGGTCTGATTATTTCTATTTAGCATTAAATCAGAAGGCGGCTGCAACATTTTTATTCTTGTTCGTTATTACAATTTTTTCTACAGTATGGGCTCAAAACGTTACTGTAAGAGGAATTGTATTAGACTCGAAACAAGAAACTGTAATAGGAGCAACCGTGACATTAAAACAAAACAAGACGGTGGGAACACTCACAGATGGAAACGGACGATTTACGTTGAATGTTCCATCGGGAAATCAAACCTTAGTGATTTCGTATGTGGGTTTGGAAACTCAGGAAGTGGCATTGCAAGGAAGAAGAGATATAACAGTGACACTTGTTGACAAGAATCTTCAGTTGGAAGAAGTGGTTATAGTAGGATATGGTCAGCAGAAAAAGGCTAGTGTGGTAGGAGCTATTACTCAAACTACAGGAGAAGTACTCAAAAGAGCCGGCGGTGTAACCAGTATTGGAGCTGCACTAACGGGAAATCTTCCGGGAGTAATCACTACTACCAGTTCCGGGTTACCGGGTGAAGAAGATCCTAAAATTATTATCCGTGCAGCCAGTTCGTGGAACAACAGCGAACCGTTGGTATTGGTCGACGGTATCGAACGTCAGATGAACTCTGTGGACATTAATTCAGTGCAATCTATTTCGGTATTAAAAGATGCTTCGGCAACTGCAATATACGGGGTAAAAGGTGCAAACGGCGTTATTCTTATTACAACAAAACGAGGAAGTGAAGGTGGTGCAAAAATCGATGTTTCTACCAATTATACTATCAAAGCTCCCTCCATGCTCCCCAACAAATTGGATTCATACGACGCTTTGATGGCGCGAAACATTGCCATAGAGCATGAGTTGGGTATTACACCTGAATCCTGGGCATATATTAAACCGCAAAGCGTGATAGATAAATACCGTTTTCCGGCTGACTGGATGGAAGCTGAACGCTACCCGAACATAGACTGGCAAAAAGCGCTATTTAAAGATTACACCACCTCGAACAACACAAATGTTAGCGTAAGCGGTGGAAACGAATTTGTAAAATACTTTACATCAGCCGACTTTGTACACGAAGGCGACCTTTTCAAGGTTTGGGATAACGGACGCAATTATCAGTCTGGTTACGGATACAATCGGGTGAATGTGCGAAGTAACCTTGATTTCAACCTGACTAAAACAACGCTATTCAAAGTTAATCTTGCAGGCTCAAACGGTGCTAAAAAAAGTCCGTGGAATCAAACGAACTCGTCAGACTGGGCTGTAGCTCAGCAATGGGCAGGAGCATATAATATTGCACCTGACGTTTTCATGCCAAAATATGCCGACGGTTCGTGGGGTTTCTATCCCGATATTTCAAACGTATCAAACTCTGCAGCCAATCTGGCTCTTTCGGGTGTAATGACAACCACTACGACCACAATCAACACAGACTTTATTCTGGAACAAAAACTTGATTTTATCACCAAAGGACTGAACCTGAGAGGAGCTATCTCGTGGGATAACGTTTTTGTTGAATTTAACCGGGGAGTAAACGACCTCTATAATGATGCGCAGCAAAAATGGATTAATCCATCAACCGGAGCGGTTACTTATAAGAAAGAGTATGAAAACAACAATAAATTTGACTTCATGCAGGGTGTGTTGTGGACAAATCAGCCCGGAACCGTAAACAACGGATTGACACAACGAAATCTGAATTATCAGACACAGTTGAACTGGGCACGCGATTTTGGCAATCACAGTATTACCGGAATGGGATTGTTCAGCCGCCAGGAAAGAGCTACTGGTCCTGAAATACCTAACTTCAGAGAGGACTGGGCTTTCCGTGGAACTTATAACTACGCCGGCAGGTATTTTGCTGAATATAACGGTGCTTATAACGGTTCCGAAAAATTCACCAAAGAGAATCGATTTGCATTCTTTAATTCCGGTGCCTTGGGCTGGATGATTTCTGAAGAAAAATTCATGAAGTCATTGACATTTCTCGATATGTTGAAGGCGAGAGCTTCCTATGGTGAAATCGGAGATGATAATATCCAGCGGCGATGGATTTATATGACCCAGTGGGCCTATGGCGGACAGTCGTCATTAGACCTGAGCCAGGGCAACAGTCCTTATCAATGGTATCGTGAATTTGCCGTAGGCAATCCGGACGTGAAATGGGAAACTGTTAAAAAATTGAATGTCGGGGTAGATTATGCCGTTCTCAAAGGTTTATTTGCGGGTAGTTTAGAGTTTTTCAAAGACAAAAGATTCGATATTCTTGTTGACGGATCACAGCGTTCGGTTCCGTCTTATTTCGGAACTACACCTGCTACAGCCAACCTGGGTCAGGTGACCACTTCGGGATTTGAATTGGAACTCCGAATAAATAAAGTATTTCCAAACCGACTGCGGGTATGGGCAAATATGAACATGACTCATGCTAAAAATACCATATTAATTAAAGATGACCCTGAATTGCTTCCGGCATACCAAAAACAAGCCGGTTACAGCATTGGTCAGAGTCGTTCTTATTTAGATGGCGGCTTTTTGGGCAATTACGACCAGATTTACGGAAGTCCGATGCGTGATGCCAACGATGCATACAAAATGCCCGGTGATTATTATATTGTCGACTTCAACGGCGATGGAGTAATCGACTCCAAAGACTCAGCCCCCTACGGATATGCTGAAACTCCGCAAAACACTTACAACTCAACTATCGGTTTCGAATGGGAAGGTTTCAGCGGATTCGTACAGTTTTACGGTGTGAACAATGTTACCCGTGTCGTTCCTCTTACAAGTTTCGGTAGTCAGTTGAATACTGTTTACGATATGGGTACCTGGTGGTCAAAAGATGCCGCAAACCCGGAAGTGACTATTCCTCACTGGCTGGCTAAATCCGATTACAACAACGGAACACAATTCATGTTCGACGGCTCATATATCCGTTTGAAAAACGCAGAATTTGCATATGCTTTCAACAGAAATATTGTAAATAAGATCGGCATCAGTGCTCTGAAAATATTTGTAAACGGTAACAACCTCTGGGTGTGGTCAAGAATGCCCGATGACCGTGAATCCAATTTTGCAGGAGCCGGAAATCAGGGAGCGTATCCTACCATGAGACGTTATAATATTGGAATAAGATTCACCTTATAATATTGATAAAAATGAAAAAAACATATAAGATATATCTTTTATGCGGAATGCTCTTCATGTTACCGGGATTTTTCTCATGTGAAAGCTACCTGGATAAATCGCCCGATTCAACCGTCTCGGAGATTGAAGCATTTAAGAATTTTACAAATTTCCAGGGATTCGTCGAAGAGATATATAATTGCATTCCCGATAAGGAAAAGTGTTACTGGACCACTTCATGGAACTGGGGTGATGATGAAATAATGAACACCGAAGGCGATTGGCACATGACTCATCAGGTGGATTTGGGAAATTTCTGGGGATGGCAGGCCGGAAGACTTTCTCAAGCCGGAAGCTGGTTAGACAAATCTTCAACCGATCCAACCTCTACCAATAAATTTAATCACGCGCTGTGGCCTCACGCATGGTATTCCATTCGAAAGGCTAATATCGGTTTGGCAAATCTGGATAAACTGACTGAAGCCTCTCAGGAAGAAAAAGACATCATTGCCGGACAACTGTATTTCTTCAGAGCATGGTGGCATTTTGAGCTGATGGAGTATTTAGGCGGACTTCCCTATGTGGATCAGGTTTTGTCTTCCAGCGAAAAGCTGACCTTACCGCGCCTTACTTATCAGGAATGTGCCGATAAAGCCGGTGCCGATTTTGCAAAAGCTGCCGAATTGTTGCCTGTAGATTGGGATAAAACAACCGTAGGACGACGTACAGCCGGTAAAAACCAACTCCGCGCCAATAAAATCATGGCACTCGGCTATCTGGGGAAAAACTATCTCTGGGCTGGCAGTCCGCTCATGAAAAACGGAGCTCAGACAGGCGGATCCAATACCTATAATTACGATGTGGAATATTGCAAAAAAGCCGCCGAAGCTTTTGGACAATTGCTTTCACTGGTGGAAAGCGGAAAAACTCAGTATTCACTGGCCGAATTCAAATATAAGGATATTTACAGTCACGTCAAAGCGGCTGATGCCACTTCATGTTTCTCGGATATTTTTTATACCACCGGACAAAGCTGGTTGATGCCGGGCTCTACCGAAGCCATCTTCAGAGGACCTTCAACCGATTTTAACGGCAGCAACTGGAATACAACCAAAACTTTTGGACCTAAAGTTAACGGGCTGGTTGAACACGATAATATCATCCACCAACCAACTGCCAATTACGTAAATTTATACGGCATGGAAAATGGATTGCCTCTCAATGATCCCGAATCCGGATTTGACCCGAAACAACCATTCAAAAACCGCGATCCCAGGTTTTATCATGATATCGTATTCGATGGATTTAAGTATGTGAATGCCACTATGCCGGCCGATCAGGAGTTCATGCGTTATACCCAACTTTACACAGGTGGTATCATGCGCAGCGATCAGAATGCAAGCCGAACGGGTTATTTCATACAGAAATTGGTGCCTCACACAGCTAATAAATACGACGGAGCATACAACTGGAGCGGAAGTTTACACGTTTATCTTCCATATATGCGATTGGGAGACATATATTTGATGTATGCTGAAGCTTGTACCGCATTTGGCGGAGCAACAGGCAAATCCAGCAACTTCACTAAAACGGCAGAGGAGGCTATCAATACCCTTCGCGAAAGAGTAGGTGCCGGCAAATTGAATGCAAAATACACTGCCGACAAAAACAAGATGATGGACGAAGTGAGAAGAGAACGTGCTGTAGAATTATCATTCGAAGGTTTTCGTTTTAATGACCTGCAACGTTGGTTATTGCTTACTGAGTATCCTTACAATGTAAAAACCTCGCAGGAGTTTGACAGAGTAGAAAACAATGATTTCTATAAAACAAACGATCCGAAAAATGCCCGGGTTGCCAATTTCAGAGAAAAACAAATTCTGACGCGTCAGTTTGGTACAAAACATTACTGGTTCCCGCTGAAAGTTTCTGACACGTCCATGTATCCTGAATTCGGACAAAATCCGGGATGGTAATTCAAGCAGAGTTAAAGAAATGTGAAACTATAAATGAACAAAACATGAAATACATACAATCAAAATTCATTTTGCTGGTAATTACAACACTTATCCCGTTATGTATAAGTGCTCAGACGGTTCAGGAAAATGAAACCAAGCCGCTGAATAGTGCTAAAGATTCGCTGGTACAGATTGCATTTCGTAAAGCCAGTCAAACCAACCTGATGGGAAGCATTTCAGTGGTAAATTACGAAGAACTGACCAAACGAAACTACAACACCTATAGTTTGGACAATATGCAGGGATATGTTGGAGGTTGGAACGGAGCATCTCTGTGGGGGATGGACTCCTACCTGGTAATGGTAGACGGTGTGCCCCGTGATGCCAACAACGTACTGCCCACAGAAATAGATCAGGTATCTTTTCTGAAAGGAGCTTCAGCTGTAGTGTTATATGGAAGCCGCGCCGCTAAAGGCGTAGTTCTTATCACTACTAAAAGAGGAAAAGCCGAACCCCTGAAAATTACCGGAAGAGTAAATACCGGCTTCAACGTAGCTAAAAGTTATCCCAAATACTTAGGTTCAGCGGAATATATGACGCTTTATAATGAAGCGCTTGCAAACGATGGACTGACAAAGCTTTACAGCGATGCCGACATATATAATAATTTTACAGGAAACAATAAGTACCGTTATCCGGATGTACATATGTATTCATCGGATTACCTGAAAAAATATAATAACAGATCGGATGCAGTGGCTGAAATAACAGGTGGAAACAGTTTTGCCCGTTTTTACAGCAATATTGGTTATTATCGCGAAAATGATGTATTCAAATTCGGACAGGCAAAAAATAACAGTACAGACCGCTTGAATGTACGTGGAAATATTGATATGCATATTTCGAACAATATTAGTGCTTACGTCAATGCAAATGCTACTTTTTACAATACCAACACGGCCAAAGGCGATTATTGGGAAGCAGCATCTACGTTGCGCCCCAACAGAATTTCTCCGTTAATTCCCATCAGCTACATTGATCCGAAAGATGATCTTTCGCTTACCTTGATCAACAACAGCAGCAATATAATTGATGGAATTTACTTTTTAGGTGGCACACAGGTAGATCAAACCAATATTTTTGGAGATTACTATGCTGCCGGAAAGAACAAATGGACGAGCCGTCAGTTCCAGTTTGATACCGGTGTAGATATCGACTTAAAGAATGTGTTAAAAGGGCTGTCGTTCCAGACACAGTTTGCTGTTGACTATGCTACTTCGTACAATACCTCTTACGACAATACGTATGCGGCTTTTACTCCTACATGGTCCAATTACAACGGTAAGGATGTTATTTCCAGTCTGGTAAAACAAAATAACGATAAAAAATCCGGTGTCCAAAATATTAGTGGAAGTGCCAATCGTCAGACAATCGCATTCTCGGGTCAGTTGAATTACAAAACCTCCATTGATGATGTACATAACTTCAATGCAATGCTCATAGCCGCAGGTTATCAGCAGACCGAATCGCAAGTGTACCATCGTACCGGAAATGCTAATCTGGGATTATATTTAGGTTACAATTATTTGAAAAAATATTTTGTTGAATTCAGCGGAGCCGAAGTTCATTCGGCAAAATTGGCCAAAGGACACAGAAATGCATTTTCACCTTCGCTCACGCTGGGATGGAAATTAAGCAACGAAGACTTCCTCGCCGGAACAGCGGTTGACGATATGATGCTTAGCCTCTCAGGAAGTATCCTCAATACTGATTTGGATATATCTGATTTTTACATGTACGAAGCCAGCTACGATCAGGCAAACGGAGCCTGGTGGGGATGGAATGACGGAGCTTCAGAGCACTCTACAAATTCAATCAAGGGAGCTAATAAAGATCTGACTTTTGTCAAGAGAAAAGAACTGTCAGCTAATTTGAAAACATCGTTGTGGAAAAGATTGATCACTGCCGATATGTCAGTCTTCGTTAATTCTACCGAAGGATTGGTGATCAGACCATCATCAGTTTTCCCGAATTATTTCTTTACCTATTATCCCGATGCTTCGTTTGTACCCTATTATAATTACAACAACGATAGCCGCAGCGGATTCGATTTTAATGTAAATTTGAATAAGCGTTTGGGTGAAGTGGATTTTTCATTAGGCGTTTCAGGAACGTATTATACCACCAAAGCTACCAAACGGGACGAAAACTATCAGTATGATTACCAAAACAGAGCTGGGAAACCGATTGATGCCGTGTTTGGACTGGAAAGTATGGGATTTTTCTCAGACCAGGCCGATATTGCAAGCAGCCCGACACAGAAATTTACAGAAGTGGTTCCCGGTGATATCAAGTACAAAGATCAAACCGGTGACGGTGTAATCGATCAGAAAGATGCGGTATATCTTGGCAAAGGAGGATGGTACGGACTTCCGTTTACGATGGGCGTAAACTTCACCGCAAAATGGAAAAATTTCACATTATTTGCCCTTGGAACAGGTGGCTGGGGTGCTTATGCTATGAAAGACAACACCTATTTCTGGGTATATGGCGACAGAAAATACTCTGAAGTAGTACGTGGACGTTGGACAGAAGCAACCAAAGAAACAGCCGTTTATCCTCGTCTGACCACTCAGAGCGGAGACAATAATTTCAGAAATTCCGATTTCTGGATGTATAAAAACGATCGGTTTAACCTGGCGAAAATCCAGTTAACGTATGATTTCCCGAAAAGTATGCTCCAGAATTCATTCATCCACGAAGTGTCGGCATACGTGAGCGGATCTAATTTATTGACCCTATCCAAAGAACGTGAAATATTGGAAATGAGCGTGGGAAGCGCTCCCCAGACACGTTTTTATAATGTAGGTTTGAAAGTAGCTTTCTAATAAATAAGTAACAAAACAGGAATAGTATTATGAATAAAATAGTAAAAATTCTGGCACTTATAACGCTGATAACACTTTCAGCATGTGAAGATGTATTCACACCTGCAATTGAAAATATTCGTGGAATAGATGCCATGTATCAGGAACCAACGTATGCGCAGGGTATCCTTGCAAATGCATACATACTTCTTCCATACAACTCCAATCCAACAAGCGATGTAGCAACCGATGATGCCGTATCAAACGACAATGCAAATACATACAGGCTTATGGCTACAGGCGCCTGGACTGCCAGTAATAATCCGGTATCGCAGTGGCAAAACAGAAGAAACGCCATTCAATATCTGAATATTTTTCTGGATAATGTAGATAAAGTGGAATGGAGTAAAGATGAGACAGTACGCAAACTGTACACCAACCGCTTAAAAGGTGAAGCGTACGGTCTGAGAGCTTTGCAGCTTTATTATCTGTTGATGGCTCATGGCGGTTGGACAAGTGATGGAAAACTGATGGGAGTACCCATTCTTACAAAACCGGAATCGACCTCTTCGGATTTCAATTTGCCAAGGAATACATTCCAGGAATGCATTCAGCAGATTTTTGACGATGCGCAACAGGCTATCGAATTGCTCCCTGTCGACTTCGGAGATGTTGCTGACGATGCTTCCATTCCGGCCAAATTCAAAGCTTTAGGTGTAACCAAATCGGGAGATTACAACCGTGTGAATGGAAATATTATGAAAGGCCGTATCACCGGGCGAATAGTAGAAGCTGTACGTTCGCAGGCTGCACTTCTGGCAGCCAGTCCCGCATACAACACCGGTACAACTGTCACCTGGGCCGACGCTGCCAATCATGCTGCCACCGTGCTCGACAGAATTAACGGAGTAAGCGGTTTGGACAAAAATGGGGCAACCTGGTACACTAATACTGCTGAAATCACCGCATTGGCTGCAGGTTCAAATCCTCCCGAAATTATCTGGAGGAGCGATAAAAGTAATTCCACAGATGGAATAGGGATAGAACTGGAAAAGAATAATTATCCACCTTCACTTTACGGTAAAGGACGGGTTAATCCAACTCAAAATCTGGTTGATGCCTTCCCGATGGCAAACGGTTATCCGATTGTAGATGCACAAAGCGGGTATTTGACAACTAACCCGTATTCAAATCGTGACCCCCGCCTTACCAAATACATTCTGGTAAACGGAGGAACTCAGGGACCAGGCAGCAACGTAATCACTACCGGAACATACGGTACAAATAATGATGCAATCAATAGAGAAGTAGGATTATCGACCCGTACAGGTTATTATCTGCGCAAACTTTTACGACCCGACTGTAACCCGGATCCGAATTACAACACTGGTCAATACCACTATACCGCCCGTATTCGTTATACCGAAATTTTCCTGAACTATGCCGAAGCTGCCAATGAGGCTTACGGACCTACAGGAAACGGAACTCATGCATACAGTGCCTACGATGTGATTAAAGCCATTCGGGTACGTGCAGGTGTAGGAACGTCCAACGGAGATGCATACCTGGAAAGCATTAAAAGTGATAAGGATAAAATGCGCGAATTGATAAGAAATGAACGTCGGTTGGAACTGTGTTTCGAAAACTTCCGGTTCTGGGATTTGCGCCGCTGGAAAGTGAACATGAATGAAGCTGCTAAAGGGGTTCAGATAGACAGAAATGATGACCTGACGCTGCAATTTAAGCCATTGAATGTGGAAAACCGGGTGTACAAAGATTTCATGTATTATGGACCAATTCCTGATGATGAAACACGCAAGTGGACCAATTTATTACAAAATGCCGGTTGGTAAAAATGATAGTAACAATAAATTTAAAAATTATAATCACATGAAACGAATAAATATAGTATACATACTGGCCGCGGGACTTTTTTCGGTGTTGATTTCCTCGTGTCGAAATCAGGATATAAAATTTCCTGATTATGACTACAGTACGGTATATTTCGCTTACCAATACCCGGTAAGAACCATTGTGCTTGGCGAAGATATCTATGATACCAGCCTTGACAATCAACACAAGTGCATGATATATGCAACTATGGGAGGTGTTTATTCCAACGACCAGAAAATTGCAATTGATATTGCCGTGGATAATGCGCTCACCAATAATCTGTTCTTTGCAGCAAGCAATCCCGTGCAGGCTATGCCTTCGAATTATTATCAGCTGGCATCCAATCAGATTTTGCTCGATAAAAGCCAGCAGGGAGGTGTGGAAGTACAACTTTCAGATGCATTCTTTGCCGATAAAAATTCGTTGAAAAACTCGTATGTCATACCGTTGCGGATGACAAAGGTTGTAAATGCCGACTCCATCCTCTCCGGTAAACCGAAATACAGCGGTGCTGTAAGAGGAAATACTGCCGACTGGGATGTGCTTCCTAAAGATTACGTACTTTACTGTGTAAAATTCATCAATCAGTGGCACGCCAGTTACCTTCGCCGCGGGGTGGATCAAATCACGAATAACGGAACCAGTTCTACCGCCATTCGTCATAAACAATATGTGGAAAACGATGAAATCAGCAGCCTGAAAACAGCTTCACTGATGACGAATGAATTTCCCGTTTCTGTTGTGAATGCCACTGGAGATAAACAAACCTGTACCCTGCTGCTTACTTTTGACAGCAGCAATAAGATTACAGTCTCAACTACTACCGAAGGATTTACAGCAACCGGTACGGGTACTTTTGTACCCAAAGGTGAGAAAAAGAGCTGGGGCAACAAAGACCGCGATGCGATATATCTCAATTACAACATCACGTCCAGTACAGGTGTTGCGTATGCTACCAAAGACACACTGGTAGCCAAAGACCGCGGTGTAAAACTTGAAACATTCAACCCTTTGTATGTGAAGTAATTAATTAATTTAAATCAAAAGAAAAATGAAGACAGTCAATAAAATTTTGATGCTGATTACTTTCACGGTTTTCTTTGTAGCCTGTGCTGATGACACAAGACTTGATTATGCTGTAGAGAAACCGGAAAATATAGCCATAGCAGAATATTTAAATAATTACGACGTACTGAAGGCTTATGTAAACCGTACTGAAAATCCGAAATTTAAATTAGGTGCCGGTGCAAGCCTTTCGGAATATGTAAGCAAAGGCCTGGTGTATCAGTTGCTCAATAGTAATTTTGATGAAATTACTATGGGATATGAAATGAAACACGGTGCTGTAGTGCAAAATGACGGAACGTTGAAATTAGACAATGTTCAGACATTGATTAAAACAGCACGGGAAGCCGGAACCACCGTTTACGGACATACGCTGGTTTGGCACGCCAATCAGAACGCCAATTATCTGAAAGGTCTGATTGCGCCAAAGGTTATTCCAGGAAGTACCGAACCAGCCTGGGAAGTAATTGCCAAACAGGATTTTGAAACAGGCGATGCATCCAACTACGAGTATAACAACAATGCGGTCGTGTCATTCACAGCGGCAGGTACAGGTGCTGCCGGAAAAGGGCGTGCTATCAAAATTACGAATGCTGAAGTAAGAACTAATGAGTGGGACTGCCAGTTCTTCGTAAAATTTGCCCCGGCTATGAAAGCCGGCGAAAAGTACATCCTGAGAATGGATGTACGCTCCGATGACCCTGCCACATTTGCCACACAGGCACACGTAGTACCTTATCAGTACAAACACTGGGACTTTTTTGGAAGCATATCTTCAACAAGTGCGTGGTCTGAATTTGTGAAAGAAATAACTGTTTCGGCAGATGTTGCAACCACAGGAACCATTGCTTTTAACCTTGGTAAAACAGCTACGAGCTACTACTTTGACAATATCAGGCTTGAAAAATTCAATGAAAAAGGGGGAAATGTGCCTGTTGACGCCGGATATGCCATGGTACTTACCAATCCTCAAACTCAAAACCCCTGGGAAGCACAGGTTGGAACCAACTTTGATGCATTGAAAAACGGCAAAAAGTACAATTTGACTTTCTGGGGCAAAGCCGACGCAAGCGCCACTCTTACTGCTGACCTTCAGACACCGTCAGGCTCTTATCCTTCAAATAGTTTGGGCTCGTTTACCCTGGGTACCAAATGGAGTGAGATAAAATTGTCAACAACAGTTACAGCTGCCGATCGTACCCGGTTCTTATTCAATTTTGGACAATACGTTGGCACCGTCTACATTGACAATGTAGTGTTGGTGGAAGACGGAACGACCAATAACCTGATCGGAAACGGAGATTTTGAAATCGGAGCAGTCAGTGGCTGGAACGGAGCATGGAATGGCATTGCAAAAATAGCCATTTCAGCAGATGGAAAAGGATTTGGCGGTATGGGCTCGGGTGATATCATCATTCCGAAAACCGACGAAGAAAAACGCCAGCTCATAGACGGTGCTCTTGAAAACTGGATATCCGGTATGCTTGGAGCTACAAAGGATTATGTCAAAGCATGGGATGTGGTAAACGAACCGATGTCTGACTGGCCCGATCCAACGAAACTCAAAACCGGAATCGGAAAAACCGATATGGCTGCCGATGAATTCTACTGGCAGGATTATCTGGGTAAAGATTATGCCGTGAGAGCCATCCAGCTTGCCCGTCAGTACGGAAATCCGGATGATTTGCTCTTTATCAATGATTACGGACTGGAAGGTGCTGACCAGAGAAAATGCCTTGGATTAATCGACTATGTGAAATACGTTGAAAGCAAAGGCGTAAAAGTGGATGGAATTGGTACACAGATGCATGTAACGTTGGGTACGACTTCACTGGATGCTATAATTGCCATGTTCAAAAATCTGGCTGCTACCGGAAAAATGATTAAAATATCAGAACTCGATATGGGGATCAGACCCGAAGGTACTGCAGCAAATTTGAAAACCGAACAGGTGACACTGGAGCAATCCAAAGCCATGGCTAAATTCTATCAGGACATTATCAAAGCCTATTTTGACAATGTGCCCGCTGCTCAACGCTACGGAATCACTCAATGGGCAACGACTGACAGCCCTGCCGGCTCATCCTGGAGAGCAGGCGAACCAATTGGTTTGTGGACTTCCGGCTATAACAGAAAACACACCTACGGCGGTTTCGCCAACGGTTTAGCTGGCAAAGTACTGTTCACTCCATCAAATTAATAAACCAAATAATTCCTCTTCTTCATATCCGGAGAAGAGGAATTATTGTGTTTACTCTTTTTTTCTTTTTATTAGAATTCATTTCCTGCACTATTCAATAAGCTTAAAGTTTTGATTTGAGAAAATATTAAACATGAAACACTCATGTTTAATAAAAATTTTGGACACACAATGGCATGATTAAATAACGTAAAACAAATGATATACGCTCAATATCCCCCCTTTCCCGATAGATCGGGACACGGTAAGGGGTTAGGGGGCCGATAAATAAATTATAAACATGAAATCATTTATAATCACAAGTATTATGTTTTTAACGTGCCTGACTATGCCGCTTCAAGCATCAAAACCCTTGAAGCCCTGGAATAAAGGAGCTTTTGAAACTCAGACGTACCGCAATGTTTTTGTTGAAATGGGTTATAAACCGGAGGCAGTCGATGCAAAACTGGATGCAATATTCAACGATCTATTCTACGGTTCGAATAAGATTTACTTTGAAGCAGCCGACACCATGGCCTATATTTCCGACATCAAAAATCACGATGTGCGTACTGAAGGAATGTCGTACGGACTTATGATAGCCGTTCAGTTTGACAAAAAGGAGATGTTTGACAGGCTCTGGCGCTGGGGAAAGAAATATATGCAGCATCAGGAAGGACCAATGAAAGGCTATTTTGCCTGGAGTTGTAAAACAGACGGCACACGCAATGCGTTTGGACCGGCCTCGGATGGCGAACTGTATTATGTCACGGCTTTGATTTTTGCTTCCAACCGCTGGGGCAACGATACCGGAATTAATTACCTGGCCGAAGCCCAAAATATTCTGAATTGTTCGCAGGAAAAAACGGGAGAATTTGGCGTTGTGCCTTTAATACATCCGAAACACAATTTAATTACCTTTGTACCGATGGGAAGAGCTGCCGATTTCACTGACCCTTCTTACCATGTCCCTGCATTTTACGAAGTCTGGGCCCGCTGGGCAGATGACGGACGCGCCGATTACTGGCGTGAGTGTGCCGCGAAAAGTCGCGTATACCTGCATAAATCCATTCATCCCGTTACAGGTCTTAATCCCGACTACAACAACTACGATGGAACTTTACTTAACAGCGGCAGAATTATCGGTGATGCTTTCCGGTTCGATTCCTGGCGTGTGCCGATGAATATCGCGCTGGATTATTCCTGGGTAAATGTGGATAAAAAATGGCAGCAGGCCTATGCGAATAAAATTCAGAAATTCCTGTATTCTAAAGGTTTGTACACATTCGTTGATCAGTATAACGTGGACGGAACCGATGTAAAAGAAATACTGGAAGCAGGTGAGCACAAGGCGTTAAGGCACTCTTTGGGACTAGTTGCAACATCAGCTGCCGTTTCAATAGCCGCCAAAAACAAGATGAGCCGCGAGTTTGTCGACCAGCTCTGGAATGCAAAACACGAGCCTTATGAAGACGGTTATTTTGATGCGTATTACGATGGTTTGTTAAGGCTATTTGCATTTATGCATTTGAGCGGCCGGTATCAGATTATTTTTCCTGCTAAATAAAAGGTGAAAAACCCGGCAGAATGATGTATATTGATTATTGGATATTTTCAAAACAGGAAAATTTAAAAAAAATAAACGATGAAATTATTGCTTAGAAAGCTGTTATTTATTGTTTTTCTATCTGTTGGAGTTGCAGGTACAGCGGCTCAGAATGCTGAAAATCCTGTTATTTTTGCAGATGTGCCCGATATGTCGATGATAAGAGTAGGAGATACCTACTACATGAGCAGCACTACTATGCATATGAGCCCGGGTGTGCCCATCATGAAATCGACCGATTTGGTGAACTGGAAACTGGTAAGCTATTGCTACTCAACGCTCGATGATGTGGATGCTCTCAACCTGGAAAACGGAAAAAATGCGTACGGAGCTGGCTCATGGGCAAGCTGTATCCGCTACGTGAACAAAACATTCTATGTATCTACTTTTTCAGGAACTACCGGAACCACTTATATTTACTCAACCAAAGACATAGAAAAAGGACCCTGGGAAGTGAAAAAATTCAAACCTTCCTATCACGACCATACCATTTTCTTTGATGATGACGGTAAAATCTACCTGATCTGGGGGGCGGGACGATTGCGAATGATAGAATTGAAAGAAGATCTTTCGGGTGTGAAAGAGGGAACAGAAAGAGTACTTATCGAGAATGCAAGTGCTCCTGCCGGTAATAATATTATGCTCCAATCCGAAGGTTCTCAGTTGTTTAAGGTCGGTGGAAAATATTACCTTTTCAATATTACCTGGCCCCGAAACGGAATGCGAACAGTGGTCATTCACCGGGCCGACAAAATAACAGGACCGTACGAAGGACGTCTTGCATTGCAGGACCTTGGCGTGGCACAGGGAGGATTAATTGATACACCGGAGGGAGTTTGGTACTCCTATTTATTCCGTGATTACGGAGCGGTAGGACGTATTCCGTATTTGGTCCCCGTGAAATGGGAAGATGGCTGGCCGGTTTTGGGAAAAGAGGGAAAAGTTCCGGTTTCACTTGATTTGCCCGCCGGGAAAGGACTTATTCCCGGAATAGTTGCTTCTGACAATTTCAAACGTAAAAAAAACGATCCAAAACTTCCGCTCGTATGGCAGTGGAACCACAATCCGGATAATTCGCATTGGGATGTAAACGGGAAAAAAGGCTATTTCAGGATCACTACAGGACGTGTGGATAGTGATATCCTGACGACTAAAAACATGCTTACACAGCGAACAATAGGACCAAAATGTGAAGGAGAAACCCGGATTGATGTGTCTGCAATGAAAGATGGAGATGTTGCGGGGCTCATTCTTCTGCAGTCAAAATACGGATATGCAGGCGTGAAATTTGAGAATGGGAAAAAATACATTGTCATGGTAAATAACGGCTCCGGCGTGCCCGTAGAAGTGGAAAGAATACCGCTGAAAGGCCGGAAAGTCTATTTCAAAGCGGCGTGCGATTTCACAAACAAGCGCGATATAGCCGATTTTTATTATAGCCTCGATGGCAAAAAATGGAACAAAATCGGTTCTCCCCTGAAAATGGAATACACACTTTCTCACTTCATGGGATACCGGTACGGATTATTTAATTCTGCTACCAAAACGGCAGGAGGTCACTTAGATTTCGATTATTTCAACATCAATTACAACAACTAAATATCATGAGAAAGATAAAAAAAAACGTATTTCTGCTAAGCCTGATTGGGTTAATGACCCTGAATCCATTGGTGGAAATGAAAGCGCTGAAGAAGCAGGTACCCAACATTCCGGTATTCACCAGTTACGTCTATCAGGGTGAAGATCAGGTGTATGAAAATAATCCGCTGAAGCCGGATGAATTCTACAATCCCATTTTGCAGGGCTGTTA
>ERZ724518.271-NODE-271-length-21250-cov-6.128615_pt1 | contig 21250 bp, 15 predicted proteins | sample MGYA00376051_ERZ724518 | MGnify/ENA primary metagenome ERZ724518 (study PRJEB28724, sample SAMN07190885) | wastewater metagenome | isolation source: influent of sewage treatment plant in Hong Hong | place: Hong Kong | collected 2016-03-17 ... | reverse complement strand
TCACAAGACTCTCCTGCCTCACCTCGGAGGCACACCTGTTGCTGTACCTCACTGGCAAGCAGTGACAACCACCGACACCATCAAGGAGGGCATCATGGAAGACTTCAAATCAGGCTTCTTCATGAGTGAAACCGCTTGCAATGGCCGAGTGCTCATCGTCGATGACGAACCGGACATCCGGAAAGTCGTTCGCATGACCCTCCAGAAAGCCGGCTATGAGGTGCTTGAGGCGGAGAACGGAGAAAAGGCTATCGAGGTGATCAATACCGGAGAAAACCGGCTGCTGCTTGACGTCTTGATCTGCGACATTCGCATGCCGAAAATCAACGGGGTTGAAGCCATTGCCTATTTCCAACAGGAATGGCCGCGAGTCCCGATCATCGTCCTGACCGGGTTCCCCGACACCGACATGGCCACCTCGTTCCTTCGCAGCGGCGTGGTCGATTATCTGGTGAAACCGGTGGAAGGGGAAAAGCTGCGCACAGCAGTAGCCAGAGCCATGGAGCAACGTGAGCTGGCCCAACTGTAGCCGTTGACCATGTTGCCGGATGCCTCGTACGAGCAGCGTCGGGGAGGTCGGGATGACCTCCCCGACGGCATCAGACGCCGGGACATGGTTACCCACGCTGTGCACCTTGGCTCTCACACGGAACCCAGACATGACACCACATGCCACGAGGATTGCCATCATCGGAGCAGGCAAAGGCGGGATGGCCCTCCTAGATCTCCTTCATCAAATTCCCGACGTCGAGATCGTCGGAATCACGGACAAGGACCCCGCGGCTCCCGGCCTTCAGCGCGCACGGGACCTCCACGTGCTCGTGGAACCGCACGTGTCCGACCTCATCCAGAACGAACAGGTCGGTCTGATCATGGATGTGACCGGCGATCCGTCCATGAATGCCATGATTCAGGCCATGAAACGCCCGGACGCCGAGGTCTTGAGCGGAGCCGCCACGCGACTGCTCTGGAAACTCGTTCAGCATCAATCAACACTTGAGGCCGAACTGTTCCAGGCCGACAAACTGGCCGGTCTGGGGTCGTTTGCGGCCGGCATCGCACACGACATCAACAACCCCCTGCAGTTGATTCTCGGCCTTGCGGAAAATCTCGTGGATGAACAAGACCTCGCTGTCGTACACGAGCAGGCCCGCGACATCACCGAGGCCGTCAAACGCACCAGCGCTATCTGCCGAGACCTGACTCGATATGCCAGGCGCAATGGCGCCGTCGAAGACGTGATGGTCAACCTCAACACCAAATTGGACGAGGCCTTGAGAATTGCCCGGTATGCCGTCACGCTACAGGATGTCACCGTCGTGAAACACTACGACGACGAGGCGACCGTGAAGGGAAATCCCGATGAATTGCTGCACGTCTTCGTCAATCTGATCACGAACGGCGTTCAGGCCATCCAGGTCCGCGGCACATTGACCCTCGAAACGAAGGTCGGCCCGGACGGCACGGTCAGCGTCTCCGTAAGCGATACGGGATGTGGCATTCCCAAGGAAGCCTTTTCGAAAATTTTTGAACCGCTCTACACCACAAAACCCCCGGGAAAAGGGACAGGGCTGGGGTTGTACAATGTCATGTCGGTGATCTCGAAGATGGACGGGCACATTTGTGTCGACAGCGACATCGGTGTGGGCACGACGTTCCGGATCGAATTTCCACAGATGCAACCGACAACATCATGGGCACGCCTGTAATGAGCACCCGACACCCCGTATCCAACCCGCTAGGATGGGGGCTGAAGCGTAAACTGATCGTCTCCATGCTGCTGGTCGGCGTGGTTCCTTTGCTGCTCGGGCTAGGCATGGCCTTCCTCCGCGGCTCTAAGGAAATCCAAGTCGTCAGCGGTGAAAGTTTCCAAGCCCTGGCCACCGAGGCCGCCAGAAAGTTGGACTTGCTCGTAGCCGAGGAAGTGACCAGAACGTCCCGTATCGCGGTGCATCCGGGAATCATCCAACAGTTGGAGCACCACCGCGATCGATTGCAGTCCGGAGACGCGCGCGTCTCGCAGGCAGCCAGCGCCCGCCAACGCACGAATTGGGCCGCACGAGATCCAGTTGCCGTGAAGGCCGTCACGGAGAATCCCACGGCGCTCCTGCTACGGGGATTTTATGCCGGCTCACAGAGTGAATCGGACCTGCTTCTGCCCCAGGTCGTGCGGGCCGCCACCAAGAAGCTGTTCATCACCGATGTGCAAGGCAATCTTTTCGCCGCGCTCACCAGCTTCCCCAGCTTTGCCCATGCGGATACTCCGTGGTGGAAAGGTACCTACAACAAGGGCGCAGGCCAGCTCTATATCGAGGATCTACACTTCGACGAGCAGACCAAGACCTACGTCTTCAGTATTTCGCTGCCGATCATGGACAGCCTGCGGTATGAAGTGGTGGGGGTTCTCCATCGGGTCATCGATGCCAAAGAATTCTTCTCTCCCTCGACACATCCCATCCGGTTCGGCAAGACCGGCCACGTGATGCTCATCGACAGTCGGGGGATCGTGTTGAGCTGCCCTATCCTGCCGACGGGCGTTCGCCTGTCAGACCCGACACTGATTCCTCATGTCACCGGCAGGGAACCGGGCTGGGTTACCGCTGATAGCGACGGTCATGGAGGGCAAGGCACTGCGATCATTGGATTTGCGCTGCTTCCTGAAACGAGTCGCGCCACCAACGGTTCCCTGGAAAACGGGGCCTGGCATACATTTGTGTGGCAGTCTTCCGACGAGCTGTTTGCACCAATCCGGCATCTCATGCTGTGGATGCTGATTCTGGCGTCGGTTGCCCTCTGCCTGCTCGCGACCTTAGGGTATTTTGCCGCCATCCGAATCGTCACGCCGGTCCGACGACTGCAAGAGGCAGCCCGCTTGATCGGACGCGGGGAATTGCAGGAGCCGATCCAGATTCACACGGGCGATGAATTGGAAGAGCTGGCCGTCGAATTCAACCGTATGCACACACAGCTGGAGGCCGCCTTCGCCGGCCTGAGCACCCAGGTCGAAGAGAAGACACAGGAAGTCCAATACCTCCAAAAATCCACGGACCAAGTGCTCGATGCCGTGCCGACGCCCATCATCATGATCGATCAGCAAGGCCTCATTCAGTACATGAACCGGGCCTCACGGGAGACCTTGCAGACGGAGGACTGGACGGCCCGGCCGTTGTTTGATCTGCTCCCCATCGATGACGAACATCTCCAGGCGCTCCGCCGAGACCTGCGGCTGGTTGAAGCAGGGACGCCTGTGGCTTCGCCCCGTGAGGATCGAGACCCCTCGCCGAAGGAGGCACGCGACCCGCTGAATCAAGCCCTCAGCCCTGCGCCCCCCTCGCTGCGGCGTGAACTCCGTATCGGCCCCCATCTGTATCAGTACGAATGGTTTCCGCTTGAGGGCCGCAGCGGCGCAGGAAAACGGTTCGGGCTCGTCCTACGCGACACCACCGATGAAAGCCGCTTGCAGGATCAGTTGATTCAAGCGGAGAAGTCCGGCAGCCTCGATGTCTTGACGGCCGGCATCGGCCACGAACTCAACAACCCGCTGTTCGGCATACTCGGTCTCGGGGAAGCCATTCAAGAGGAAGACGATCTGGCGCGCGCCAAAGGCTATGCGCAGGACATCGTCGGACATGGGCGGAAAATGGCCGCGATCATTCGAGACTTCACTGGCGTCGCAGCCCGAGAATCCAAGAGCCAACGCATCCCCGTGGATGTCACCGCCCAACTGGAGCAAGCTTTAGCCATTGTGCAGACCTCCCATGAATGTCTCGGCCTGAACGTTCAGAAACACTATGTCACAGTCTCTCCGGTCACCGCGCTCCCGGATCAGCTTCGACTGGCCTTCATCAATGTCCTGACCAACGCCATTCAAGCCATGAACGGACAAGGCGACCTCTGGCTCACCACCGAAGAACAGGACGATGTGGTGACCATTAGAATCCGCGATAACGGGCCCGGCATTCCCAAGCAACACCTCGGCAAAGTGTTCGATCCGTTTTATACAACCAAAGGCCAGGGCGAAGGGTCAGGTCTCGGCCTGACCGTCTCGCAACGGTTGATCAAAAAGTTCGGCGGCGAGATCCGCCTGGAGAGTCCCGAGGGTCAAGGCACCACCTGCGTCATCACGCTGCCGGCGGACAAGTCCCGGGTACGGAAGGAGGCGCCATGCATCTCATCCTGACACTCGCCCACTCACGCTGGTTGTGGTTCGTCCTGCTGCTCTGCGCCTCAACGTACTCATTACACGCCAAGGACGTGGCACCGGCAGGCATTGCGCCGGAGAAAGTCGCAGACTTTGTGCATGCGGTGCTGGACGCCGACCGGACCATCTACACCGACCAGGTGGTCAATCGCATGCAGGCCAAGGGGATCGTATCTGCCGTGGAACATTGGGAACATGAAAATGCGCTGCCGCTCCCCGCACAGTTCCTGCAACATTCCGGCAAACTCGTCGCGGAGTCCGGACGAGGCATTCGCTACCGACTCATTAGCCTTTGGCCGATTTATCAGCGTAATGCCCCTGCCACCGAGCTGGAGCGGAAAGCCCTCGAAAGCTTTTCACAGACCCCCGACCGGCCGTTCACCGGGATCGTGACGAGCGGCCGCAAACAGTACTTTCAAGCCATCTATTCCGACCGAGCGGTTTCAGCGGCCTGCGTCAAGTGTCACAATAACCACCCGTTGAGTCCCAAACGCGACTTTGCCCTCAACGATGTCATGGGGGGCATGACGATCACCATCCCGCTCGATTGACGGTCGCTGACCCGAAGGAGCGTCAGCGCTGAACAAGTGACGAGGCCGGCGGCTGATATTCGTCCCGGTAGATCTGCAACGCGGTGAGAAAGAGGCCGACCAGAATCGGTCCTAGAAACAAGCCCAGAATGCCATACGCAGCCAGACCACCCAACACACTGAAGGTCAGCAACAACACGGGAATCTGCGCCCCCTGACCGATAAACAGCGGCTTCAAAATCTGATCGATGGTCGAGACGACCCCGATTCCCCACGCCAGCATGACCAGCCCCTTGCCTAATGCCCCGGTCCACAGCAGATACAGTGCGACCGGCCCCCAGATGAGCGCCGTGCCGCCGAACGGCAACGGAGCCAGAAGGATGGTCAGGGCCATCAACACGATTGGAAAAGGCACTCCCAGCACAGCATAGGCCGCCCCGGCGAGCAGTCCCTGCGCGACGGCCGTCAGCACAATTCCCTTCACGACGGCCCGAATGGTTTGGTCCAGGCGGACGAGAATCTTGTCTTTATGCGAGGCTTCGAGCGGAATCAGACCATACAGCGACGCGAGCCAATGGCGGCCATCCTTGAAGAAAAAGAACAGGGTAAACACCATGACAAGAAAATCGGCGACCAACATGAACACGTCGCGCACGAGATCGCTCAGTTCAGCCACGATGAACTTGCTGAACGTTTTGGCGCTGGATAACACAAATTGCTCCAGGTCGCTTTCCTGTCCCGTGAATCGTTCCAACCACTCGCGCGCCACCCCGCCGCCGGGAAGTCCCGAGAGGCGGTCCGGCAACTGCTGAACACCTCCCGAAGCAATCCACTCCCGCACCGCGCGTTCGGCGGATCCGGCCTCCTTGACCAACATCACGCTGAGAACGACCAACGGCACCACCACCAAGGCGAGCGCGCCCAACGTCAGGATCACGGCGGAATGCAACTCCTTGCCGCGGAGCCAGGCCGTCAACCGCACATGGAGCGGAAAGCAGAGATGCGCCAGGATCACCGCCCACAGCACCGGAAAGACGAAGGGGCGAAACATCAGGCCCATCTGATACAGCAGGGCCAGCAGAACGCCGAAAAAACAGGCTGCAAAAATCTGTCGTCGATTCATGGAAATCCCGAGATCACCTGCGTTGCAGGCGTTGATAACAGAACCCGCTCAGGATGTCACGCACGGACGACCGTCGTGCCTGAGCGGGTGCTATCCAAAGAAGCAGAGAGCAAGCCGGAGGTGTGGGAGCACATCGGGCCGTGCGGCCCTCGCGCGCGAGGAGGGAACCTGTCAGGAGTTTTCGCCCACCGCCGCAACCGCCTTGGGCCGCTGAGAGGAAATATCACGGACATTGGCCGGGAGCTTCTGCGCATCCTCCCCCCAGGACGACACGCCCATGTCCGACGTGCCTTGGAACTTGGCCCCATCCTCCATCGAGAAGGCTGGCGCATGCACTTCGCCAATGAGGATCCCGGTCTTGAGCAATTGCAGTCGTTCCGTCGCCCGAACCGTCGCCTTGATCTTCCCGCTGCTGATGATCGTCCCGGCGGTAATGGTCCCCTGCACCACCCCGTCTTCACCGATCACGACCGTCCCGGCAGTCTGCAGGTCACCTTCCAATCGACCGTCGATGCGGACGGTGCCTTCCACATGAATTTCGCCCCTGAGCAAGACGCCCTTGGCCAGCAGGGTGATATTGTCGCTTTCCACAAAGCCGGACTTCTTCATCATCACGAACTCCTTGTCGCAGGCAGTGGCGGGTGAACCGGAGAACCATCCCAACATGAAACGAGCCTACACCAGCTTTTCGAACCGACCTAGGAAAAACCAAAACTGCGTTTCACCCGCTCCCAGAACCCGCTGCCATGCACTTCGCAATACACCGACGGCTCTGTGCCTTCGACAAATGCCTCCGCCACCCGCTGCGGGCATTTCGACGTCGCGAGTTGCAACGACTGCGGATCGATCTCGCGTGTCACCACCGCAGGCGGTTGGGTAAAGTCATGGGCGTTCGCCGGCATGATCCGCCGCATAAACTCCACCCACATCGGCAAGGCGGCTTGCGCGCCCGTCAGATGTAGCGCCTCCTCGTCATCGAAACCCACCCAGACCCCCACGACGACATCCGGCGTATAGCCGATAAACCAGGCATCGCGATAGCCGTCCGTCGTCCCTGTCTTTCCTGCCACAATCCCGCGCAATCCCATCGCTTTGGCCTTCGCCGCAGTCCCGCGCTCCACCACCCCTTTTAACAGCGAGGTCATCACATACGCCCCCTGAGGCGACACCGCTTGATGCCGGACCGGTGTATGATGCCAGGCCGGATCTCCCTCCGGAGTCATCACCATCTGCACGGCTGTCGGGGCCACCATCAAACCTCCATGCGCCAAGGCGCCATACGCCGAGGTGAGTTCCAGCAACGACACCCCGGACGTCCCCAGCGCGATGGACAGATTATCGGCCAATGCACTTCGAATCCCCAGGCTCTCCGCCAGATGGAGAATGCGCTTGGTCCCCACCGCTTGCGCAATTTTGACCGCGGGAATATTGAAGGATTGTTCCAAGGCTGTCCGCAACGACACCGTCCCGTGGAATTTGTGGTCATAATTCTGCGGCGCCCAGACGCCGGCCCCTGAATCAAAGGTGACCGGTTCGTCCACAATGGCTGTCGCAGGCGTAATGGGTTGTCCACCGGCCAGTTCACGGCGCGCCTCCAGGGCGGCGAGATAGACCAGCGGCTTGAACAACGATCCCGGTTGACGCTTCGCCTGCACGGCGCGATTGAATTGGCTCATACGATAGTCACGGCTTCCCACCATCGCCAGGATGCCGCCGGTCGCCGGATCGATGGCCACCAACGCCCCCTGCACCAACGTGGGATGATCCTTCAACGCCGGATAGGCCGTTTCGAGCTTGATCAACTCGCTATCCAACGTCTGCGCAGCCAACCGCTGCAACACGGGATCGAGGGTCGTATACGCCCGAACACCATCGGGAAGCGGAATACCCGTGGCCTCCTCTACTTGACGCAGCAGATAATCCACGAAGAACGGGGCATCGGCCAGCGTGTCTTGCGGCGGCATCACTCGCACGGGCGCGTTGACGGCTTGCGCACGGGCCACCTCATCGATAATGCCCAATTCATGCAACCGACCCAACACGACATCCCGACGTTGCTTGGCAAGCGTGGGGTTTCTCAACGGTGAGTATGTATTCGGCCCCTTGATCATCCCCACCAACAAGGCGGCTTCTTCCAGACTCAGTGCGTTCATGCGTTTCCCGAAATACCGGTGAGACGCCTCTCCGACGCCATAGATCGACACCGAACCGACCTGCCCAAGGTAAATCTCATTGGCATAACTTTCGAGAATGGCCTGTTTACGATACTTCGCCTCCAAGACCAGCGCGGCAATAGATTCCTTCAGTTTTCTGCCGAATGTGCGCTGTGGTGAGTAGAACAGGTTTTTGGCCAGTTGCTGGGTGATGGTACTCCCACCCTGAATGACCGTTCCCCGTGTGAGATTGGTCCATACGGCACGTAACACGGCAACCGGATCGATGCCCAGATGGCTGAAGAATCGACGGTCCTCGATCGCCAGCAGAATATCGAGAAACCGTGGCGACAGGTCGTCGTATGACACCCATTCGCGGACTTGTCGCGAAGCGCCACGCAGTCCGCTGATCAGTTGAGGCTCCAGATACGCGGGAAACAACTCGTCGCCACTCTGAATCGAGAGTACCCGTGCCACACGCCCCTGATCGAGCACCAGTCGAGTGGGGACGGGCCGCAGATGCAAATCACCAAACTCGTGCAGATGGATGTCGATCTCAGAGGGCGTCACGCGATATTCGCCGGGTGTGCGGACGGCCGCATCGACCTGGTGGTACCCGAGACGGTTGAGGCGTTCGATAAGATGCGAGGCAGCAATGTCCAAATCGGGCTTCAGCAGGAACGGGGCGCCATAAATGAGGCGAGGGGGATGCTCATCACCCGTCGGCAGGGCCAGGCTGGTGGAAAGGTAGAGGCCGTAGGTCAGGGCGCTCCCTGCGGCAAGGAGCACGACGCCCACTAGGATTAGAAGCCCTCGTACGAACCAGCGCCTAACGACCGTCACCACCACATCCCCATAAGCCGAGCATACGCGATCCGGCGGACGAAATCACATCCGGCCACCTCGTTGAATCTCCCGTCGGCCCGGTCCAGGCTTGACAAAGCGCCCGTCGTGCTCTTAGATGATCGCACAAGGCCGGTTGGCTACGATCTTGTACCTAGACTTAGCCACACGAGGAAAGCATCGGTGAAGACACGACGATCCGCCACCGACAACTCCGTCCATGCGTTACAGAACATCCGCTCCGGTGCGGCGAAATTGCCGCATCCGACTGATCGCCGTCGCACCACGAGAGAACCACACAACCGATTCACGACTGGACGCGTGTCGTCCGTGTGCAGCCTCCTGCTCGCCGGCATGATCGCCACGTGTCCGGCTGTGGTGTCAGCAGGCAGTTTTCGTATTTACGATCACAGTGCCTCGGCAACCGGTCAAGCGTCCGCGTTCACGGCCCAAGCCGACGATGCCTCGGCCGGGTACTACAATCCGGCCGGCATGACCCAACTCCGCGGCGTGCAACTGTCGGCCGGCACCACACTCATCGCCGGTGGGTTCTCGTTCCAGAATGCCGCAGGCACGCAGGCCAATGGAGACCTTCGCGGCAGTGTGGCCGTTCCGCCTCCATCTAATTTCTACATCACCGCGAACCTCAAGGATCTCGGCATCGGTTCGTCCGAGAGCACCGCGGTCGGCCTGGCCGTCTTCAGCCCCTTCGGCACATTAACCCGTTGGCCGGACAGCAGCCCCTTTGCGACCGCCACCACCAAAGCCGCCTTCGAGTTGATCGATATTCGTCCGTCCATCGCCTTTAGACCGCTGCCAGATCTGGCCATCGGCTTGGGAGCGGATGTGTATACCTTTTCGGGAGCGTTCGGCGAAGGGCAAGTGGAGCGTCAGTTTCGCTGGCCGGGCGGGCTCGGCATCCCCGCCGGGACCGGCATGGAATTGAATGGGCGGGACACGGCGGCCGGCTTTAATGCCAGCCTACTGTATACCCCGCTACGAAACGAAGATGGCAAACCCCTCGTCAATATCGGCCTCATCTATCGTAGCCAGGCCACGCTGCACCTCGACGGCCAATTGCTCGCCGGCGGTACCCATGTGGCAGACGCCCGCACGACCTTTGTCGTGCCGCAGGTACTCACCGGCGGCATCGCACTCTGGCCCGTTCGCAACACAGAACGGGAATGGAAATTGGAATTGGATGTGGACTATACGGGCTGGAAGTCGGTCCGCAACCTGGACGCTCACTTGTCGAACGGCCTCACCGTCGCCACCCCAGCCAACTGGATCAGCGGCTACACCGTGATGATCGGGACGGAGCACAAATGGCTGAATCCCGCACCGCTGCCGGATTGGGACGTCGCCTTGCGCGCCGGGTACTGGCATTCCCAGAAAGCCATTCCCGACCAAACCTTCAACCCGGCCATCCCCGACGGCGACAACCATGCCGTCTCCACCGGAATCGGGTTCATGTGCCGGGAACATGGCCGGTTTCTCGGGGTCATTCCTTGCGGCGGGTCCGGCAAAACGCTCAGCCCCAAGGGACTCGGTCTCGACCTGGCCTACCAGGCCATCCTGTATGAAAATAGAACCGTCGCCGGCAACATCAATCCAACCGTCAACGGTACCTATCGCACGACCTTGCATGTCGGCTCCATTAACCTCCGGGTGAATTTTTGATGCCCCGCTGTTCTCGGACCCGTGTTAGAGTACCGTCATTCACGATGCGCACCGAAGGCCTAACCATCTCCCCTGTGGCTTGTGCGCGGTGATTCCGTTTTCGAGCGAGGCCTCTCCATGGATCGCCCGGCTCAGGCTGACTCAACCTCCGACCTCCACGCCCAACAAGTTCATGTGCTGTATCGCAACATGCCAACCGGTGTGTTGGCCAGCGCCGCCAATGCGGCAATTCTCGCTGCCGTGGAGTGGTCGGTCGTTCCGCATACGCCTCTGGTAGCCTGGGTCCTGCTCTTGTGGCTCATCGCCGCCGCACGGACGATCCTGATTCTGCAATATCGCCGTGCGACTCCAGCCGGCCGGGCTCGTTCTGACTGGCACCGCTGGATGTTGATCAGCACCACCGCAGCCGGCGTCGCCTGGGGCGGCAGCGTCTATTTCCTCACCGCAGACATCCCACTTCCTTATGAATTGGTGCACCTGTTCGTCCTGGGAGGCATGACCGCGGGGGCCATCTCCGTGCTCTCGGTCTCGCTGCCCCTCTTTCTCTGTTACGCCATGCCGGTCACACTGCCCGTTCTCGGACACCTGCTGTTCAGCGGACAGGACTTTCATCTCATCATGGGAGCCATGGGCTGCCTGTTCCTTCTCGCCACCATTCACTCGGCGTGGAATTTCAATCGTGTACTGATGTCCTCCATACGCTTGCAGTTGGAAAAGGTCAGCCTGGTGCAGTCGCTCACCATACGCACGGAAGCCGTGGAACGGCTGAATCAGGACATCACCAAAGAGATCCACGAACGTCGCATCATCGAGGACCATCTCCGAACCGCTCAGAGTGACCTGGAACAGCGTATCGCCGAGCGCACCACCGATCTTGCGCAGGCCAATGCCAGACTGCAGGAAGAGGTGCGTGAGCATCGCCTCACAGAAGGCGCGCGGCTCTCGAGTGAGAAGCGATTCAACTATCTCACCGACAACCTGAACCAGGGAGTGTGGTTCGCACGTGCCCAACCGCCGCAGGTGCTGTACGTGAATCCGGCGTTTGAACGCATCTGGGGATTGCCGGCCGCGCGGTTCTATGACAATCCTAAACTCTGGCGGGATTGTGTGCACCCGGATGATCAACGGATGGTAACGGAAGTCTATGATGCGGAGTTGACCAGTCCGACCGGGCGAGATATGCAGCTGCTGTATCGCATTGTCCGCCCTGACGGCAAAATTCGATGGATCCATGATCGAATGGTCATCCACCGCTCTGACACAGGCGACATCGACAACCTGAGCGGGATCACCGAGGACATTACCGAAGCCCGCGAACTGGAAGACCAGCTGAGGCAGGCCCAGAAAATGGAGGCCGTCGGGCGATTGGCCGGGGGAGTCGCCCACGATTTCAACAATGTCATGACCGTCATCCTCGGATACAGCGCCGTGCTGCTTCAGGAGCTGAGTCAAGACTCCTCAGCTCGCTACTTCGTCCAGGAAATTCAGCGGGCGGGCGAACGATGCGCGGCACTGACCGGGCAGCTACTCGCGTTCAGCCGTAAACAGATGCTCCACCCGGTCTCACTGGATCTCCATCGGGTGATTCGAGACCTCATGGCCCTGCTCAAGAGCCTCATCGGTGAACACGTCACAATCGTGCTGCAACTCGACCCCTCTCCGCGATGGGTCAAGGCCGATGCGGTCCAACTCGAACAGGTCCTGCTCAACCTGGCCGTCAATGCCCGTGATGCCATGCCGCATGGCGGCACCTTGACCATCGACACATCCCAAGTGTTTCCCGAAAACGTGTGGGGTCCCAACCACGACGCACGTACCAGCCGCACCTATGTACGACTGCGCGTCCACGACACGGGAACCGGCATCGACGCGGCCACGAAAGCCAAAATCTTTGAGCCGTTTTTTACCACCAAGCCGCCGGGACGAGGCACTGGGCTCGGACTCTCAACGGTGTACGGCATCGTGCATCAAAGTGGAGGGTCGATCTCGGTCGAGAGCAGCGTCGGCCACGGCACCACGATGACGGTGTTTCTTCCGGAGGTCGTGCCTCCGCATGTCACACTTCCGGCTGCCGCATCCACACCCGATTCCAAACAGGCGACAGAAATCATCCTCCTCGTGGAGGACGAACCTTCCGTCCGACTGCTGACCCAGCATATTCTTCGCACCCACGGCTACACGGTGCATGAAGCGGAAGACGGCTTCCAGGCGCTGGATCTGATTCGCCGCAACTCGCTCCACGTCGATTTATTGATCACCGATCTCGTCATGCCCGGCATGAACGGGAAAGAGTTGGCAACGCGCCTTCGCAGCCACTTCGCAGACCTGAAGGTCCTCTACATGTCGGGCTATAGCGACAATCCACCCGTCACGGGCGACGAGTCGCAGGGACAGACGACATTTTTGCAGAAGCCATTTTCACCCGAAGACTTGATTCGTCTGGTGCGTGAAATGTTGCAACCCGTCTCATCCACCTGACGGACGGTTTCACGCGCTGAGACCGGGCCATCCGATCGACCCGCTGGGGCTACTTGCCCTCTCCTCCACTCCAGCCGACGCGATGTGCCGCTCTCGCAAAGCGAGACAACCCCGTGCCCTTCACTATTCCGCAGGGGTCGTGACCGACGACCGGTTCAGTGCCCCAACCGTCGCAGCTGAATGCGGAATCCATTGCGGCAGCAGCGATCCCACGACCATTCCACCTGATGCTACCAGCATGCCCACCAATTGCGGCGGCCAGACCTGATCGGGCGTGACAGACCACTCCAACGTCAGCCAGGTCGCGAGACCGGCGACAATGGCAAGCATGGCACCTTGCGTCGTCGCGCGCGGCCAGTACAACCCGGCCAAGAGCGGCACAAACGCCGCCACCAGCGTCACCTTGTACGCACTTTCCACCATCTTGAAAATGCTGGCTTCCGAATTGAGGGCAAACAGCAAGACGAGCGCGGCAAACCCGACCAACACCGTCCGCATCACGGCCAGCAGCCCGCGATCGCCGATGGTGGGCAGCAGACTCTTGACGATATTTTCACTGAAGGCCACGGACGGCGCGAGCAACGTGGCCGACGAACAACTCATGATGGCGGACAGCAAGGCGCCGAAAAAAATGATCTGCGCGGCGATCGGCGTGTGCTGCACAATCAAGGTCGGGAGAATAAGTTGGGAATCCCGCTCCAGCAAATCCGCCACCTGCCCCGGATCGATCAGCGTCGCTGAATAGGCTAAAAACATGGGCACGAATGCGAAGAAGAAATACAGCGATCCGCCGAGCACCGAGCCTCGCACCGCGGTGCCCTCATCCCGCGCCGACGTGATCCGCTGAAACACATCCTGTTGAGGGATCGATCCAAACATCATGGTGACCCAGGCACCCACGAACGGAATCCACGCGTCGACCTGCGGCGGCGGGAAAAAATCCAATTTCCCCGCCGCCGCCGCATGCGTGACCACCGTCCCGACTCCACCCGCCAGCCCGCTGATCACGGACCCGCTGTAGAGCATGCCTCCCATGATGATGGTGATCTGCACGAAGTCGAGTATCGCCACCGAGAACATGCCGCCGAATGTCGTGTATGTGAGCACGATCAGCGCGCCCAACACCATGCCGGCGGACTGGCTCATCGCGCCGTCTGTCACGACGGCGAATACCAGTCCCAGCGCCTTGATCTGCGCCGAGACCCAGCCAAGATACGAGGCGACGATGCATAGGGTGCACAGCACTTCGACCGCGCGGTTGTACCGCAACCGGTAAAAGTCTCCGATCGTGAGGAGGTTCAATCGGTAGAGTCGGCGGGCAAACCACAAGCCGGCGAGAATCAAACAGAGGCTGGATCCGAACGGATCGGCGACGACCGCGCGAAGCCCGTCTTTGACGAAGGTGGCAGAGATGCCGAGGACGGTCTCAGCCCCGAACCAGGTCGCAAACACCGTCGCCGTGACCACGGGCAGAGGAAGGGATCGGCCGGCGACGGCAAAATCCTTGGTGTTATGGACGCGGGTTGCCGCATACAGCCCGATCCCGACGGAGCAGGCAAGGTAGAGAATCACGAAGGAGAGGAGCATGCGGCATTCGCCTGTCGGTGAGACGACCGCCGCCGATGGCGGCGCGAGGGGATTGTAGCGACCGCGCCCCTCTCGCGCAATGCCGTGAAAGCCGAATCGATGAGCGAAACCTTCGCGAAAGAGACTTGCGCAGTCGCAACAGACCCGCGCAAGTCTCTTTCGCCCCTTGCGAGAAAAGGGGTTACTCGGTCTTCGCTTTCAGTTCCTTGACCTTCCCCTTGGCCTTCTCCAGAGCCGCGTTCCCTTTTCCCTTGGCACGTTCCACTTCCGCCTGCACCTTGTTGCCCTTGGCCTCTTCCACCGCGGCTTTCGTCTCGCCCTTCAGTTCCTCGACCTTGGCCTTCGTGTCACCCTTCATTTCTTCCATCTTGGCCTTCATTTCGCCGGCCCAACCGGTAGAGCCAAGACTGAACATCGCCAGCAGCAACGCCGAGACAACCATAGACCACTGTTTCATGGGCATCCTCCTTGTCCAATCAATAGGGTGGATATTGCACCGATGAACCGAGTGGGACAGTCTGCGCCAAAGCCATGCTCACCACAATCACTGAAACAAACTACGGAATCGTATGGATCACAGCGGACATGAACCGGAGCGCAACAGACACGAATGCCGGAAAACGACCATTTCGTTGACTACTCGACGCAGTGTGTTACGAATAGGCCATGCGTTACTCACTCTACTTCGCTTGGGTGTTGGCCGTCCTGTCCATCTGCATCTTGACGACACTGGCCTCGTTTCCGACGCTCGGAAATGGGGAACGCGCTCAGGAGCCACGGATCACGGCAGGACCGGAGAAGTTGCGGACGATCAAGATACACCGCCTGCGGTGCAATCCGTTCACATCTTCCTGCCAACTTTCCCGGCAAAAACCTCAGCATTAGGTTCCGGCCAAGCACCGCCCTTCCGCTAGGAGAGGGGAATGCGTGCCTTGTTCGCCTCCAGCCACTGCGCAAAAGTCTGCACTCCGCCATTGAGCGCCCGAGCGATCGCCGGCTCACGGGCTGCGCAAAAGACGGCATTAAAATCGCGCTTGAACTGGAACATATTGGCCACATCTTCGGCTCCGGGAAATCCAAAGGTCCGGTAGACCTCCGGCGGCACTGCCTGATACCGCACCTCGCGTCCGAGCGCCTTGCTCAGGGCGGCAGCCATTTGCGAGCCGGTGAGATGTTCGCCCGCGATACCCACAGTTTTGCCGAGATACGCATCCCGCTTCTTGAAGATGCCAAGCGCGCACTTGCCAATATCCTCTGCGGCAATGCCCGGTAGCCTGGCCTCCCCCATCGCAAGAGTAAACACGAGCGTCCCATCAGGTCCCGGCTTGGGCCCCATGCCGAAGTAGATGAGATTGTCCCAATAAAAAGACGTGAGGAGAAACGTCGTGGGCACTCCAAGCTGCTTAAACACCTGATCCGCTTCCCCCTTCGCATCGAAGTGCGGCACCTTATATTTGCCCATTAACGTCGGCATACGGTTGTCGGACAGGGGAACCCATCGGCGCGTGTCTTCGAGGGTAGACCAGATGACGTGTCGAACCCCCGCCGCCTTGGCCGCCTTAGCCATGGCCTCGGCTTCCGCATATTCCTTTTCCGGAGAAAGGTGCGCCCAAAAGAATGTGACGCAAAACGCGCCGCTGGCTCCGGCAAACGCCCGTTTCAGGCTCTCGACGTCATGCACATCCGCCGCCACCACTTCCGCGCCGAGCCGGGCAAGCTCCTTGGCCTTATCCGAATGGACATCCCTGGTCAACGCGCGCACTGTCAGCCCACTGGCAGGATCGGCCAATATCGCCCGTACCAACCCGCCGCCTTGCATCCCGGTCGCCCCGACCACCGCAATCACCTGCTTTTCTGCCATAGTCCCTGCTCCTTTCCGTATGCCTGCCTACGTCGTGGCACACATCCCACACCACTTCTGTCAACCGACGACGCAGTCGTTCGTTTCCCTCTGTACGGGCCGGATCTGGCCTTCCATCACCGTCAGAGCCATGATAGGCTAACGATAGCTAGCCAGGGAGGAGCGTCATGGTACGTCTTACGACACACCGATTGGAATCCCTTCGGCAATGGTTCATCTCGCTCGCCATGGGAATGAGTGCTGTTCTGTTCGTGCTGCCTGTGTTTGGCGCAGAATCCTCCGGCCCCTGGGAATGTTCCAACTACACGGGCGATGCGCACACGCGATGCCTGCAGGCCTTTATCGATATCCAACGAGAAAAAATCTCGAAACTGGAGGCGGAAGTCCAACTCCAGCAAAGCACCGTCGGCCAGCTGAAAGACCAAGCCGATCGGCAAAACGCCATGAATGCCGACTTGCAACGGCAAATGGCTCAACAATCTTCCGCTCCCTCCACCTACACCTACGTGTCCCCCGGCATTGCCCCTGGCTTGTTGTACGGATACCCGTCAGTGGGCTTTGGCCTGTACCTCGGTCGCCCGTGGATGTATGGCTCGCCATTTTATGGGCGCCCCTATGCTTGGGGACCGCGTTTCTACCGGCCCTATTATGGACGCTGGCACCATCGCTGGTAAGCGTCGGCCCGCATCTTCTTTTTCTACGTCAGCGATCACGCGGCCGCAGTGCGACTTCATACACCTGGCTCTGGTTTTGGCCTTCCATTGTTGCCCTTTCCACCCACAACTACTGATGACGTCGCGCCGGACTGTATGCTAACCCATACAGTCACATTGCCACCTTCCGACTCGTCATCCTTGGGGGCCCGTGGGTCGCTTGCACCACAGCATCGGCGTGACCTGCGCCGCCCTTCTCCTGATTCTCGGATGCTGGTCCGCGAGTGACGCTCGTCCCATCGAGAAACGGGCAAAGCCAGTCGTATCCAGCGCCGACGTAGAACTATCAATCCATACGGCCCTGACCGAGAGCGCTCTGGCGAGGGTCCAGGTGTTGCTCGACCGTGGAGCCAATATCGAGGCCCGCAACGCCCGCGGGGCCACACCGTTGATCACTGCGTCAGCAAGAGGTAACCTTGCGCTCGTCCTCTTGCTCCTGAACCAAGGCGCGCAAATTGAGGCACGCGACCGGGACGGCAACACCGCGCTGCACGAAGCCAGCCTGCAGAGTCATCTACCCTGCGTCGACGCGCTCCTCAACGCGGGCATGCAGACATCCATCCCTAACGAGCTCGGATTTACGCCGCTTCACCAAGCGGTCCGACGGTTCTGGGAAACGTCCGGCGAATCGCGTGCAGACCGATTGGCGCGACAACGTACGGTTATCAACCGGTTGCTGCGTTCCGGAGCCGACCCTCAGATGCGGGACAGCGGCGGAAGAACGCCGTTGGTGCTGGCCATGGAAAGCGACAATGCCGCGCTACAACAGGTGTTCAATACGCCACCCATTCACGACACACCGGCTCCCCTCACTCCCGCGAGTCCTGCGAAGCCTGAAGAAACAAAAGATTCCAATCAATTGCTCGTAGCGCCGCCAACCGACGTCGACTCGAGCGCAAATCTCGCTCCCAGTGAGGTGACCGCGGTGATCCCTCCCCTTGACACGCCCAAAGCAGCGACGGCGCTCGCTCGGCAGTCCCCGAGTTCGTCGCACACACCGGCCTCACCACCGGGCTCTCTCGGCCCTTCTCCCATGGCACCCGCCTGCTGCGCTCCTCGATTCATCGCCGGAACAGCTCACTGCTCCAGGCTCAGGCTCATCTGGCACTGGCTCGGCACCGGTTCCCGAACCAACAGGCGCGACTCCGCCGTTACAACCGAACCGTGAATCGCAGGCCTCCCCACCCGCACCACAGCCGATCACTCCCCAGGGTTCAGATAAACATACAGCCACCACGGCGGAATTGGAGCACACTCCCGTCTCCCCCTCAGTTCCGTCTGACCGGCCCGTGGACGTTGACAGCGCCAGACCGACTCTGCCCTCGCCACCGGCTGCGACGGAACACCCTCAACCTGCCCCCGTACCCACATCATCGACACAAGATCATCGCGAAAGCGTCCAGGCACGGGTGCAGCACGAACGGGCGTTTTCACCGATTCGGCTCGCCCAGGCGACTTCACCCGTGGAAACCAGACCTGGAGACCCCGCACTTCTTCCGACGCCTTCGTCTCAATCGACAGGGAACAGCGGTCCACCGGTGGTTCCCCTGTCGGCACAGACATCACCAGCTCCCCTCTCTGGGCACCGGGAAGAGCCAGCGGCAGAAGACCAGGCGAAGCCGTCACTCTTTCAGAACGTGGGATTTGGGCTAGGTTTGAGCTGGACTCATAACCTGGGCCCTCGGCGAGTGGACTCCGTCTCCGTGGTGAACCGCATCGTACGCATCGACGACGAACGCAACGACCTGGTGCGCGCGATGCCGGAAGTTCATCTCTGGATCGATCGCTGGGACGAACAACGATGGAGTTGGGGACCGTTTCTCGCTGTGGCTCCTGGAAGCCGGATCATCGATGCCGTGGGAGGCGGACTCATGGTGGGATACCGGCCGCGTCGAAGCGATCAGTACAGTTTCAATTTCGGCATCGGCGGCATCCTGGATCTGGACACCCGCATCCTGGGAGACGGCATCATCGCCAATGAGCCGTTACCCCCGCGGGAAACCAGCGCCCGTACCAAGCAAACCACCGGCGCAGGGCTCCTCCTGCTCTTTTCGGTCGGATGGGATCTGTCAGCCCCTCGCCACTCCCCACAGCCTGACCGCAAGTAAGCCGCCGCTGCCGCGCGTCCCTAGTCTATTGGCGATTCCAGATTGACGTCATTCATTGAATCTGGCTAAGGTCGAACGCTCAAGGAGAATCAAGCAATGACCACACAGCCCCAGTTTCCCAACGAACAAACCGAGACAGGCGAATTCAAACGCCAGGAAGACGCCTTTCGCCAATGGGTGACCGAGAACGGGCAATCGGGATACCCGGCCGCAGCCGGGCGATATCATCTCTATGTATCCCTGGCCTGTCCCTGGGCGCACCGTACCATCATCGTCCGCACACTCAAACACCTGGAACCGGTCGTCGGCATGACCGTGGTGGATCCCATTCGAGACGAGCAGGGCTGGGCCTTTCGCAACGGAGAAGGTCACTCGACCGATCCGGTCAATGGTTTTCACTTCCTCAGCGAAGCCTACCGCCTGACCGACCCCGCCTACCGGAGGCGCGTCACCGTTCCGGTCCTGTGGGACACCGTCACGAAACGGATCGTGAGCAATTCCGATGACGACCTCATGCGGATGCTCAATGGGGAGTTCAACCGCTTCACCGCGAGCAGGCTGGATCTCTATCCCGAAGCACTCCGCGCGGACATCGACGAGATGAACACGTTTCTGTATGAGCGGGTGAACAACGGAGTGTACCGGGCGGGATTCGCAACCTCCCAACGCGGCTATGAACAAGCGGCTCGATCACTCTTCGCGGCGTTGGATCAACTGGACACCAGACTCAGCCAACGGCGCTATCTCTTCGGTACGCAATTCGTCGAATCCGATTGGCGACTCTTTGTCACCCTCATCCGGTTTGACGCCGTCTATCATGGACATTTCAAATGCAACCTCCGGCGCATCATCGACTACCCGAATTTGTCCGGTTACCTCAAAGACCTCTATCAGGTGCCCGGCATTGCGGACACGGTGAATTTCGATCACATCAAGCGGCATTACTACTTCACGCATGATGACATCAATCCGACCCGTATTGTCCCCATCGGTCCCGCGATGGACCTGCTGAGCCCGCATGGACGAGACGCGCTCTCCTGAGCCGCACCTCCGGCACCATGCTGAAACAGACTGACCCATTTTGGACGCCGGACAGGCCTTCCATTCGGCAAGGCTCTAGACGAGTCTGCGCGGTCTTCGCAGGTTGCTCAAAACGGCGTCCCGCTAGGCCGCAGGCGAGTCAAGACCGAAGGCGTACCCGCAGAGGTACGTCGAGGATGTAGACGAGCCGAGAACGACGCGGGAGGCCGTTTTCAGCAGCCTGCCCCAAGAATTCTCTTGAGGCGCATGGTCTCCCTGGCATATGGTGGCTTCAGTCATGCTGTTCAGCAGAAAGGATCCTCTATGCGCCATGTGACCGGTACCGTGTTCGCAGCCGTGCTCCTCATGTCTTCACTCAGTTGGGCCGCCGCCCCCGAGCCGGCGAATGACGAACAGAAAACGTTATATGCTATCGGTGTCGCCATCAGCCAATCCCTCACGCCGTTTACGTTAAACGAATCCGAACTCGAGTTCGTCAAGTCCGGTCTGACCGACGGCGTCTTGAAGCGATCACAAAAGGTCGACCTCAACGTGTACGGGCCGAAGATTCAGCAGATGCAACAGGTGCGGGCCAATGCGGTAGCCGACGTCGAAAAGAAAGCCGGCGCGACGTTCCTAACCAAAGCTGCGGCGGAACCGGGCGCACACAAGACGGAATCGGGCGCCATCATCACGACCATCAAAGAAGGCAAGGGAGCGACCCCGAAAGCCACGGATACGGTCAAGGTGCACTATCATGGCACTTTGATCGATGGCACCGTCTTTGATAGCTCCGTCAAGCGCGGCGAACCGGCCACATTTCCCTTGAACCAGGTCATCAAGTGCTGGACCGAGGCCGTACAGCTGATTAAGGTCGGCGGCAAAAGCAAGTTGGTCTGTCCGTCAGGCATCGCCTACGGCGACCGTGGATCACCCCCGACCATCAAGCCCGG
>ERZ724518.249-NODE-249-length-21958-cov-17.733461_pt1 | contig 21958 bp, 26 predicted proteins | sample MGYA00376051_ERZ724518 | MGnify/ENA primary metagenome ERZ724518 (study PRJEB28724, sample SAMN07190885) | wastewater metagenome | isolation source: influent of sewage treatment plant in Hong Hong | place: Hong Kong | collected 2016-03-17 ... | reverse complement strand
ATGATAAACAAAAACAATCAATGCATATGATGGAACTTTATAAAAAACATGGTGCTAATCCAATGGGTGGATGTTTACCATTAATTTTACAAATTCCAGTATTTTTTGCAATTTATAGAGTTTTATTAAATGCTATTGAGTTAAAAGGTGCTCCTTGGATGTTATGGGTACATGATTTAGCTGAAATGGATCCTTATTTTGTTTTACCTATTTTGATGGGTGCAACAATGTTTTTACAACAAAAAATTACACCAAATACAATGCAAGATGAAATGCAAAAGAAAATATTTCAGTTTTTACCAGTTATTTTTACATTCTTTTTCTTGTGGTTCCCAGCAGGTCTAACATTATATTGGTTTATAAATAATTTATTTACTATAGGACAACAATATTATATCAATAGTATATTTGAGAAAAAAAGAGCTGAAAAAAAATAGGAACTTATTATGAAAAAGTTTGAAGCAAATTGTTTAGAAAAAGTTTATGAATTAGCAACATCAGAATTTAATTGTTCCATTACAGAGTTAGAAATAGACATTATTCAACAACCAAGTAAAGGTTTTCTTGGTTTTGGTAAAAAGAATGCTATTATTCAAGTTTGTTTTAAAAATAATTGTAGGACATATGTTCAAGAAACAAAAACATTCAAAAATAAAGATGTAAGAATACAAGAAGTTTCTGAAAGAATTGAATATTCAAATAAATGTGAAGAAAAAAATTTCCGACAAAATCAAGAAAAAAAAGAATCTTTATGTAATGTTCCAAAAGTCGAATCTAAAGAGAAAATTTTTGATAAGTTTTATAATGAAGATTCTTCTTCTGAAATGGCAAAAATAATTATTAAAAAAGATAAAGATAAAATTTTAAAAGAAGTAGAGGATGGAATACATTTATTATTTGATAATACATGTTATAAGCTTGATAAAATAAATGTTGAATTTTATGATTCTGAAACTTTATATGTAGAATTTTTAGGTGAAGATTCTGCACTATTAATTGGTAAAGAAGGTTATAGATATAAGGCTTTATCTTATATTTTATTCAATTGGATAAATGAAAAATATGGATTAATGTTAAGGCTAGAAGTTGCACAATTTCTAAAAAATCAAGAAGAATCTATTTATATCTACTTAGAACCTATAATAGAAATCATAAAAGAAAAGGGTACTTTTAAGACAAAGCCTCTTGATGGTATTTTAGTTCATATTGCACTAAAAAAATTAAGAGAAGAATTTCCTGATAAATATGTTGCTGTTAAAACAAATGTTAAAGGTGACAAATATGTTCTTGTTAATGAATATAGAGCAAGAGAAATTTAATCTTGTTTGATGATGCTACAATTGTTGCAATTGCAACAGCCAATGGAATTGGTTCTATTTCAATAGTTAGAATTTCAGGAGTCAATGCTCTTGAAATTGCTACAAAAATCTCAAAAAAAACAACTTTTCAACCAAGACTTGCAACTCTTTCTTCTTTATATGACATAAATAATGAAGTGATAGATGAAGCATTGGTATTATATTTTAAAGCTCCATTTTCATTTACAGGTGAAGATGTAATTGAATTTCAATGTCATGGTGGAGTAGCTATTGCAAATATGCTCGTAAATGAAGCTTTAAAATATGGAGCTAGAATTGCAAATCCTGGTGAATTTTCAAAACGAGCTTTTTTTAATAATAAAATAGATTTAAGTAAAGCAGAAGCAATTTCAAAAATAATTGAAGCAAGAAGTGAAGATGCTGTTAAATTATTAGCAAGACAACTAAAAGGGGAACTAACTAATTTTGTAAATGAAATAAGAGAAGATTTACTTTTTATGTTAGCTTACACAGAAGTTTCGATTGATTATGCTGAAGATGATTTACCAAAAGATATTTTTGAACAAATCAAAAATAAAATGGAAAAAATTATCGTAAAATTATCTAATACTTTAGATGCAAGTATAAGACGTGAAGGAATGATAGAAGGTTTTAAAGTAGCCATCATTGGAAAACCAAATGTGGGTAAATCTTCTTTGTTAAATAAGCTTTTAAACTATGATAGAGCTATCATTTCAGATATTGCAGGAACTACAAGAGATACTATAGAAGAATCTGTAAAAATTGGCACACATATCATAAAAATTGTTGATACGGCTGGAATTAGAAATGCTAGTGATGTTATAGAAAGAATAGGAATTGAAAAATCTATTCAAGCAATAAATGAATCTGACATAGTAATTGCATTGTTTGATAATAGTAAAATCTGCGATGATGAAGATGAAAAAATTATAGAATTAATTAAAGAAAATTCAAACAAACAAATTTTAAAAGTTTTAAATAAATCAGATTTACAAAATCTTTTTGATAAAACAAAAATAGATGATTTTATTGAGTTATCAACTAAAGAAGATATTAATCCTTTGATTAAAAAAATAGAGCTAATTTTAGATTCAAATACTCATAGTGATGAGATGACACTAATTTCAAAAAGACAAATTCTTTCAGTTGAAAATACACTTTATAATATAAAATTATCAAAAAATCCTCTTGATTCTGGTGAATTAGAATTTTTTGCACATTTTATAACAGAAGCTTTAGAAAATATTTCAACAATTACCAGACCCTACGAAAATGACCAGATGTTAGATGTTATGTTTGGTGAATTCTGTTTAGGTAAATAGGGTTTATAGGAATAAATATGAGAAAAATTTTGCCTTGGATTTTACTGCTAATAAGTTTTAGTTTTACAAATTTACTAGCAGATCAATGGGATGGATTTTTTAAAACTTCAGGATTTCCTAGAAAAATTATTGATAATGGTTCTATTATAAAAGGTAAAGTTTATGATGCAATTGTTACTTATCAAATTTCTAATAATGATGGAATAAAAGGAAATTTTGAAAATAATGATACCGCAAAAGTTATGATTATAGATAAAAAAGGTAAGCTAATTTCAACAAAAAAATTTATGAATGCAACTGAATTAAGGACATGGGGAAGAAAAAATTTTACAGAAATTTTCTCTTCACTTATCGGAGATAAAGAATTAAATAAACAGACTATCACTGAGTTGACAAAACTTGCTTCTTTGGTTCTTTTAAATCAAAAATTAGATTAAAGTTTAAAATTTATTCTTCAATTTTTGGATATTCATAAGATATTAATTTTGCATTTTCTTTACAAATATCAATCCAAGAATCACAATCAAAATCTATTTCCATAATTGCACCCATTTCAAATTTTTCTTTAAAACCAATCAATGTAATTGCTAAAGCTGTTAACGATGGATTATGTCCAACCAGTAGCATTGAATCAACAGTATCAAATGTGTAGGTGATAGTTTCTAACAACTCATTTACAAAGGCCATATATAAAACTTCATTTAGCATAATAGTTTTGTTATAGCATAAAATTTTTGCAAAAATTTCAGCAGTTCTTTTTGTTCTTGTTGCTGGGCTTGCTACTATTAAATCAATAGATGGGTTTTTTGAAGCAAAAAAATGTGCTATAATTTCAGCTTCTTTTACTCCTTTAGGACTTAATTCTCTATCGTAATCATCTATTCCAATTTGTTCATCTTCCTTTTGCGTATGTCTTACAATATAAAGTTTTTTCATGTGGACTCTTGATTAAAAAATAATACTTTGATTTTAAGTTATTTTTGCTTTTTTTTATATAAAATACATAAAAATTAGATATTTTATATTTATATATAAACAAAAAGGTTTTATTTTGGGATATGATTTGAATAAAAAATTAGTAATAGCTATATCTTCTAGAGCTTTATTTAATTTAGAAGATGAAAATAAAATATTTGAAGAAAAAGGACTTAATGAATATTATAAATATCAAATAGAAAATGAGGATCTTCTACCTAAAAAAGGTACAGGTTTTCGACTTGTAAAAAATTTATTGAGAATAAATGCAGATTTTCCAAATAATAAACAGGTTGAAGTTATTATTATGTCAAGGAATAACTCAGCAACAAGTCTTAGAATTACGAAATCAATTGAAAAATATAAGCTTGATATTGCTCGTTCTGCTTGGAGTGGGGGGAAGTGATATTTCTAAATATTTAAAACCTTTTAAAGTGGATTTATTTTTATCTGCAAATGAAAAAGATGTTCAAGATGCAATAAATGAAGGAATAGCAGCGGCTAGGATTCTACCTTATGAAAATGAGGAAGATGAGTTCTCAAGCCAAGTGAAAATTGCTTTTGATGGTGATGCTGTTTTGTTTTCTGAGGAATCAGAAATTATTTATAAAACTCAAGGATTAGAAGCTTTTATAAAGTATGAGAAACAAAATGCTTTAAGTCCTATGAAAACTGGACCTTTCGCTCAGTTATTAAGGGTTATTTCAAATATTCAAGCGAAATATAATGAAGAACAAACACCAATTCGAACAGCACTAATAACTGCAAGAAATTCACCTGCTCATGAAAGGGTAATAAGGACTCTTTCTCAATGGGGAGTAAGACTTGATGAAGCATTTTTTTTAGGAGGAGTCGATAAATATGAAGTTGTAAAAGCCTTTGGTGCTGATATTTTTTTTGATGACCAAGATGTTCATCTTGAAAATACATCAAAAGTAACTCCTAGTGCAAAAGTTCCTTATAAAAAAGAGTCAATTCTAAATAATATATAGTTTAATTTTTATTAACCAAATTTTGTTAAAATATCGGAAAAATAGGAGAATAAAATGGAACAAATTAAAACAGTTTTTTTACTTACATTTCTTACGGTTTTATTCGTATTTATAGGATATTCCTTTGGTGGGGTGAATGGAATGCTAATAGCATTTTTATTAGCTGGTGGAATGAATTTTTATGCATATTATTTTTCAGACCAACAAGTCTTAAAACACTATAACGCAACACTTATTGAAGACATTAGACATCCAGTTTATAAAATTACTAAAAATTTGAGTTTGAAAACAGGGCTTCCAATGCCAAAAGTTTATTTAATTCCTGAACATACTCCTAATGCTTTTGCAACAGGAAGAAACTATAATCATGCAGCAATCGCCGTTACAATGGGATTATATGAAATGTTGAATGAAAAAGAGTTAGAAGGTGTAATTGCTCATGAACTATCACATATAAAACATTATGATATTTTAATAGGAACAGTTGCTGCTGTTTTTGCAGGAGCAATTGCAATGATTGCTAATATGATTCAATTTGGTGGAATGATGGGAAATAATAGACAAAATTCAAATCCGATTATTATGATAATAATGGCTATTTTACTTCCAGTTGCAGCTTCAATAATTCAAATGACTGTAAGTAGGAGTAGAGAATTTATGGCTGATGAAGGAGCAGCTAGGATGACAGGGAATCCTTCAGGTCTTCAAAGTGCATTATCGAAATTAGAAAATTATGCAAGAAGCGGGCATCAAATACATAATGCAACGGAACAAACAGCTCATATGTTTATTATAAATCCATTTTCAGGTTTAAAATCAACTTTAGGAAACCTTTTTAGAACTCATCCAACAACTGAAGATAGAATAGCAAGACTAGAAGAATTGAAGTTTGAATTAAGAAGTTAAGATAAATAAAAAATTATTAGATATAATACGCAAAAAATAAATTGATATAGTTATAAAAATAAAGGAATTTAAAAATGTTAAGAATTATTTCAGTAATAACTGCAAGTTTTTTAATAGTAGGTTGTTCTTCTAAAGAAGTACCATCAGGGCCAAAATACAGTGTTGATATAATTAAAAAGAATAATAATGAATATATTATTAAACCTCTACAATACACATCTGCAAAACTGATTTCAGGTGTTAAAAATTTGAATAATGATTCAACACCAATTATTTTGGGGACAGATAATTGTAGAATTTTAGGTGAAGCAAAATCTACAGATAAATATGTTGCAAATACTAGGATTCTGAAAATTAATTGTACTATTGAAGGTGAAGAATATGAGTCAAAAGATATAAAAGCTTGGGTTATGAAAGATAATTATGTAGGTATTGATTTATCTAAAAAAGAAGTAGAAAAAAGGGATGATCAGAAATCAAGTGAAACAGACTATAAGCAAAGCTTATATGGTTTAAATCCTGGACAAGAAGTAAAAATTTTCATTGAAGAGGGAAGTTTAAATAAACTTTAAAACAAAAAGCGACTCCTTGACCAAAGGAGTCGCTTTATCATGCGATTATAATTAAAAAACACTAAATAGTTCTTTAATTTAGATAGAAAAAAACTTATTTGTTGTAAACCTTTTTGATATTTTCTATTTTAGATGACATGTTTAATAAAACCATATCTGCTAGAACTAATGCCATCATAGATTCAGCAACTACACTTCCCCTAACAGCAACACAAGGATCATGTCTTCCTTTTAATTTACATTCTACTTCATTGTTATTTACATCAATTGTTTCTTGTTCTATAAAAATGGATGGCGTTGCTTTAAAGTAAATTTTTACATTTATATCATCACCATTTGAGATACCGCCTAAAATTCCACCACTATGGTTTGTTTTAAATCCAGATTTTCTTATCTGGTCATTATTATCATATCCTTTTATTTTTGAGGCTAAGATTCCATCACCAATCTCTATAGCTTTTACAGCATTAATACTCATCATCGCATTTGCTATTTGAGAATCAAGTTTAAAATATAGAGGCTCTCCAAGTCCAATAGGAACATTTTTTACATTTATAAGCACAACACCACCAACACTATTATGAGAATTTTTGGCTTCTAAAATAGCATTTTTTTGAGCTTCTTCAACTTCAAAATCTAAGGCAAAAATTTCAGATTCATTAACTTTTGAGAAATTAAAATTAGTTGCTTTTATTCCATCAATTTCACAAATCCCACTTTTTATATCGATATTTAATTCTTTAAGGAGTATTTTTGCAATTGCTCCTGCTGCAACCCTTGCTGCTGTTTCTCTAGCACTACTTCTTCCGCCACCTCTATAATCTCTTATTCCATATTTATTAAAGTAAGTAAAATCAGCATGTCCTGGTCTGAATAAATCTTGAACATTCGAATAGTCACTACTTTTCTGATTTTCATTAAAAATTATCATAGAAATTGGAGTTCCTGTTGTAATTCCTTCAAAGACACCTGATAAAATTTCTACAATATCACCTTCTTTTCTAGTTGTTGCGTATTTATTTTGTCCAGGTCTTCTTTTATTCATTTCACTTTGAATAAACTCTTCATCTATTCTTATACCTGCAGGAACTCCATCAACAATACAACCAAGAGCTTTACCATGGGACTCGCCAAAAGTAGTAAATCTAAATCTATGACCAAATGTATTCATCTTAGTTATTCTCCTTTTAGTTTTTCTATTGCAATTCTTGCTGCTGCTTGTTGTGCTAATTTTTTGCTTTTCCCACTTGCTTTGCCATAATTAACGCCATCGATCCAAATTGATACTTCAAACTCTTTTTTATGATCAGGTCCATAAGAGCCTTCTATTTTATATTCAGGAATAGAAGCAAATTGTGCTTGTGTTATCTCTTGAAGAGCTGTTTTATAATCACTAAATAAAACATCAAGATTAATTTTGTCATAAGATTTTTCTAGTAAATTTAGAATAATAGGTTTTAAAATTTCAAGACCAGATTCTAAATAAATAGCACCCATAATTGCTTCGAAAGCATCTGATAAAATTGATGCTTTTGTTCTTCCTTTATTTCTTTCCTCTGCTGTTGAAATATAGATAAAGTCGCCCAGTTTAATCTCATTTGCAAGCCTTGTAAATCCTGTTTCATTAACTAAAGATGCTCTAATTTTGGATAATTCCCCTTCATTTGATTTTGGAAACTTTAAAAAAAGATATTCTCCAACAATCAAATTTAAAACAGCATCTCCTAAAAATTCTAATCTTTCATTGTTATAAGGTTTCTTATAACTTTTATGAGTAAGTGCTTCGATTATCAGATTTTTATTTTTAAACTGATAATCCAAACACTTTTCTAATTTTGAATAATCACTCATATATTTCCTTTTTTAAATTTTTTTGCAAGTATATCACATCTTTTATTATTGTAAAGATTGATTAAATTCGTAGAAAGATTTTGTTAAATGATGTTTTACTTGAAAGCTTAAAATACTATGACAATGAGAACATCTAGTGTCAAACATTGGATAAGAATGTTTACATGATTTGCAAATAAATTCAAAATCTAAAGAGGCTTTTATTTTATGTTCATGTGTATTAATTAGTATTAAAATATCCAAGTCAAAATCATTACTATGTTTTATTGTATTTAAATAACCCTTCGCATTATAAAGCTCAACTAAAAATTGGTTTTCCATTACTTTATCAAAGTTAATATTATCTGCTTTTAAATACCACATTACATCAATAAATTTAGAACAATCAAATTCTTTTATATGTTCCCAAAAGAATGTTTTATTAAATTGTATTAAAAAAGTTGCAAAAACTCTTTCTATAATTTTATGTTTTTTAAAAATTTCATATAAAAGTTCAGTTCTTTTTTCAAAAGATAAAATTGAATCATTTAAAATTATAAGTGAATCTAAATATATCTTATCCATATCCATAGGTTTATTAAGTTCTTCCAAACAAAAGGCAATTTCTTTGGCTTTTTTAAAGTCTTTTAATTTTTCATGAATTAATAAAAGATAAGTTAAGGCATTTTTATTATGTGGTGAAAATTTTAATATTCGCAAGAATATTTCTTTAGATCTTTGTAAAAAACCACCTTTAAAATAAGTAGTTCCCAAAAGTTCAAGTAGTTCTTCTTTCTTTACTCTTTCATTTACATGTTCAAGTAAAGCTAAATATACAGAAATTGCTTTGTTATAATCGCCTTTATGTAAAAAAGATGAGGCAAGAAGAAGTATTGAATCAAAAGGTAAATTATAGGTTTTATATAAATGAACATAATCTTCTTCTTTTAGTTTTCCTAATTCAAATCGTAAAGAGAGTTTTCTATAATCTTTTCTCGCATTTTTTTCTTTATAAATACTGTAAGAATATGTGAAAAAAGATATTAAAAAGATAAGCGCAACAATTAGTATTATTCCTAAAAGAGGGTCTCTATATTCTAAAACTAAATTATCCAAAAAAAACCTTTAAGGAGTTATCTTATAAAGTGGTACATGTTATCATAAAAGTGCATATAAAATAATAAAAGAGTATAATCTTTCCATGATTAAAAAAGAGTCTATAGAAAATCTTAAAAACCATCTTGATGTTGTTGATGTTGTTTCACAATTTATTGAATTAAAAAAGTCTGGGGCAAATTTTAAAGCTTGTTGTCCTTTTCATGGAGAGACTACACCCTCTTTTGTAGTAAGTCCTTCAAAACAGATATATCATTGTTTTGGCTGTGGCGTAGGTGGAGATTCTATAAAATTTGTAATGGAATATGAAAAACTGTCATATCCTGAAACGATAGAAAAATTAGCTTCAATGTATAATTTTAATTTAGATTACGATAGTAACAATGAGCAAAAACAAGATACGAAAATATTGGAAGAAGTTAATAAGTTTTATCAAAAACTTTTTGTTACTAATAGTAGTGTAAAAGAATATATCCATGATAGAGGAATTTCTGAGTTTTCAATAGAAAAGTTTGAAATAGGTTATGCACCTACTTCTATAGATACTATTGATTTTTTAAAATCAAATCATTATAATTTGACTGATGCCATAGATTTAGGAATTATAGATACAGGTACTAATGGTTTATATTCTAGGTTTATAGAACGAATTACATTTCCGATATATTCAATAAATGGTAAACTTGTTGGCTTTGGTGGAAGAACAATAACAGGGCGTAGTGCAAAATATATTAATTCTCCTCAAACTAAATTGTTTAATAAATCAAGACTTTTGTATGGTTATCAAATAGCTAAAGAGCAAATATACAAAAAAAAACAAATAATAGTTTGTGAAGGTTATTTAGATGTAATTATGCTTCATCAAGCAGGATTCAATACATCTGTTGCAACTTTGGGAACAGCATTAACAGTAGAGCATCTTCCTTTATTACGAAGAGGTGATCCAAAAGTAATACTAGCTTATGATGGAGATAAAGCAGGACTTGCTGCTGCTTTTAAAGCAGCTGTTATGTTAAGTCAAAGTGATTTTGAAGGTGGTGTAATTATTTTTTCGGATGCTCAAGATCCTGCTGATATGGTAAAGGCAAATAAAATTGAAGAGTTAAATGAAATGTTTTTTAATCCCATTTCTTTTATTCCTTTTTCAATTGATTATATTGTTTCTAAATATGATATTAATGAACCCTCTCAAAAACAAAAAGCTTTGCAAGAAGCAAATGAATATTTAAAAACGTTAAGTTTATTGAATCAAGATGAATATAAAAGATATTTAGCACAAAAATTAAATATTAGAGAAAATAGAATAAAAATTTCAGGAGAAAAACAAAGATTATATGATGTAAATTTATCAAAAATAGATATAGCAGAACTTTGTATAATTAAATCTATTCTTGAATGCCCTCAAAGATTGGATTTTGTCTTAGATGTTATTGATTCTTCAATGTTTGAATTTCATAGAAATGAATTTGAATTAGTGATGAATGATATAAATAATAATTCTTTAAATTCGATTATTTTAAATGAAAAACTTGAAAATTATGATAATGAGAGATTAAATCAAGAGTTATTAACTTTGGTTTATAAATTTTATACAAATAAGTTAACTGCAATTTCCTATGATAAAAATTTAGATTTTAAACAAAAGGCAAATTTAATTAGAAAAATTAAGGATAATATTTACCAATTAAAACAAGGAAAATTAGTAAGTTATAATTTATAATTAATTTTTATAATTAATTTTTTTAGCAGTTTATTTTCTGTAGAATTCCAAAAAAGTTATTTAATATTTAAGGATAATTAATGAAATTTATTGAAAGTGATAATCTACCTTTGGCAATTGGTCCATATTCTCCAGCTGTAAAAGTAAACGGAATAATTTATACTTCTGCTCAAGTTCCCGTAACTTTAGATGGAACAATGGTAGAAAGAGATATTAAAATTCAAACAAGACAGGTTTTATCAAATCTTAGAACACTTTTAGAGGATGCTGAAAGTGGTATGGATAAGGTAGTTAAAGTTTCTGTATATTTAGAAAATATAGAAGATTTTGGAGTTGTGAATGTTTTATTTGCAGAGGCTTTTGGAGAACATAAGCCAGCTAGAAGTACAATTTCAGCAAAAGGTCTACCTAAAAATGCAATGATTATGGTTGATGCAATTTCTTTGGCAAACGATTACCATTAAAAACTATAGGCTTAAAGAAAGTTTAAACTAAATTAAGATACTATTGCGATTCGAAAAATAGAGTTAGTATGACAAAATATCGACTTAGCATATAGAATTGAATTAGAGGAAGAAAGATGTACGCAATTATCAAGTGTGGTGGAAAACAGTATAAAGTTTCTGAGGGTGATATCTTAGATGTAGATTATACTGGTTTAGCTGCTAAAGAAACTTTAGAAATTACTGATGTTTTAGCTGTAAACAACGGTGAATTAAAAACTGGTGATGCAGTTGCAAATGCAAAAGTTGAAGCAGTTGTAGTATTAGATGGTACTGGTGTAAATAGAGCTAGAAAAGTAATCATTTACAAAAAAAGAAGAAGAAAAGATTCTAAATTAAAAAGAGGTTTCAGAAAAAGCTTCACTAAAATTAGAATTACTAAAATTGCTGCATAAGCAAATAGCATAATATAAGTTAAGGAGAAAGACTATGGCTCACAAAAAAGGTCAGGGAAGTACACAGAATAATAGAGATTCAGCTGGTAGAAGACTTGGTGTTAAAAAATATGGTGGTGAAGTTGTAAGAGCTGGAAATATCATTATTAGACAAAGAGGTACAAAAGTACATTTAGGTCAAAATGTTGGTATGGGAAAAGATCATACAATTTATTCTTTAATTGACGGTGTTGTTAAATTTGAAATTAAAGATAAAAAAAGAAAAAAAGTTTCAGTTTACGCTTCGTAATTCTGGGCTGATTTGTTTTTTTGAAGGGTGTATGGCTTTGCCTACACCCTTTTTTTATTTTGAAATTGATATATGTAATTAAAAGTTAATAGTCAAAACTAGAAATTTTGCTTTTGGTTTTTAATTATTTATTAGAAGGAATATATTATGTTTATAGATAGCGCTAGATTTACCGTTACATCTGGAAAAGGTGGACAAGGGTGCGCTTCGTTTAGAAGAGAAAAATTTGTTGTTAAAGGTGGACCTGATGGTGGAGACGGAGGAAAAGGTGGCGATGTATATTTTTTAGTAGATAATAACACAGATACATTATCGAATTATAAAGGAAGAAAGTTTTTTAAAGCTGATAATGGAAAACAGGGATTAGGTGGAAATATGACTGGAAAATCTGGTGAACCACTTGTTTTAATAGTACCTCCTGGAACTCAAGTTATTGATGATGAGACTAATGAAGTTATTTTTGATTTATTAGAATTAGGAGAAAAAGTTTTATTTTTAGAGGGAGGAAAAGGTGGACTCGGAAATGTTCACTTTAAAAATTCTAGAAATCAAAGACCTACGTATTTTCAACCAGGATTGCCAGGTCAAGTCAAAGGCATTAGATTAGAGTTAAAATTAATTGCTGATGTTGGTTTAGTTGGGTATCCAAATGTTGGAAAATCAACTTTAATTTCTGTAACTTCAAATGCAACTCCTGAAATTGCGAATTATGAATTTACAACTTTAACACCTAAGTTAGGAGTTGTAGAAGTTGGAAATTACAACTCTTTTGTAATGGCAGATATTCCAGGAATTATTGATGGTGCAAGTGAAGGAAGAGGTTTAGGATTAGAATTTCTAAAACATATTGAAAGAACAAAAACGCTTTTATTTGTAATTGATGTTGCAAATTATAGAACAATGATTGAACAATATAATGTATTAAAAGAAGAGGTTGCTAAGTTTTCAACTGAATTATCAAAAAGAAATTATGCCATAGCTTTAAGCAAAATTGATGGGTATTTTGGCGAAAACTTAGAAGGCGATATTCAGAAATTTATTGAAGATATAGGTTTAGAAATTACTAAATCTAATGAATTTAAATTTGAGGAAGATTATCCATATTTTGTTCAAGATTTAATATATACAAGATTTGATAATACAAAACCATATTTTGTTTTACCTATTTCATCTTTAACAAAATTTAATATTAAATCTCTTGGGTTTGCATTATATAATTTATTGGAACAGGATAAATGAAAAGGTTAGTTATAAAAGTTGGGACAGCAGTATTAACTCAAGATGGTCAATTAGCCCTTGAGAGAATGGATAATTTAGTTAATTTAATTTCAAAATTAAAAAATGAGAAAAATCTTCAAGTTATTTTAGTCTCTTCTGGCGCTGTTGGAGCAGGTTTTACTTCTTTAAAACTAGATAAAAAAATAGTTGCTAATAAACAAGCATTAGCTGCAATTGGACAACCGTTATTGTTAAAACATTATAAAAAAAGATTTAAGCAACATAACATAGTTTGTGCTCAGATGTTATTTATAGCTGATGATTTTGATTCAAGAAAAAGATCAAAAAATGCTCAAAATGTAATGGAAATTTTATTAGACAATAATATTCTTCCAATTATAAATGAAAATGATGTAATTGCAACAGAAGAGTTGGTTTTTGGTGATAATGACCAATTAGCAGCACATGTTGCATATTATTTTAAAGCTGATATGTTAGCTATATTATCTGATATTGATGGATATTATAATAAAAATCCAAGAGAATTTTCTGATGCTATTTTACAAAAAAATATTTCACAAATTGATTCTTCTCAATTGAAAATGAAACATTCTGCAAATTCTGAATTTGCTACAGGGGGAATAGTTACAAAATTAAAAGCAGCAGATTTTTTAATGAAAAAAGGAATTCCCATGTATCTATCTTCTGGATTTGATTTAACAAATGCATATGATTTTTTAGTTGAAGGAAATCATAAAAGCGGAACAGTTTTTCAATCAATTAAATAAAAGGATTAAATTTGAATAAAAGAATTTTATTTATGGGAACCCCTGATTATGCAACAGCAATTTTTAAAGAATTAATAAGTAAGAAATATGAAATGGTTGGATTGTTTACACAACCAGACAAACCAGTCGGAAGAAAGCAAATTTTAACTCCTCCTCATATTAAACAATTTTGTCTAGATAAAAATTTGAATATACCAATTTTTCAACCTTTGAAATTAAGAAATAATCAAGAAGCTAAAAAAGAAATTGAAGATTTAAAACCAGATTTTATAATTGTTGCTGCTTATGGACAAATTTTACCAAAAGAAATTTTGGATATTGCTCCTTGTATTAATCTTCATGCATCGCTTTTACCAAAATATAGAGGTGCTAGTCCAATTCAAGAATCACTTTTAAATGATGATATTTATACAGGAGTAACCTCTATGTTAATGGAAGAAGGGCTTGATAGTGGAGATATTTTAGCTTTTCAGTATTTAAAAATTACCGATACAATGGAAGTTTCAGAAGCTTTTGAAAAATTATCATTAATTGCTGCTAAATTGACCGTTACTACATTAGAAAATTTTGAAAATATAAAACCATTAAAGCAAAATGAATTGGAAGTTTCATTTTGTAAAAAGATTAAAAAAGAAGATGGTTTAGTTGATTTCAATAATGCAAAAAAATTATATTTAAAATATAAAGCTTACTCTTATTGGCCTGGAATTTTCTTAGAATCGGAATTAAAACTAAAAGATATAGAATTAATTGAAGAAAATTCACAAAATAATATGGGTGAAATTTTAAATATAGAAAAAGATTTTATAGTAATTTCTTGTAAAAAAGGTACTATAAAAGTAAAAACTTTACAAGCTCCTTCAAAAAAAGCGATAAATTCATCTGATTATATAAAAGGACAAAGATTAGTTTTAACTGATATTATAAAATAATAGATATAATAAACTTAATTTTTTTTAAGAAGATACCATGCAAGATGAAAGTAATTTAGAACATATATATGATATAAGTTTATTTAATATAAGTGATTTAGATGTATTGCTTCATGAAAGTTTAAAACATGCACGAGAGCTTTTAAGTGCAGAAGCTGGAACAATTTATATTAAGTCTGATGCTTTTCTAAAATTCCATGTTTTTCAAAATGATTCTATGTCTTATGAAAATATATATAAAAATCATTATTTTTTAAAAGATTTAAAACTTCCTATAGAAAAAATAAATAAATATTTATCAGTTGATGCTTTTTTGTCAAAAAAAATTATTATGATAGATGATATTTATCTATCTTCTGAATATGCTTTTATTGGTACTAAAGAGTTTGATAAGAAATTTAATTATAAAACAGTATCTGTTTTGAGTGTACCTTTAGTTCATCCAATAAATAATGAATGTGTTGGAGTAATACAATTAATAAATAAAATCATAGATAATAAAATTTTACCATTTGATCTAAAAGATAAAGAGATAATTTCGATGCTTAGTTCTTTTATGGCATTATCTATTTCTAAAGCTAAAGAAGATGTAGAAAAAATAAAAACAGTAAATGATAAGCTTGTAAAAGCAAATGAAACTTTAGAAAAAAGAATCCAAGAAGAAGTATCCTCTAATCAACAAAAATCAGCAATTATTTTTCATCAATCAAAAATTGCTTCAATGGGTGAAATGTTATCTAATATTGCACATCAATGGAGACAACCTTTAAGTGTTATCTCTACGATAGCTAGCGGGCTGTCTTTAGAATTAGAACTGGATAAACTCTCAAAAGAGCAAGCAATAGGACAATTAAGAAAAATAGTTGTAACTACTCAGAATCTTTCAAATACTATAGATGATTTTAAAGGTTTTTATAATTTAGAATCAATTAAAGAAAATTTTACATTAAAATCAGTGGTAGATAAAAGTTTAGAATTAGCTGAAATTGTTTTATCTCATAATAAAATCAATGTTGTTTCTAATATAGATGAATCACTTACTTTATTTGGTCTTAAAAATGAATTTACTCAGGCTTTCTTAAATATTTTAACTACAGTAAAAGATAGTTTATTAAAAGATATTTTATCAAGTGATAATAAATATATTTTTATAAATGTTTTTAAAAAAGATGATAAGAAATATATAAAAATATTAGATAATTCGACGCATTGTGTAAGTTTTGAAGAAAGTCATAAAAAATACACTAATATTTTTAATATGGGATTATATATGACAAGGTTGATTATACAGAAACACTTTAACGGAGATATTAGATATCAGAATATAACTTATTTTTATAATAATCAGACTATAAAAGGAGGAGAATACACTATTGTATTACCCTAAATAAGAAGTATATAAACTAATTGTAAATAGACTTAATATCACCCCTAACACAAGAGAATTTATAGCAACTTTTTCGTCTAGCCCACCTTTTATAGCTAGTACTGTTGCCATTGTCATAGGTGGCATTGCAACTTCAATTATTGTGACCTTTACCCATGTTTGATCTATCCCATAAAAATATTTGAATCCAATTAAAATTATAATTGGAACAAAAATCATCTTTAAAATCATAGCCATAGAAACTACATGAAATTTTACGAATATGTGTTTAAGTTCAAGTTTCATACCGATTGCTATCATTGCGATTGGAACAAGTGTTGAACCTAGTGTTTGAGAAGTTAATATTAAAAAATTTGGTATTTCAAAGTTCTTTGCAACTACTGCAATAAAAAACATTATGCTTGGTGGAAATAAGAAAATTGATTTAAAAATAGATTTTATATCATTTTTTCTTCCACTACCCCAAGTTATGATAAACATACCAATAGAAACTAAAAGTAAAAAAGAACCAAATAAATCATAAATTAAACCATAAACTATAAAATCTTGACCATAAAAAGCATCAATATAAGAAAAACCAATAAATGAAGTATTCCCAAAAGTTGCCATAATCATGAATGTTGCAAGTAATAACCTATTTAATTTCATCATTTTTCCTATGAAATAAGCAAGTATTAGATTAAATAAGATAAAAGAGATGAACATTAAAATCAGTCCTACTATTCTTTCATCAAGAATTAATGGATAAATTTTTGAAAAAACAATTGCGGGTAAAGAAAAATATATTATAAATTCAATCAACTGTTTTGAATTATCATGAAATATAACTTTAAAAAAATATCCAAGAGTAAGATATATAGCTATTGGTAAAACAGGATCTAACATGATAACCTTTTTTAGTAAGATTATATTTAATAAACTCTTCTATTTATATTAGATATAATCAGTAATGCACATAATTAAATTAGAACAAATTGATTCAACTCATACTTATTTAAAAGATTTAATAGAAGCAAAAGGTTTTAAAGAACCTTTGTGTATATTAACAGAATATCAAACAAATGGAATTGGTAGTCGTGGTAATTCGTGGAATGGTAAAAAAGGAAATTTATTTTTTTCTTTTGTGTTTAAGATAAATTTCTTACCTTTAGATTTACCTTTACAAAGTGTATCTATATATGTTTCTTATATTTTAAAAAAAGTTTTAATGAATATTGGTTCAGATGTTTGGATTAAATGGCCAAATGATTTTTATTTGGGAAATAAGAAGATAGGCGGAACAATTACGACTATTTCAAAAGATTTAATTTATTGTGGAATAGGATTGAATTTGAATGATGTAGATGAACAATTTGGTAAGTTAGATGTCACTATAGATATAGATAATTTATTGAAAAATTATTTTTATGAACTGGAAAAAAAGATTTTATGGAAGCAAATATTTAGTGATTTTAAGATAGAATTTCAAACAAGTAAAAAGTTCCACACAACCATAGATAATCAAAAAGTTTCTCTTGAAAATGCGATGTTAAATGAAGATGGTTCAATTCAAGTAAATAATAAAAAGGTATTTAGTTTAAGATGACAGAAATTATTTCAATAGCTAATCAAAAAGGTGGTGTAGGTAAAACTACTACTGCTGTAAACCTAAGTGCAGCTCTTGCATTGGAGGGAAAAAAAGTATTATTAATTGACGCAGATCCACAAGCAAATGCTACAACTTCATTGGGCTTTCATAGGGATACTTATGAATATAATATCTATCATGTAATGTTAGGTACGAAAGAATTGAGCGAAATTATATTAGATTCAGAAATTGAGAATCTAAAAGTAGCACCTTCTAATATTGGTTTAGTAGGAATAGAAAAAGAGTTTTATAAAAATACAAAAGAGAGAGAATTAGTTTTAAAAAGAAAAATTGATCCAATTAAGAAAGATTTTGATTATATTATTATTGATTCACCTCCTGCCTTAGGACCAATCACAATAAATACTTTGAGCGCATCCACTTCTGTTTTAATTCCAATTCAATGCGAATTTTTTGCGTTAGAAGGATTAGCACAGTTGTTAAATACAATAAAACTAGTGAAACAAACGATAAATCAATCATTACAGATTAGAGGATTTTTGCCTACTATGTACAGTGCGCAAAATAATTTATCAAAACAAGTATTTGCAGATTTAGCTCAACATTTTGAAAATAAGTTATTTAAAATTGATGAAAATTCGTATGTTGTAATTCCAAGAAATGTAAAATTGGCTGAAAGTCCAAGTTTTGGTAAACCAATTATGTTATATGATACAAATTCAAGTGGTACGAAAGCATATACTCATTTAGCAAGAGCAATTGCTGGTTAATTTTTTAATAGGAAATATTTATGGCATTAGGTCGGGGATTAGGAGAATTATTAGGAGAAGTTGAATCTGCTTATGAGAATTCAACTGGAAATAGCAAAACAGGTGTTAGAAAATTAGACGTTTTATCTATAAAAGCCAATCCAAATCAACCAAGAAAAATATTTGATGAAGAAAAATTATATGAATTAAGTGAATCTATAAAAGAACATGGATTATTACAACCTATAATTGTAGTCGAAAATGAAGATGATACTTTTACTCTAATTGCTGGAGAAAGACGATTACGAGCGCATAAACTTGCAAAAATCGATAAAATTAAATCGATAATTGTTGATGCGGATGAATTAAAATTAAGAGAATTAGCATTAATTGAAAATATCCAAAGAGATGATTTGAATGTTATCGAGTTAGCATATTGTTACGCACAGTTACTAAATGAACATAATATTACTCATGAAGAACTATCAAAAAAAGTATTTAAAAGTAGAACATCTATAACAAATACATTAAGATTGTTACAATTAAACTCATATGTACAACAATTTCTAGCTACAGACAAAATTAGTGCAGGGCATGCAAAAGTTATGATAGGGCTTAGTTCTGATGAACAAAAAATGGTTTGTGATTCAATAGTTGGACAAAAACTTTCTGTACGAGAAACAGAAAAGTTAGTTAAAGAATTTAAAGAAAAAAATATCGAAAAACCTAAAAAGAATAAAACAATGATATCTTATAATCTTTCTCCACTAAAGAGTTTTGCAGAAAAATTACAAAAAAATGATAATTTAAAAGTAAAAGTTGAAAAAAATTACTTTAGGATAGAATTTAACTCACAAGAAGACATAGATAAAATAACTAGTTACTTTAATCTACAATTGTAACAAAATCTAAAAATTTATAATCTAATTTTTTCTTTTAATAAAAATTTATACTTTGTTTTGCTAGAATATTAGAGTTTTAGTTAAACTAAACTGTAAAAAATATGGAGGAATGAATGTTAGACATAAGTCCTGTATTATTGCTTAGCTCTGGTATCATCTTTCTTTTAGTTGTTGCTAGACTAAACAGTTGTCTTTTTAAACCATTATTAAAGCACATGGATGATAGAGCAACTTCTATAAAAAAAGATTTAGAAGATGCAAAATCAAATAGTGCAGATGTTGATGGTTTATTAGCTGAAGCAAATGAAATCATTTCTAAAGCTAAAAAAGAGGCCGCTGCAATTAGAGAACAAGCTTATAAGGAAGCGAAGGATAGTGCTGATGCAAAACTTGCAAGTGCTAAATCTAATTTAGAAGCAAAATCTGCTGAATTTGCTAAAAACTTACAAGATGAGACTAAAGCTCTAAGAGATTCTTTAGTATCTTCAATGCCTCAATTTAATGAGAGCCTAAAAGCTAAGCTTAGCTCTATTTAAAAGGGGGATTAGAAAATATGAAAAGAATATTATTACTTGGGTTAGCTTTAGCTCCAGTTGCATTATTTGCAAGCGAAGGTGCGGTAGAAACTGATATAGTACAAAGAACCGTTAACTTTATAATATTTGCTGGAATTTTATGGTATTTACTTGCTGATAAAATTAAAGCATTTTTTGCCAATAGAACGTTATCTATACAAGCAGAACTTGATAAAGTACAAGAGACTTTAAAAGCTTCTCAAGATAAATTTTCTGATGCAGAAAAAAAGTTGGAAGAAGCAAAAAAAATTGCTACTGATATAATAGAAGGTGCAAAAGCTGATATTGATTCAGTTAAACAAAAAGTTGCAACTGCTGTTGATTCAGACATTACTAATCTAAACAAAAATTTAGATGAAATGATGAAAGTAGAAACATCAAAAGCAAAAAAACAAGTTGTTGCTGAAGTTCTTGAAGAGCTATTAAGTTCTGAAAATATTAAATTAACTCAACAAGAGTTAGCAAATATTGTTCTTAAAAAGGTAGCATAATATGAATGATTTAGTAGCAAAAAGATATGTAAAAGCATTACTTGATGGTAGAGATAGCTTTGCTATAAGTACTATTGGTGATAAATTAAATACAATTTCATTAGCTTTTGCTGACGAAAGATTTAATTCTATCATTTCTTCACCGCAGATTGCATCAGATGCAAAAATTAATTTAATAAGTTCTTTTACCGATAGTATTGATAATACTTTAAGTAATTTAATTAGATTACTAGGTGAAAAGAGAAGATTGAATTTATTACCATTTATTGCAAAAGAATTAAATTCTCAAATTGCAAAAATGAGTAATAGTTACGTGGGTGTTGTTTATACTAATCAAGAATTATCGAGTGATTACGTATCTTCAATAGAAGAACAATTTAGTAAAAAATTTGATGTTAAATTATCATTATCACAAAATATTTGTGATTATGATGGCATTAAAGTAGATATCGATGGACTAGGAGTTGAAATCTCTTTCTCAAAAGAGAGATTAAAATCACAGTTAATAGATCATATTTTAAAAGCAGTTTAGAACTTACAAAGGAGAAATTGAATGGGTGCAAAAATTCAAGCTGATGAAATCAGTTCTATAATTAAAGAAAGAATTGATAACTTTGAATTAAATGTAGATGTAAATGAAACAGGTAAAATCATCTCTTACGCAGATGGTATTGCACAAGTTTACGGTCTAAAAAATGTTATGGCTGGAGAAATTGTTGAGTTTGAAAATGGTGAGAGAGGTCTTGCTTCAAATTTAGAAGAATCTTCTGTTGGGATAGTTGTTCTTGGAAAAGGTGAAGGTCTTAGAGAAGGTACTTCTTGTAAAAGACTAGGTAAACTTTTATCAACTCCTGTTGGTGATGCAATGGTTGGAAGAGTTGTTAATGCTCTTGGTGAACCAATTGACGGTAAAGGTTCAATTGCTGCTTCTGAAACTAGATTAGTTGAAGAAAAAGCTCCTGGAATTATGGCTAGAAAATCTGTTCATGAACCATTACAAACAGGTATTAAAGCAATTGATGCTCTTGTTCCAATCGGAAGAGGTCAAAGAGAGCTTATTATTGGAGATAGACAAACTGGTAAAACAACCGTTGCGATAGATACAATTCTTAACCAAAAAGGTGAAAATGTAATTTGTATTTATGTTGCTATTGGTCAAAAATCTTCATCTATTGCTTCTGTTGTAAGAACGCTTGAAGAAGCAGGTGCTATGGAATATACAATTGTTGTTAATGCATCAGCTGCAGATTCATCTGCATTACAATTTTTAGCACCATATACAGGTGTAACTATTGGTGAATTCTTTAGAGACAATGGAAAACATGCTTTAATTATTTATGATGATTTATCTAAACATGCAGTTGCATA
>ERZ724518.248-NODE-248-length-21999-cov-6.082619_pt1 | contig 21999 bp, 21 predicted proteins | sample MGYA00376051_ERZ724518 | MGnify/ENA primary metagenome ERZ724518 (study PRJEB28724, sample SAMN07190885) | wastewater metagenome | isolation source: influent of sewage treatment plant in Hong Hong | place: Hong Kong | collected 2016-03-17 ... | reverse complement strand
TCGATCCGGCGACTTCCACACCCAACATCGGGCTGAATGCGACGCGACCTGAAACGGCCTTCCCATTGTTGATATCCAGGCCATCATCGGAAGCACATTTCCGCTGACGAGAATTGCGGGTACCATTTTCCTCGCTGACTCGTGGCGATCCATCCTGATTGTATCCGCAAGGCCCAGTGGTGACGTAAAACTCATAGTCCAGCTTGCTGGTGCGACCTGGGTAGAGTGTGCCATAGAATCCCACTCCGGTCTCAGCCATTGTTGTGGGGATAATCAGTTGGCTGACAAGTGGGCGGTCTGTTAAATCGTTGAGTGGCGAATCATGCAGCAAGTTGAACTTGCCGATGGGAATGAGCAAGATTCCTGCTCGAAGGTTAAACGGTTCGTGCACCAAATAGTCAATATGCGCAAATTCCAGGCTGATTTCATTGTCACTGGTTTCTCGGATGCCGTGCTCGATCTCAATTTCCGATGCGAACTTTACGTGCTCGGTAATATCGGCATAGATAAATGGCACAAACCGTTGCTGATCGAATCCGTTAGTGGTTCCGCTACCAAATCCGCCCGTTTCCAAGACGCCTTTATTGTGCGCACGATATTGAATGTCCATATAACCGCCCACAATGGCTTTCGGGGCTGAAACAAATGGTTTGGCATAGACGAGACGGCCGGACCCGGTCGATCCGAATGACAGGGCAGGTTGCGCGTTGGTGCGGCGTTCCTTTCCGACCTCCGGAAGTGACCCTATTCCTGGCTCATCGCCGGGAGAGCTCAAGCCTTCTTTACGCTCAGAGACTCCTTCACGGCGCTCGTGCTCCCGTAAACGCTTTTCAACAGCTTCGTCAACCAACTGCTTGATCTCCTCCGGGGTCAGGTTTTCCGCCAACGCCGGCATTGCCGACAGACTGGCCAAGACGAGAGCCCCGAGGATTGCCCGGATCTTCATGGGTATCCTCCATCCGCGAGTAAAATTATGGAATGACTCGGGACTCAAGGGTCTCTGGTCTGTGGTGAAAGCCTGAGGGGGTGACTGAAGCCTTGAATGTTTTCCGGTGCGGAGGCCTCCTTTCGTGAATTGAATCATGCCGGCACCGTGCCCCACCCTTCAATTGAGGTGAATGGGATGACCACAATGCGTTTGCATCGCTTGCATTTGAGCTCCAGCCCCTGTCCGCGAACTTTGGCGATCAGCTGGCCGCACTCACAGCGTGTTTCGCTGTCCTGGCACAAAGAGGGTATCGGAGAATTGGTAGACGTCATAGCGAGTGATGATTGTGTTGGTGAAATTGAGAACGATTATTAATATCCCGATCAGCAAGAGAATGTCAAGAGCAGATTGGAGGCGCTGCTGGACAATAATTGCGCGCACCCGTATGTTCGGTTACCTTAATTGCGCAATGAAGCAGTCACTGCGATTCCTTGTCATCTTGAGGTTGAATTGCAGCATGATTTGCCTCCTCGCCCTGGTGGGGTGTGTGAGAGAGGCTTCAGTCACCCCTCTGTCGGTCGGACCTCCGATGATTTTGGTTTCAGGCCGAGCGATGGCGCTGATTACCGGAGATCGGGGGAGACGGTTTGAGCCGGAGGTGCGTTGGTTGGAGTTCATGCATCGGCAAACGGGAGAGCGCTACAGTGCAACACTCGAGGCCGGCGACAAGACATTTGTGCTTTTCCTTCCGGCTGGACATTATGAAATTACTCGTGTGCAAATCAGTGAAGGACCATTTAGGTCGATCGCTCAGCTCTCGTCTTCCTTCTGCATAGGCGAGACATCAATGATCTTTGTTGGCACCTGGCGTTTCGGAATAGATTCACCGCGGTATGGACGCATGGTTCTTGTATCAATGGTGGCCGAAGACGACACACGACAGGAAATCGAGCAGACCATTCGAATGCGGTATCCTGCCCTTGGAAGCGAAATCTTGCCCACAGTCATTCCTTCGCCCGCAGAAACGGAGACCCGACTCTATGAAGTCCTCCCATACCCTCGCTACCCGAGGTATTTTCAGCGCCATCTCTGGTAGAGGGTGCTTTGTCCGGCTACGGGGCTGTTTCACAGCCATGGCTCACCTGATTGTTGCGTTCTCGCTTAGTTGGGGATGCGCAAGTCACGATGTCGTGTCTCGTCCTGTCGTCGTGAAGCGGACGCAAATGCAAATGGGCACGCTGGTAACAATTACCTCGGTGGCACCGGACCGTCAAAGCGCCCAAGAGGCAGCAACGGCAGGGTTTCAAGAGATTCATCGGTTGGAAGATTTACTCAGTACATGGATTGCAACTAGCGAACTGTCTCAAATGAATGCCGCAGCGGGGAAAGGGCCAGTTACGATCAGTCCTGAAACGATGCATATCTTGCAGACATCGATCGAGATGGCTCGTCTGACCGAAGGAGGGTTCAATATCCTCGTGGGGCCTGCTGTTGAGGCGTGGAGCGTCTTAGATCGGCAACAGGTGCCCTCGGATGAGATGTTGCAAGCGGTTCGTCCACTTCTGGATCTGCGAGAGCTTCATCTCGATGTCGCCCCCAGTACCGGTTATCTCGCAAAACCCGGCATGCGCGTTGATGTGGGGGGCATCGGCAAAGGATACGCTGCGGACATGGCTGTCGCAGCGATGCGAAAGGCAGGAGCAACAGCCGGAGTCGTTGCCCTCTCAGGCGACATTAAGACATTTGGTCGACTTCCAGGACACGAAAAGTTTGTGTTTGGCATTCGGCATCCACGACGAGAAGATGCCCTGTTGGCATCTGTTGATCTCCAGGATGAAGCGATTTCCACGGCCGGCGACTATGAGCGGTATTTTGAACGGGATGGAGTCCGATACCATCATATTCTCGATCCGGCGACGTTACGCCCGGCACAGGATTGTCAAAGCGTGACAGTTATAGCAAGAGACGGGACGATGGCGGATGGATTGGACACTGGAATCTTTGTGATGGGGCGAGAGCGTGGGTTAGCGCTGATCGAGCGGTTGCCAGAAGTTGGTGCAGTCATCGTTGATCGTGATGGAAACGTTTGGGTCTCGTCATATCTTAAAGGACGAGTCAAGATTCATGAGGGGCAGGAGTAGCTCCTGGGCTGCCGACCGAACAACCTCTTCTCACCCATCAGCCAAGCTTATCGTCCTAATTGATAGCTGAGGGGCACTTGTATGGTGATCTGCGATTTCTCTAGCGGCTGAGTCAGCATGATGGGTGAAGCTTTTCGAATGGTCTCAAGGGCTGCCTGATCGAGAATGTCATGCCCAGAACTCTTGGCGATCGTTGCGGACAGGATTTGCCCATCTTCCTGAATGACAATTCGTACAACCACTCGTCCCTCAGTATGTTTGAGCCGTGCATCCATGGGATACTGTTTCAGCGCTTCAATGCGCGGCAATAGGACGCCCGAAAGCCAACCGTAGTCGGGCTTTCGAGTCACCGGCGTGGTGCTTGTTGAGGGGACAAGGGCCGCGGTTGAAGTCGGGGGGGGCGTCTCTTCAGGCGTTCGCGGGAGAGTGTGTTGCGACGACAGTGGTTGTGCGATCGGCTCGCTGTCTTTGCTCGGAGAAGGTGAAGATGTGTGTTGCTCGCGACCTTCTGCCGGGGGGGCAGATGCTGACGGAGGAGAATGTTCCGAGGCCGGCTGCTCACGGAGTGATTCCAGGGGCTCGGGAGCAGGAGGTATCATGGGAGGTTGAGACGTCAGTTCACTATTTTGGGGCGGCGATGGGGCAACCGGAACCGAAGTCTGCGGTTCATGGACGGTGCTCTGCGAGGTTAGGGCCGATTTCGTCGAACGTGATGAGTCAGCGGGGGTGGCGCGGTGCGGTGTTCCGAGCGTCCTCCGTTCTGTTATCCGTGATGGTGTGGCAGCAATCTGTGGCTTGTCGGTCGTTACTGATGGCGTAGCGGGTGCTGAGGCGACGACGGTCACGTCCCAACGGAACGACGATGAAGGCGGGGCTAGTCCGATTCTGGCGGTAAGGAATGCTGCCAAAATGACGGCTGCGCCATGCAGGCAGAGCGAAATGATCCAGCCGCTTAGACGCATACGGATGAACGGATCCGGCGTGCCGGGATGGAAAGCGGTCACAGGCGAACGACCTCGAGGCTGACAGATTGGAATCCCAGGCCACGGATTTCGTCGACAACCGAGACAAAACGTTCGAGCAGGGTGACTTTGTCCGCGCGCACGACAACCAGGGATTCCTTCGGATGGACCAGCAGCATGCTCTTCAGACCATCCGCCGGGACGGGACGATCATTGAGAAACAAATCTCCGTTGGCGGTCAACGTGACCACGACGGGAACATCTTTATGATCCCCGGCCTCCTTGGCTTTTGCAAGGTTCACGGGAATTTGACCCGTACTGATGAATGTGGCGGTCGTCAGCACGATGACGAGCAGCACCAGCATGACATCGACCAGCGGGATGACGTTGATCTGATTAACTTCGCGTTCCATGATGCACCTTATAGGTCGTCAGCAGTTCAGCGACGCGTCGGCGAAGAATATTGTTCATAACGACACAGGGAATTGCCACCAGGAGACCGACGGCCGTAGCCTTCAGGGCCAGGCTCAGGCCGATCATAATCGTGTTCACGGCCATCGTTCCGGAGGTGCCCATGGTATGAAACGTCATCATGATTCCTAGGACCGTGCCCAGCAAGCCGATATAGGGGGCGTTTGCCGCGACGGTACCGATGATGACGAGTCGCTTGGTCAGCGCCATTTCAAACGTTTGAACGTCTGCAAATTGTGCCAGATCTACCCGTCGATAATAGAGCCATCGCTCGACCGCGACTGCTACCGACCAGACACTCAAGGCAATCAATAGGCCGATGATCCCATACTCAACTGCATTCTTCAGCACGTCCATTCGTTCATCCTCCACCTCTCACTGTTATCGCGCGGCGGGCAAGCCCGCAGCACATCACTACTATGCTCTTCTGCGTCGTGTTCGGTATGGCGACCGAATATGGGTCTGAACTCACGATACCATCGGCGGTGCGCCGGATGGTTGCAAAAACAACACGGTATGGGTCGCCACCACGCGCAAGGCGATGGCAGTCCCAACCTGATAAATGCTCAGGGATGATTCACTGCTATGCACGATTTGGCCTGACGGCAATTGAATCGTGTAGACGTTTTCAGATCCCTTGAATTGCCGTGCAAGGATACGGGCATCGGCCCCTTTCGTCGGGACGATGTGAAGGTCGTCGGGACGTATCATCACAACGACCTGCGTACCCGTCGCGAGGTTCTGGGTATTCGGAAAGTCACCGATTTCGGTTGCCACCACCTGGTGAGTTACGACTCCGGCGATAAAGTCCGCCTGCCCGACAAAGTCAGCAACGAAGGGGGTCGTAGGAAGGTGGTAGATGGCTTCCGGCGTATCGAACTGTTCCAACCGTCCTTTGTTTAAGACCGCTACACGGTCGGCCATGGAAAAAGCCTCGTCATGATCATGGGTCACCAGAATAGCCGTGGTCTTGGTTTGCCTCAGCAAAGCGTGAAGATCCTGACGCATACGACTTGCCATATCGGGATCGAGATTGCTGAATGGTTCATCGAGGAGAAGAAGCACCGGACGAAGGGCGAGGGCACGAGCGAGAGCAACACGTTGTTGTTGACCGCCGGAGAGTTCATGCGGATAGCGATGCTCTAATCCCCGCAAGCCGGTTAACGTGAGAAGGTCATCGACAATCGTCTGCTGCTGGGCTCGCGAAAGGTGGTGCAGGCCGAAGGCAATATTCTTCTCGACCCGTAAGTGCGGGAACAGGGCGTATTCCTGGAAGACCATGCCGATATGCCGCTGTTCAGTGGGAATCATGGTGTTCCTCGAGGAAACCAGTTGCCCCGACAGTGCGATGCTACCAGCAGTCACCCGTTCAAATCCTGCGATCGCGCGAAGGATCGTCGTCTTGCCACAGCCGGAAGGTCCTAGCAGACAGAGGATTTCCCCTTCGTGGACCGTGAAGGTAATGCCTTCGACGGCCGGCCTGGTCGGCTCATACGCGCATGACACGTCACGCAATTCAAGAACGGCTGAGCGTTCAGTAGGCGTATCCAGAGCGTTCGACGCCATATCCCCAGACTTGGTTTGTTGCTCGCCTGTAATTGATTCGTTCACTGGGCTCACGTGGCGCTCTCCTTCGCGTGTCCACGCCAGTCCTTGGAAACCAGCAACATCAGCGCTGGAAGGCTCAGGAAGACAATCAGCAGTGCGGCCGGCGCCGCCAGTTGGTAATACTCTTCGCTGGCTTCCAGCCAGACACGAATGGCCAGTGTATCAAATCCCACCGGCCTCAGCAGCAAAGTTGCTGGCAGTTCCTTCATCGTTTGGAGAAACATGAGTACCCATGCCGCAGTGAAACCATTACGAACCAGGGGCAGTGTGATGCGTCGCAGGCTCTGTTGGGTTGTGCAGCCCAGGGTGCGCGCGACTTCCTCCACGTTGGGGGTAATCTGTTGCAGCGCCGGCTCCATCGACTGCAGTCCGACGGGGAGAAAGTGCAGAGTGTACGCGATCAACAATACGACGACGGTGCCGTATAGGGCTGGGACAAACTGCGTGAAGAGCACGAGCACTGCGAGGGCCGCGACGGGACCTGGTAGCGCATATCCCGCATAGGCTGCATGGAGACAGGCGAGATTGAGCCGGGTTGGACGACGGTTGGCGAGATAGGCCAATGGAAGCCCGATGATGACGGCAGCGCTGGCCGCCAGGGCCGCAAGAAAGCTACTGTTCCAGACGAAGCCAACGAAGCGTGCATCCAGTGCCCCTTGCGCGATGGCTTCAATGCTCCATTGAATTAACATCGCTGCAGGCACGCCGAACGACACGCCAAAGACCAAGCCCACGTAGCCGGTAATCAAGAGCGTTCCTATGGGGCCAGCCTGCTGGCGCGCGGCCTTCCGATACCGACCCGTTGTCTGATAAAAGCGGCTGCGCTGGCGAAACCACCGCTCAGTGACGAGGAAGACTCCAGCCATGAGCACGAGGAGCAGACTCAGGATGCTGGCAGCCGTATGGTCGTAGCGGCTGGTCATTTGCTGATAGACCGCATAGGTAAGGGTCTGGTAGCGGAGGAGTGAGACGGCCCCGAAGTCCGAGATCACATACAGCACGACAAGGGCAAGACCCGCTGCGACGGCGGGACGGATGAGTGGTAGCGTGACTCTCCACAGCGTGGCCCAGGGAGCAACGCCGCAGACTCGAGCCACTTCCTCAAAGGAGAGATTGAGGTTGAGAAGCGCTCCGCGAACCAGCAGGTAGACGAACGGGAAGGTGTCCAGGGCCATGATGAGTGTGACGCCAAGAAAACTTTGGGGGGAGAGCAGTCGTGCCTCCGATCCCAGCACGGCCTGCCACCACTGTTCTGCCGGTCCGCCCATTCCCAGGAGATGGGCATAGACGTACGCCAGTACGTAGGTCGGCATGGCTAAAGGCAGCGCGAGCGCCCATTCCCAAATACGGCGGCCGGGAAATTCGTAACGTACGATAACCCAGGCCAGGGAGAGCCCAAGCCCCAGGGTGGTGAGTGCCACACTGGCGGCAAGCGAGAGGGTGTTGCCGAGCAATTCCGGGATGCGCGTAGACCACAGGCGAGTCCACACGGTAGGCGCAGCCGTCATGGCCACGTAAATAATATAGCCGGTGGGAAGAACCAGGAACGCGGCGGTAATGAGGCTGACCCATTGCAGCGACGATGGTGCGTGGATGCGTGTGGTAGGGAACATAGGCGGCTAAGGGATCAGCGAAGGCCGACTTGCTCGATGAGCGTGAGTGTGCTCTCGCGCAGTTCCGCGAGTCGGGCCAGCGGCACGAGTGCCGCGCGGAAGCTGTGGCGGTCGACCAGCGCCGGGTCGGCTTTGACGTCCGGGTGCAACGGGTATTCTTTATCGAGGTCTGCGAACAGTTTTTGTCCAGCTTGAGCCACTAGGAACTCGACCAATAGCTTGGCACTGTCCACATGCTTCGAGGTGCGGGTGATCCCGATTCCGGTCACGTTCATGATGGCCCCCATCCCGCCCTCCTGCTGGTCGGGCATAATGGCGGCGATGGGCGCGGCCGGCTGGGCGGCCAGGTGCCGATAGATGTAGTAGTGGTTCACGATCCCGAGGGCAACGTGGCCTTTGGCCACCGCTTCCACGATTTGCGAGCTCTTCTGATACACCTGTGTTCCGGCGTTGGCCTTGAGGCCTTGTAGAAATTGCTTCGTGCGGTCATCGCCGAAAGTGGCTTTGATAACGGAGACGCCGGCTTGGAGGTACTCGCTGCCGGAGTTTGGAATGGCGATCTTGTCTTTCCACTGCGGTTGAGCCAGATCGAGTAAGGAGTTGATCTGTTCAGGTTTGACCAGGTTCGTGTTGTAGACGACGATCCAGAATCGCCCAGACAGTCCGATCCAACTGTTGTCGCTTGCGCGGAACTGTGGAGGAATGGCTCGTTCGACTTCGCGCATGTTCATGGGCCGGAGTAGTTTCAGTTCCCGGGCATGCTCGAGGCTCCCGGCATCGTTGGTGAGAAAGACGTCTGCGGGGCTGTGGTCGCCTTCGGCCTGCAACCGGTTGACCAGTTCAGTTGTTCCCGAAGACAAGAGTTCGATCTGAATGCCGCTCTTGGACTGGAATTCGTCCAGAACCGGCTTGATTAGGCGCTCGGCTCGACCAGAATAGACGACGAGTTTGTCCGCTGCTTCCACAGGTGTGGTGAGAAGTTGGGAGCAGAGTAGACTGCCGAGGATAAAGGACAGCGCGAAGAGGGAGCGAGGGGATGAAGCCATGCGGCATACCTCCACGTGTAAGGATTGCCCGAAACGGGCGCTCTAGTTGAAATTGATAAGCCGTCTCAAGATGATACCGAATGAGACGGCACGCCGTCAATGGCGGCAGCGCGGGCAGAGACCGTACAGTTCCAGGCGGTGGGTTTGGATCACAAAACCATTTTTTGTCGCGACCTCCTCCTGCAGCCGTTCGATTTCGCAATTCTCGAACTCGACGATCGTGCCACAGCCGGTGCAGATGAGATGATCGTGATGCCCTTTGTGCGAGATATTGTCGTATTGCGTCTGCGTGCCGAAGTGGCGCGCCTGGGCAATTCCGGCCTCGCAGAAGAGGTTGAGCGTGCGGTAGATCGTGGCCAGCCCCAGATGGGGATCTTTCTTGGCAAGCTGATGGTACATGGTTTCCGCCGTGACGTGCTCCTGTCGAAGGAACGCCGTCAGGATCAGTTCTCGCTGGCGAGTCAGTTTCAATTGATGCTTGGCCAGATGTTGGCGAAGCACATCCATTTCTTTGAGAGTTTTGCTCATGGCGTGTCGTTCGGCGTGAAAGAGGCCCATTAAAAACGAAAGGGGGTGAATGGGTCAAGAGGGTAGCATGAACTTAGGATCATCGATTGACGAACACAAAGGGGCCTGTTTATAGTCCTCCCCGTTGCCGCGCTTGCAGAGGAGATGAGATCCGTGCGAAAGCCTCATGAAATGACTGTGGATCGGGCCTTGCTGCTGTATGTGCTGTCGCTGGCCGAGCCGTATGGCCTCTTGAGCGATGTCAAACTCCAACAGCTCTGCTTTCTCTGTGAATTACAACTGTTTGGAAAAGGCATGAAGGGGTTTCATTTCGAATTCGTTCGGTTTGCGTACGGTGCGTTTAGCCGAGACCTGGATAACGATTTGACTTCTCTGCGGCGGAAGGAGCGGATCGAGAATTTCAGCCCCTCGGATCAGGTTCGTGATGAATTGCTCCCTCTGCTAATGAAGGGGATTGACGGGAATGAGGTCAATGAAAAAGTTCGAGACCTGATACACGCCGTCATTTCTACCTATGGGTCGCAGGATGTCACCGCCATTACGCAGTCCGTAGAATCGGTTGAGTTGAGCACCCCTCAACAGCCGGAGTGCAAAATTCCGATCCGCGATATTGTTTTTCACACCACACTGCTCGTCCCGGCCAGAATCGAAGTGGCGTCGGAGTTTCTCCTTCCCGCAAATCAATTGGCGAAGTTGAATGTGGCGATGGGGTATTAATCAGCCCTGAGCATGCCTGCTGCCAGGGGGCCGGTCTTACGCCCCCATCATGCGATGCCGTTAGGCTGGTGAACCTGTCGTCGAGCGTTCGACCGTCACGTCCCGGTGGCTGCTCTTCCTGAAGACGGTCCTGATCCGGAGCGTTGAGGGAGTGCGAGTGCCGCTTGAATCGTGTGCAGCATCGCTCCGGTTTCGATCGGCTCAAGCAAGCAGTATTCAATCTGCAGCTCGCGCACGACGCGCTGAAACTTTTGGCCTTCCAAGGCTGGGTCGTGCAGTGCTGCCGTGACGATCAGCCGGGCAGTCGGAAAGGCTTTTCGGAGCTCAATAAGGTCCTCCGGCCCTTGATCGTCATCGGCGACAAGGCGTGCGATGACCAGATCGAGTTTGGAGGAGGAGGGGTGCGTACAGGCAGTTTGCCAGCTGGCGCTGTGTTGAACGAAATGTTCCATCCCAGGCAGGGCCAGTTTGATCAGCCGTTTTAGGTTCGAGTCGGCGTTAATGATAAGGATGTTGGCCATAATCCCCCGACACGAGATGATGATGAATCGCGAGGTGCCGGCTTGTCTTGGCGTGTGTCGGCATCGCAGGACGGTCTCGCTTGCATACGTGTATGGGTGTGAAGGTGGGCCTCCTTTCGAATCTCCGGTGCGGTCAGACCAATTGTTGGTCGAGAGCATAGCGAATCAATTCCGCGGTGGTCCTCATGCCGAGCTTGATGAGTAGTCGAGAGCGATAGGTGCTCACCGTCTTGATGCTGAGGTTTAGGTGCTCGGCAATTTCCGTCAGGCGGCGGCCTTGAGCGATCCACTGGAGCACTTCAATTTCCCGATCCGAGAGTCCGGCTGGAAGTGCGTCGATATAGAGAGGATTTCCCGCGGAGACCGCCTCCTGGCGCGGTTGGTCGCTGGGGGTGGGCGGGATGTACCGTCCGCCTTGCAGAATACGTGAAACCGCCGTGCGGAGTTCCTCCGGCCCTGTCTCCTTCGTGAGGTAGCCGAGGGCACCGGCTCGAACGGCACGGGCCGCATAATGTTCTTCGGAATAGATGCTGACCACCAGCACCGGTAGCCCCGGTTGTACCGATTTGAGAATGCGCAACACCTCCAGGCCAGGCATGTCGGGCAAGTTGAGATCCAGAATCACAAGATCCCAGGCGGCCGTGCGAATGTGCTCAATTGCCTGTTGGGCCGATCCTGTTTCTGCGATGTAGGGTGTTTGGTCGTCCTCGGTGAGGAAGTCTTGGAGAAATTCTCGAAGGCCTCGTCTGAGGAGTGCGTGGTCGTCTGCGAGGAGTATCTTGAGATTGGTTTTAAGGGTCGGCGATTCGTCGAGTACGTCCACGGCTAGCAAGTCTCTCACGGTGCGTTGCGGTACCCGGCTGTGTTGGGACACAGGGGCATTCGGCGAACGAGCCACGCCTGCGAACTCGTCGTATCGGGAGAGCCGTTTGGGAGCTGATGGCAGGACGGACTGCGCATGTCGTGATGCCGGTCCTGTCGTCTAGTCGTGGCAGCTTCTTCTGTGGACATCTGCTGGAAGGCCCAGAACCTGTTCGATGCGTTTCGTGCAATCGGAAGGTCCGGGTGGTTCCCATGATTCCACAGCCCACGTGCTCAGCCGATTCATCCACTGGAGCTGGGTCAGCACTCAGGAATTCATACGCTTATGCATCTCTCACTGAAGACTATCATGATTCTCGAAGATATCCCTAGAGCTGAAGCGTCCTGTTATGGCCCTAGGTGTATCACTGGGTTGGCTGTCATGCGCGAGGAGGTCGAGGGAAGTCCTTTCCCTACAGTCGACGCAGGGGGGACTTCTCCCTCATAACTGGTAGAGCTCTCGATATTTGCCCTCCAGATAGTGCAGAAATGGTTCCGGACTGACTCCTTTGCCCGTCACGCGCCGGGCAAGATGGTCCGGGGTGAACATGCGTCCCCAACGGTGAATTTTTTGTTCCAGCCATCGTCGGAGTGGCACGAGCTGCCCTGCTGCGATGTGTTCTTCCAACTGAGGCAATTCTTGCTTGGCCTGTTCGAAGAATTGCACCGCATAGAGGTTGCCCAAGGTATAGGTGGGAAAGTAGCCGAATGCGCCCATCGACCAATGTACGTCCTGCAGGACACCCTCGGCATCCTGCTCTGGAACGATTCCCAGGTAGGACTGCATTTTTTCGTTCCAGAGCTCAGGTAAGTCATCCGGCTGGACGCGATTCTCAATCAGCGCTTGTTCAATTTCAACGCGGAGCATGATGTGTAGATTGTAGGTCAACTCATCGGCCTCGACACGAATCAACGAGGGGGAGGCTCGGTTGATCGCCGCATAGAAGAGATCAAGGGGGACAGTTCCCAGTTGCTGTGGAAACGTCTGTTGCAGGATCGGATAAAAGCAGTGCCAAAACGCGCGCGATCGGCCCACGCAGTTCTCCCACAGGCGGGACTGGCTCTCATGAATGCCGAGTGAAACAGATTCGCCCAGCGGGGATCCATAGTACCGGGGGTCCAGGCCCTGATCATACAAACCGTGACCACCTTCATGGATGCAACTGAATAGGCAGGAGGGTAAATCTTTCTCAAAGACTCGGGTCGTCACTCGGACGTCTGTGGGATGGAAGGAGGTCGTGAAGGGGTGTGCCGAGAGGTCGAGGCGACCACGTTCGAAGTCATATCCCATTGCCACGAGGACGAGCCGTCCGAACTCGATTTGCTTGGCCTGATCGAAGCGTTGGTGTAAACAGGTGTCATCGACGGCCACCCCGCTGGCCTGGACCTTTCTCAGCAGTACGACGAGCCGTTCGCGTAGTTCGGTGAACAGGGGGGCAAGTTGTCCAATCGTCGCGCCAGGCTCATAGGTATCCAGAAGCGCGTCATAGGGAGAATTTCGGTACCCGAGGTAGTCGGCTTCCTCACGTTTCAGGCTGATGATGGTTCGGAGCGAGGGCAGGAATTTTGAGAAACGACTCTCTTCCCGAGCCGTCACCCAGGCCTGTTGTGCCAAGGAGCATTCGCGACTCAGTCGGATCACAAACGCGGACGGAAGCTTTTTGGCTCGGCTGAAGTCCCGCCAGGTTTCACGGAGCAACGAGCGCGACGGCTCGTCCCACCCCGCGGCTGCCTGGCCCGTGGCGGGGTCGATCCAGTCGGCGAGAAGGGTTTCGACCTCCTGGGACACGAGTTTCTCGTGTGCGAGGCCTTCCAGTGTCGCGATTTGTTCTGCTCGCGCCGCTCCGCCTCCGGCAGGCATATAGGTTTCCTGGTCCCACGAGAGGACCGAAGCGGCGCTCTGGATCCGCCGGATTTCGAGGAGACGGTTTGTTAACGGTTCCAATGTTGCCAATGTCTTCACCTGCGGGCCTCTTCTGCTGGGGTGTCCATGGTATGATTCGCGGTCGGTGCGAATTGTCGCACAAGTCTTGACTGGAGTGAAACTCATGCCCGATCTCGTGTCGCCCGATATCGATGCCTATGCGGCGGTCTGTTCCTTTCCGGAAACGTCGGTTCGCCGAGAACTCCGAGAGGAAACGAAGCGGACGATGGAGTTCGCGCGAATGATCGTGGGGCCGCTTGAAGGTGCATTTCTCCATATGATGGCCCGTCTCGTACAGGCCGAGCGGATTTTGGAAATCGGCATGTTTACGGGCTACAGCGCGCTCTGCTTTGCCGAGGCCCTGCCCGAGAAGGGACGGGTGGTGACGTGCGAGGTTGATGAAGCCTCCGCCGCCGTGGCTCGCCGATTTTTTGCCCAATCCCCGCATGGAAGGAAAATTGAAATCCGGATGGGTCCGGCCCTCGAGACGATGGCGAGCCTCACTGGACCGTTTGATGTGATCTTTATCGATGCCGACAAGGGTAATTATGTGAATTATTACCGTCGCGCGATCGAGTTACTGTCTCCGCGTGGCGTGATTCTGATCGACAATGTGTTGTGGAGCGGCGATGTGTTGCTGAATCCCCCACCGGATGATCGGACGGCGGCCATTCAGGAACTCAATCGGGTGGTGGCCGCTGATACCCGTGTGACGGCCGTACTGGCCACGATTCGCGATGGGGTGTGGATCATTTCCCCGAAACCCTCACGGTAGCATCTTGCGCCGTCTTTGCCAGATGAGTTGACGGCCATGAATTCTGTGGAGAACTAGAACGGATGGACAAACCCTCAGCACCGGCCGCCTATGCGGCGTTGACCACGTCCGCACTGGTGTGGGGCGGCTCGATCGTTGGACAGAAACTGGCACTCGGTGCATTTTCAGCCGTCGAGACATCTCTGTTGCGTGGCCTCGGCGCGCTGGTGATTTTGATCCCCCTCTGGTGGTGGACGGAGGGCGGGCGGACCACACTGACTGCCCGCGATCTCAAATGGTTGTTCCTTCTGGGCCTCGGCGTGCTGGGCAATCATCTGTTAACCTTGTTCGGCTTACGGTATGTGGGCGCCGCGACCGCCGGTGTGATTATCGGCGCGAGTCCGGCTATCACTGCACTCCTCTCTTCCCTGTTGGTCCGGGATGTTCCCTTCACCACAGTGGCGGGAGGTTGTGCGGTCTCCTTCGCCGGTGTGGCGCTGGTGTCCGGCGTCGGAGGAGATGCTCCGACGGGAGACAATCCCTGGCTTGGTGGCTCGTTGGTGCTGTTGGGATTGGTGAGTTGGGCGCTGTATTCGATCGGCGGTCGACAGGTAATGGAGCGCCTCTCTCCGCTCACCGTGAATTGGACGACCTTGTCACTTTCGCTGATGCTGCAGATCCCCCTGCTCTGGACCGACCGGAAGCTTCTGGTCACCGGCATAAGTGTGGTTCCCCTGTCTGGATGGTTGGCCTTGGGCTATCTGATCATTTTCGCCACGGCGCTTGGCCAGCAGGCGTGGCTATATGGTGTGCAGGGCGTGGGGCCTTCGAGGGCCGGCGTGTTTGTGAATCTGATTCCTGTGTCGGCACTTCTGCTGTCAGCCCTTGTGCTCGGTGAATCGATCGGCGGTCGCGAGGTCGCGGGTATTGCGCTCATTCTGGCAGGGGTGTGGTTGGTCGGACGGCAGTCTGCTCGGCTCAAGAGTGCCGGGTAGGCCTGTTTCCGAATGCGTGATGTAGCTCCCGAGCACCCAGAGTTTGGGTATCGTCCCGACCTGTCGTCGCATAAAATCTCCGTGAAAAGAAAAGATGGTAGGCACGCGCCTGAAGAGTTAGGCTATCTTCGGCGTGGGGCAACGATTGTGTCGATGAGCGTGATCTCCCAAACAGAGGGACCAGGCATGGGTGAAGGTACGGCCGAATTCGGCGACGGTGGGTTGAGCAGGGTTGCGGTGATCTCCACCAGACCGGATGGGACCATCACGAGTTTCAGCCCCGCTGCCGAGCGGTTGCTTGGTGTGACTGCGGGGGCGGTCGTCGGCAGCCTCACTCCGGCTGTATTTCATGATCCTGTTGAGTTAGAGGCGCGACGACGGACCATTGTGGGGCAGGTTGGAACCGTGCGTGACAACCCGTTTGATGTGATTGTCGCATTGGTCAACTTCGGGAAGATGGCCGAGCAGGAGTGGACCTATATCGATGGCAGTGGATGCCGGATTCCTGTGCGCCTCTTCGTGAGTGCCCTTCCTGATGAGCGTGGACGTATCGTCGGCTATTGCTTTGTGATCAAGGACCGTCGTGAGCAGTTGCAGGCGGAGGCGTTGCTTCGCCGACAGGCAAAATTGCTCGATCTGGCTAATGATGCCATCCTGGTTCGAGACTTGGTGAGTGACACGATTACCTATTGGAATGACGGTGCGATGCGACTGTACGGATGGACACCTGAGGAAGCGGTGGGAGCCTATATTCATGAGTTTTTGAGCACGACGTTTCCGCGCCCCCTGGAAGAGATTAAGCGGGAGTTTCTGCGTGAGGGGTTCTGGCGGGGAGAATTGGTGCATAAAACTCGTGCGGGACGGATCATTACGGTGGCAAGCCGGTGGACGTTGCTGCGTGATTCCTCGGGGACTCCGAGCGGAAGTCTCGAATTGAATACCGATATTACCGAACAGAAGCGGACGCAGGAGGCGTTGCGGACTGCGCATGAGGAACTGGAGGTGCGGGTGCTGGAACGCACGGCTGCGTTACGCGAGGCTAACGAACGGTTACGCATCTTGTCTCGTCGCCTGATGGAAATTCAAGAATCAGAGCGTCGTGCGATTGCCCGTGATTTGCACGATGAGATCGGGCAGGCGTTGACTGCGATCAAGCTCAATCTGCGAGAGCTTCGTACGGGACCTAACAGCGAGGCCGTAGAGAATCAGATCCTAGATAGTCTGGAGATTCTCGGGCAGGTACTGCAACGTGTCCGCAATTTGGCCCTGGATTTACGCCCCTCACTATTGGACGAACTGGGATTGGGGCCGGCGCTCCGATGGTATGTCGGTCGCCAGGCGGAGCGTGCGGGGTGGGAAGCATTGGTCTCGGCTGAAACTCTGGCGAGCCGGCCTTCGCCGGAGATTGAGATCGCCTGTTTTCGGCTGACGCAAGAGGCCTTGACCAATGTGGCTCGCCACGCGCAAGCGAACAAGGTAGAGGTGCGGCTGGAGTGGTTCCCCCAGGAATTGAACCTCGTCATTCGGGACAATGGAATCGGCTTTGACCCGGAGACGGTTCGCGCGGGATCCAGAGCCGGCACCAGTGTGGGTTTGTCGGGGATGGAGGAACGGGTTCAACTTGCCGGCGGAACAGTCACGATCACGTCTGCCCCGGGCGAGGGGACGGAAATTCGTGCTTCGTTTCCGGTCATCAGTATTCCCGGGCGCAGTCGGGAGGTCCTGCCATGAACAAGATCAGGGTGCTGCTCGCGGAGGATCATACGTTGGTGCGTGCCGGGTTTCGGGCCTTGCTGGAGAAGATGGACGAGGTCGCGGTGATTGGGGAAGTAAGCGATGGCCGAGAGGCGGTGCGGGTTTCCAAAGAACTGAAGCCCGACGTCGTGTTGATGGATATTGCGATGTCAGGGATGAATGGGCTGGAGGCCACGAGTCGTATGTGCCAGGAATGCCCGAATGCAAAAGTCATCATGCTCACGATGTACACAAACGAAGAGTATCTCAAGGAGGCGTTACGCGCTGGTGCATCGGGCTATCTCTTGAAAGACGCCGACCGGTCGGAATTGGAACTTGCCCTCAAAGCGGTGTGTCGGGGGGAAACCTACCTCACCTCAGCCATGGCGAAATTCACGTTGGATGTCTATTGTCGTCAGGGTGCTGCCGCTGCCGGGCCATTGGGGAAACTCACGGGACGCCAACGGGAAATTCTCCAGTTGATCGCCGAAGGCAGCTCGACAAAGCAGATTGCACACCGGCTCGATCTGAGTGTCAAAACCGTGGAGACGCATCGAGCCCAATTAATGGAGCGGTTGGATATTCATGACATTCCCGGATTGGTGCGGCTGGCCGTTCGAACCGGGCTGGTGGGGACTGATAAGTAAAGAAAATAACAATTAACTTTTTGTTCTTTTCTGCTAAGATATCAAGAGTCTACGCGTGTTGTTGCTGGAAAGGGTGGTCAAGCTTCTCAGCGAAACCTCGTTGAGAAGCGTAGGTCCTGTGTGCTAGCCCGATATCTCATACAATAGAATGCTCTCGGTATATTCTCTATTGGTGGAATATTCGCCAGTCAGAGCGTCGTTGCTTATCCATCCAGTTCTGGTCTTCTTATGCCAAAAGTCCGTCTGGCCGTAATCGGAGCAGGGGCGTTTGCTGAAACTTGCCATGTCCCTGGTCTCCAGTCCCATCCACAGGCAGAGGTCGTTGCCTTGTGTGGACGGGATCGTTCACGCACCCAGGCTGTGGCCAGACGTCTTGGCGTGCCTGAAATTTCGCTTGATTATAAAGAAGTATGCGCACGCAACGATATTGATGCCGTCACCATTGCCACTCCCAATGTGGCTCATGCGGCTCAGGCCAAGGCTGCGCTCGCATGCGGGAAGCATGTCTTCTGTGAAAAGCCTCTGGGGATGAACGCACTTGAGGCCACGGAGATGCTGCAGGCCGCAGAGGGCAGTCACTTGATCCACCAGATCGCGTTCACCTATCGGTATCTGTACGGTGTGCAAGAATTAAAACGGCGGCTACAGCGGGGGGATATCGGCGAACCCTATCATGTGCGGGTGCAATATGCCTCCTGGGATGGGGTGAGGCCGGACTCCCAGATCGGGTTCCGGGAAAAGTTAGTGTGTGCGGGCGCTGGAGTGCTGTACGACGTGGGATCCCATCTGTTCGATCTCGTTGGGTTCGTCCTCGGGCCAATTGAAGCTGTTGCCGGCAGTACGGTGTTGATCCCCCGAGAGCGAATTGATTCCAAGACCGGAGTGCTGGCGCGGGTGGAAACCGATGATATCGCCTCAGCCTGGTTTGTCTGTCGAGACGGCATTCAGGGCCAATTATTTGTGAGTCGCGCTACACCGAATTCCGGCGACCGAGCGTATATCGAGGTCGTTGGGCGAGAGGGAGCGTTACGGGCCTCGTTAAGCCGCGGCTCTGTGGACGTGTTACGCATGTCCTGCTCTACGCATCCGAACTGGACGTTCGTTTCCTTACCCAGGCAAGCTTCGGATGGCACCCCCCATTGTCTTGGCTTGATGATGAGGAGTTTTGTCGATGCCTGTTTGAGAGGAGGCTTGAACAAGGACGTAGATGCCTCCTTTTACGATGGTTTGGCTGTTCAGCGAGCGTTGGATGCGGTGCAGGAATCCGCTTCACGGCCGAATTGGATCCCATTGGAAATCGGCCTGTCGTGAAAATCTTGGTGTACGGTCATTCTTGTCAATCATGATGTGCCGGCGGTAGCCAGTTTGTGCCAGCGAGTGGTTCTCCTGAGCCAAGGGCGTGTTGTGGGAACTGGTCAGCCGCAGCAGATCTTTGAACAGCATATGAGTGCAGCCTTTGCGGGGCGCGGCACGTCCCTAGCCGATCGAACCGACCGTGACGCCAAGGGCGAGCACATGGTCCGGGCCATCACGTTCCTCGACGAGAAATTGCAACCTGTTCAGTCCGTGAGGTCCGGGCAGCACCTCGTCCTGTGCGGAACTCACAGCTGGCAGCTAGAAAGAACGTCCTAAGCAGCCTAGGGCCATCCCGCTTTCGCGCGTATCCTCCCGCTGAACCCCAATCGGAATCACTCAGGGCCACCTTCTCCGCCGATTGTTGTGCTGTCATGGCCAGCATGCGCTGATGCCTTGTGCTGCTGCTGTTCCAAAACATCCAGCCTGCGTATCTCCTGGTAGGGCCACACTAGGGCCGATTGCCAGGGTTTACCTCCTCGAGGCAGACGCGTATCTTACCGGTGTCGTACCGCCAGTCGGTTCGCACATCAGTCTTTCGCCTTGAGCGGCGAGGAGGCGAACGATCATGCTGCCCGTCATTGGTTTGATGACTATCGGAATTTTCGCGCTGGATGTGGCAATTCCGCTCGGCCACATCGCGTGGTCGCTCTACCTGCTTCCCCTCTGGCTGAGTTCATCCCTCACGTCCCCAGTCGCACCACGGCGGTATGCCTCGCTGAGTACCGTGCTGCTCGGGGTCGGATTTTATCTGGCGCCGGCCGGTGTCGAGGTGAGGACGGCGCTGTTCAATCGAGTGCTCGGGGTGGGGCTGATGTGGAGCGGAGCGGTTCTCTTGTCTCGACGTCGCGATGCCGAAGCGGCATTGCGTGCCGCCAATAGCAGCTTGGAGATGCGAGTGGCGGAGCAGACACAGAGTTTGATGAACGCCAATAGTCGGCTGAGCCAGCAGTTGGTTGAGCAGCAACAGGTTGAGGCGGCATTACGAGAGAGCCGGCAACGCTTCGAACTAGCCGCGGAAGGGGCGGACGTGGGGGTGTGGGAATGGGAGTTGGAGACCAAGGCGGCATATTACTCCCCGAGATGGAAGGCGCAGTTAGGCTGTACAGAGTCAGACATCGAGCCGACAATGGAGGCCTGGGAGCGTCGAATTCATCCCGATGACCGTTCGCGTGCCCTGGCCACGGTGACACTATTTCGGGAGAAATACGCGAACCAGTTCCGCCTTGATCATCGTCTCCAACATCAAGATGGTTCGTATCGTTGGATTGCTTCGTTGGGGGCTGGCCTGTGTGATGAAAACGGCCGCATGGTCCGGATGATGGGCATCCATCTCGATGTCACCGCGAGAACCCAGGCGGAGGCTGCACATCGGGCAACGGAAGAGCGATATCGCGAACTGGTCGAGCAGGCCGGCGACATCATTTATCGAACGGATGCGACCGGTCGATTTACCTACTGCAATCCCACCTCGCTCCGCATCCTCGGGTATCTTCCTGCAGAGCTGCTGGAACATCACTATTTGGACATTGTCCAGCCTGAATATCGCCCGCAAGCGGAGCGATTTTATGGCCGGCAATTTGTCCGGAAAGTCCCGCGAACGGTGTATGAGGTGCCTGTGGTCACGAAGGACGGGCGCGAGGTGTGGCTGGGGCAGCATGCACAACTGTTGGTGGAAGGGGAAACCGTCAGCGGCTTTCAAGTGGTGGCGCGGGATATCACGGAGCGGAAACGGGTTGAGCAGGCATTGCGCGAAAGCGAGGAGCGGTTCTCCAAGGCGTTTCAGAGCAGTCCGGCCGGAATGACCATCAGCCGGCTGGAAGACGGCCGGGTGCTCGATGTGAACGATGCTTTCGTGCGGATCTCGGGATTCAGCCGCAGAGAATTGATCGGCATGTCCTCGTTGGACATCGGTATCTGGGTACACCCCGAAGACCGGCAACAGTTGGCGGACACCCTTCGTCGAGAGGGGTTTCTCCGTCATCTGGAAAAGGCGTTTCGAACGAAATCCGGAGAGGTGCGGCATGGGCTTTTTAACGTGGAGCCGGTTCGCATCGGTCACGAGAACTGTCTGCTGACGCTCGTGTTGGACATTACCAGGCGAACGGAGGCGGAAGCCGCGTTGCGTCACAGTCAGTCCGTGCTGCAGGCTCACCAGCATGCGCTGATGCGTCTGACAAAAAGCCAGCACATCGGCTCAGGGGATTGGCCGTTGGCACTTGAGGAGCTCATGCGAGCCTCCTCACAGGCATTGGCGGTGGATCGTGCCAGTGTCTGGTTGCTGGACCACAGCGGGACAATGCTTGAATGTGCGGAGTTGTACGAGCGGGGTTCGGCGGGGCACTCACACGGGCAACGGCTGAACGTCTCGCAATACCCGCGCTACTTCGCTGAACTGCTCCGGGAGCAAGTGGTGAACGCCCATGATGTCGAGAGCGATCCGCGCACGTCCGAATTGCTGCAGGCGTATCTCCAGCCACTGGGCATTGTCTCGTTGTTGGACGTGCCGATTTTTTTCGGAGGCCGGCTGGCCGGCGTGATGTGTCATGAGCGGACCGGCGTGCCGCGTGCCTGGACCAATGAGGAGACACAGTTTGCCACATCGATTGGGAATCTTGTGACGTTAGCCTACGAGGCCAAGCAACGCCAAGAAGCGGAGAAAGCCCTGGTGATGGCCAAGGAGGCGGCCGAGTTTGCCAATCGGGCCAAGAGCGATTTCCTCGCCACCATGAGCCATGAAATCAGAACCCCGATGAACGCCATCGTGGGCATGGCGGACCTCTTGTCCGAGACGCCCTTGAACGAGGATCAGCGGGAGTATGTGCAGATCTTTCGAGATGCCGGAAGCAACCTGCTGAGTTTGATTAACGATGTCCTGGACCTCTCAAAGATCGAAGCCGGACACCTCGATCTCGATCTCGTCGATTTCGATCTCAACGACTTGGTACAACGCGCGGCTGAGTTGGTCGCCGTTCGCGCGGCCGAGAAGAATCTGGAGTTGGCCTACCAGATTCAGCCCGATGTTCCGACCGCGCTGGTCGGAGACCCGAATCGATTGCGGCAGGTCCTCCTCAATTTACTGGGGAATGCCATCAAGTTTACAGATCAGGGCGAGGTCGTGTTGCGAGTGGAACGCGATCAACAGTCGGAGGGACCGGGGAATCTGCTGTTCACCGTGAAGGATACCGGCATTGGA
>ERZ724518.247-NODE-247-length-22005-cov-8.632711_pt1 | contig 22005 bp, 27 predicted proteins | sample MGYA00376051_ERZ724518 | MGnify/ENA primary metagenome ERZ724518 (study PRJEB28724, sample SAMN07190885) | wastewater metagenome | isolation source: influent of sewage treatment plant in Hong Hong | place: Hong Kong | collected 2016-03-17 ... | reverse complement strand
TCCTTAACTTCATCTTTTTTGGCGCATTCTTTCTCAGCCTTTTCAGCTACCATTGCATCATTTGCAGCCTTAAGCTCATTATACTTCTTCAAAAGCTCATCATACTGCTTCTGAAGATCGTCTGCTACAACTGTCTTTTCTTCTTCTTTTGGCACAGTCTCTCCTCCTTCAGTTATTTGAATCGCATCATTTCGTTGAAAATTAAGCTTTGCCCCATGGCCTGCTCTTGCTTGATTACAAATAGCAACATGATTGTATCTGATATTTGTTTGACGGTGAGTATAGTGTTCACCTTCAAAATCGCCATCTGTCTTTTCAACATCACATGTATAGCCGCAAGACAATTCCTTTTTGCCTAAATTAACGACATCAGATATTGCATCAGCATGAGTAATAACAAGAGATGTTAATAGATCATTTGCGTCTCTATCAATGCGTTCACCTGTATTTCCTACCTGAACTTCTTTAGCATTATTAGAGTCAACAAGTCTTGATTGGGGATGACCATTTGTGATTGGTTTTAACTTGAGGGATTCCATTGAATCAGGATGGAAGACTTCTTCGGGAGGTCTAAATTCAAGACGTTCTGTTCCATCATCATTACGGTATTTGAAGATTCCTGCTCTTGTTACAACCGCTTCACCTTTAATATAGCCCTCATCAGTTTTGATGACAGCACCTTTTAAAGTGATAGCGTCATATCGTAAGACACCAGTAAGTTTAGTATTTTTGTTAGGCATCTTCATAATTCCTTTTCTGTTTCATTATAATTATACGAATTATCAACCATCATTGCTTAACAAGCTTTTGCAAATTGTCATAGGCAATATTTGCTTCTTTAACAAGCTTGTCATCGATAGGATGACCAGTAAAAGATGATCTATTAAGAGCAAATTGCTTAACAAACTGATTGCGCTCAGAATCACTAACTTCAACTGATTCAACTCTAACTTGCTTCTCTTGCTTCTCTACTTTGTCATCATGTTTGTTTGCAGACATTGAGAGTTCCTTTCTATTAGCCTTCTTAAATTTTATGTTGTTCATAATATCTTACAAAGAAGTTTGATTGAGCGCTTTTCAGTTCTTCCTGATGCAGTTGTGATTAAATTAGTCAAAGTGTACATTGACCCATGTAGACCGCCTTGCAGCCAAATCTTTGTCCATGTAGTACCGAATGTATTAGAAGTAGTTGTTAGGTCTAAAGTAGCACCATTTAATGCAGCTAATGTCCAGGTTGATGCTGATATAGTATCACCTGCTAATTGATTTTGCCAATTGAAGCCGTAGTCAACTACTTCAAGAGTTTCCTTGTAAAATAAAGCATCTTCGTATGACATGATTTTGTTCCTTAGAATGGGATTCCTAATATCTCAAAAATATCTGGTTGTGCAAAAGAAGTGAATTTGTAATTGACGCCAGGATTGACTTTGTCAGTGCCTAATCGTGCTATACCATCAGGTGAATAATAAGTCTCATCTATTGAAAGATTATTATAAGTATCAGATCCTGTTTGCTGATATTGCGCTGCAGTTGCTACATAACCGTTTGAAAATCCATATATTCCAAAATCAGTATCAATAACAGCACTAGCATTGTAGTTACCAAATGACGGATTAGCTGTAATACAGCCTGTACCACTTGTAAGTCCTGTTGTACTTGTATTGTTGTAAATGCCTGTATAAGTAGCAGTACCAGTTGTATTGTAGAAAATAGCAGTATTCGAATCAAAAATACTGTTTATTATTCCACCAACAGTTAATGTACCAGCAGTCTCATAAATGGCAGTCGTACAACCTTTAAATATGCAATTCTGAACATGAATTGTATTAGTACCATTATAGTTTACTATTCCATTACCACTACTTCTAAATAGACAATTTTTGAAATATGCTGTAATTGAACCAGACGTAGTATAGACAGCTAATTTAGCATCACAATTAATAAAATTAACAGTTCTAGTTATATCTTGTACGAGCATTCCATAATTGCTAGAACCCTCAATATGGATATTCGTGAAAGATTTTGTACCAGCAGTGTCATAAAACGTATTTTTATAGATTACAGTATTGTCAGGAGCATTTGCATTTTGAATAAAACAATTGTCAACTGGATTATTTAGTTGAACTAAAAGACCTGCAGTACCTGATATTGTATTAGTATTGTCAAAATGTATGTAGTCAGTGTAGCCGTTGACACCACCTGCAGCCCAAATGTCAGCATAAATTACATTAACAGAAGAGTATGTGGAATTTTTCCATGTAATATGACTGAAAGTTCTTAATTTAAAAGTAGTAACAGGCTTATGATACAAAAACTGCTTATTATTAGCCCATCTAATTTCCCACCAAATAATTGTAACATTTGCATTGACTTGCGTTGTAGTTAAACAACCACCTGAAGCAGAAGGAGAGCCAGAAGAACCAGTAATTGCTTCACCAATCGTATCATCATCTTTTACTGTATAATAAACCTTATGAGTTGCATCAGAATTTGTAGTACTAATTGTTGCGCATTCTGTAAAAGAAACATCTCCATTTCTTTTAAGAATGATATCACCACCACTACAATCAAACACTAGCGTATTAGAGTTCATGTCTACATTAGCAGACATGTAATAAGTGCCGGCTGTCAACGTCAAGGTACTAGAATATGACGCGTTTAATGTCGTATAGGCCATAGTTTAATAATGGAAATTAGTTCCACCCATTCCTAAGTAATTGCCATTAAAATAGAAGCCCAATATGTCTTTTGCTCCAGTTGATCCTGTTAAAGTAGGTGCTGTTGCAGCAGGCCACATGACACCTGTTATTCCAGCAACAGATCCATTAACTGAATAAGACAAGACTAATGTTGAATTTGCTCCTGTAACTCCATTTAAGAAATATAAAGAGCAAGCAGTTGCTCCTAATCCAATAGTTACTGCTTGCTTCAATCCATTTGACCAATCAATTCCCCATGAAGTTGTAGCACCTATAGTACCAACTTCATATTGTATAGGAACAAATATCCCTGTTGCGCCTTGAATTCCTGTAACTCCTGCAGGTCCATCAGATGGCCCTGTTGCACCAACAGGACCTGTTACACCAAAGCCGGTAAGACCTTGTATCCCAGTAGCTCCTATTAAGCCTGTAATTCCTTGTAGCCCAGTTTGTCCTTGTAGCCCTGTAATTCCTTGCAGTGAAAGTCCTGTAATACCCTGAATTCCTGTGTTTCCTTGGAGGCCTGTTATACTTAATCCTGTATTTCCTTGGACACCCGTTAATCCTTGTTGTCCGGTGACACCTTGGATTGACAAGCCTGTTACACCTTGTAGTCCTGTAACTCCGTCAATGCCTATAGTTCCGTCAAGTCCAGTGACACCTTGAATGCCTGTATCACCTTGGATTGAGATACCAGTTTCACCTTGAATGCCTGTAATACCAAGCCCTGTTTCACCTTGTAATCCTGTAACTCCGTTAATGCCTTGTAATCCAGTTTCACCTTGAATACCTGTTTCACCAACAATTGATTGTCCTGTAACACCTTGGATTGATAGGCCAGTGACACCGTTTATTCCTGCAATGCCGGTAATACCTTGCAATCCAGTTTCGCCGTTTATACCTTGTGCGCCTGTTTCACCTTGCATGCCAGGAATTCCAGGAATACCTGTATAGCCTATTTCGCCTTGAGTACCAGTTTCACCTTGAATACCGGGCATTCCGGGTATACCGTCAAGTCCATTTAATCCTGTTTCACCTTGAATTGAAAGACCTGTTTCACCCTGAAGTCCTGTAACTCCGTCAACTCCAATGCCAGTGATACCTTGCAGACCAGTTTCGCCTTGGATTCCTGGAATACCTTGAATGCCGGTATAGCCTATTTCACCTTGAATACCTGTTTCGCCTTGGATACCGGGAATGCCGGGAATACCTTGAATTCCTGTTTCACCTACTATACCTTGTGTGCCAGTTTCACCTTGAACGCCAGGAATGCCCGGAACACCATTTAATCCTGTTTCGCCTTGAGCTCCAGTATCACCCTGAATTGACATGCCAGGAATACCCGGAACTCCTTGTAGCCCAGTTTCACCTTGTAATCCTGTTAATCCCTGAGGTCCATCAGAAGGCCCTGTTACTCCTGTAAGCCCTGTAACACCTTGTATGCCTGTAACTCCGTCAATGCCGATAGTGCCATCAGCTCCAGTGACACCTTGGGCACCTTGGCCTGTTGCACCTTGAATACCAGTGAATCCCTGTACGCCAGTTGAACCGATAGGTCCAGTTACACCTTGAATACCTGAACCAGTATAGCCTTGAGCGCCAGTAAAACCTCTTAATCCTGTTGAACCGATGAGGCCTGTAATACCTCTTAATCCGGTTGAGCCTTGTGTCCCAGGAATACCGATAGTGCCGTCAACACTACCTTCTGTGTGGTAAACTCTTGACACATTGTCAATAACGTAAATACGACTTTCAGGAACGTTGTCTAAATTGTCTGGCATAATTTTTCTTTGTTATAGATTGTTTACTATAAAGATGAATAGTTCCCTAAATAGTTTTCTCAAGATCCACAAAACGTTTTTAATCTTTTTACCAAGTGCTTTAAATTCGGTACTTCCAGATTGAGTTGCATCTTGAGCAATATCCTCTAAAGCATTCAAATGTTTACTTACTTCTTCTGAATCCTTTATTGACCTTTTCAATTGAGCTCATCAATCTACAGAACTGAAGTAGATTTAAGTTGCTGTTCAGCATTATGTTTTCGGATAACACCTTCAGCTGCTGTCTGATAAATGAATTCAGCTTTGCTGTGTTTAAGATCAGCAACAGTCTGTTCTGCTTTTGCAATGTCTCTATCAAACTCAAACAACTTGAGAACATGAGCAGTTTTTGCGTCAACAGTAATGTTTAAGTCATCAGCCATTGGAATCTCCTTATTTAAAGATCAAACATTTTATCTATATCAGCTTCAGCTGTACAACGACATTGTGGATGGATTTCGCCCGGTCTTGGCTCATCATCCCAACTGTATGATTTACCATCTCTTGGAGCACACTTATCGCAGGTGCGTTCATCTTCAGCCGTGCTCCATATATATGAATCAATGCCAGCCTGTTGTTGTCTTGTTCTTGTCAATTCACTATTGAGTTTAGAAACTTGATCTCTTGCAATTAAAGTAGCTCTACTTTTTGTGAAGTTGCCGGCTTCCATTAAATCTTTAGTTATGTCTCTTGTAGTTTTACCTTTTTGAATACTTGCAAATAATGTAGTTTCAACTCTACCTGCGACTTCATCAGACAGTTTCTTAATTAAAGCCGTGTTTTGATGAATGAAGGCTTGAGCTTTGCCTTCTTTCCACAATGTAGATTTTTTTAAATCAACACCTAAGTGTTTTTCAACTCTATCCTGTTGTTTAGATGTCCAGCCGTCAGTCTGATAAAAGACATCACTTGCATGTTGCGAGACGATTCTCATAAAAGCAGTATCAAACACACCTTTATGCTTATTGACAATAAGTCTAATTTTTTCAGCATGATTAACGTCAAGTCTTATAATTTGATCTGTTTCAGGTAACTTTGATCCGTATCTATCTAAAAACTCCAAATTACTATCATAACGATGTGCTTCTAAATTGATTAGTGGCAACTGTACCTTAAGATCTTGTAATAGACCGTTTAGCCAGATTTTATAGAGAGATCTCAGGAACTTTGTATACTTCAACTCTATATTGCGCGGATAGAAATTACGAATTGGTTTCATTGTCATCATTGTAATTAACTTTGCTGAACGTGACCCTGATGACCACATAAATAAAGATCACACATAAGATCTTTAGGATGACCGTAAATGTTGGATGAACCATACATTATAGTTGTCCTTCGGCCTGTTTAACTTCCTTAGGCTGCTCTTTAGGTTCTTCTTTCTTGTCCACTCCTGGTTCTTCAGGATTGACAGTAACCTGTTTCATAATCTCTTTATCTATGTCACGATCATTTGATAACTGAGTTTCAATTGAGTAGCTGTTACCACAAAATCGTGATTGAGCAACTTCTTCAGGAGTAACAACTCCTCTATCAAGGTAAATTGCATCAGCAGAAGCTTGCTTTGAGCGCCTATCAGCTTCTTCAAGCTCAGTAAGTGACCACAATGTGGGAAATTCAATCTGCCAGTCTTCTAATTCTCTACCTTTAAAAGCTGAGTTCTTTGAGAGTTGTATATACCGAGTAAGCTTCTCTATTGGATCAGCCATAATTTGCTGCTGCAACCCTTGAATCTTATCATAATAACGACGTAAATCACTAGCGCCAGTTGCACTCAATCCTGCAGGTGACTGGCCGAATAATACTGTTACTGGAATACCTGCTCCGCATGAGATACCAAGAACAAGTGCATCAATTAGTTCCTTGAGACCAGAGACTGATGCAGATTGACGGTTATATGTTTCTTCTTTGTCCATTAGAAGTGTATTCATGATATGTTTGGAGCGATCAAGCAACGAAAGTCTTGCCATTGCTAATCCGTCCTGACCAGATGCTATCATTCCCGCCAAATTCTCAATCTGTAAAGAGCCTATAATAAATTCTGAAATAATAGTCTCAAGTCCCGCATATGCTTCACCTAAACCTCTAATACGCTCATAAACTGATTGGAGATAACTATCATTCCAATATCGATTTGAAATACGTTCTCTTAAAGGTATAAGTGGTCCATCAAATTTCATGATTCTTGATTCATGCACTCTAAATGCACCTACTGACGGTGCCATTGATCCTCTAAGGCCAGGATTGTTGTATGGTTGATCACCAGAAGTTTTGCCCTTTCCAATTAATCCCCATGCCGACGGCTGTTGCTGTCTTTGTGGTCCATACATCAGCATGGAATTTCCAACAGTTGCAGGATTGATAGGGAAAATTGTGTAATATTCCGGTTGGCCGTACTTAGGACTCATGGGATTAGAATATAAATCGCTTGTCGTCCAGATAGTTCTAAATCTGTCAAACACATGAATGTGAGTAATTTTTTGGATATTAGCTTCATTAACTGGTTCATCATAATAGCCGCCATCATCAATACCGATAACGCCTACAGAACCACCATAAAGTAGCGCCCATTTAGTAGCTTCAATTATTCTTGCATATCCATGAATCTTTCTAATCTCTTTACTGATTAAACTGTCAGTGTCGCCTTTAACAATAAATGGCTTTCGTGTTAAGTCTTCAGTAAGAACTTCAATGATGCGTTTACCCATTCCTTCATTACGGAAAATTGCATTGAGCTCAGGTTCTGTTAGAGTAAGATTTGCATTAAAGACTGTTGACATTCTCTTGTCAACTTGAGAGTATCCGAGGCCTGTAAGTATATTATTCCATGAATCCGCTCGAGACTGAGATGCTGCTAAAGGAACATTCTGCTGCTGAGGCATTAGCTGAGGAGCTTGTGGCTGAGATTTTTTAACATGTAATCTGTTTTTCATTTTCATGAGTAAGATGTCCCTCTATAATTTGTCCTGGTCAACATAATTAGGCGAGTTATCAATCAATTAGTTGTTGAAGTAATATATCACATTTTAGTGAATGCAGCATAGTCAATACCTTTTTTATGCATTTTTGTAAAGACAGGATACCGAAATGAATCACAGAAATGGTCTTCACCAGTTATTTTTGTCCCGTATAACTTCTCACCATCTTCATTTTCACCTATCTCAACAAACATCAAATTACGGAGTTCTTTGATTCCATGTACTGAATTCTTTGTAACATGAATTCTATATTCCTGACATTTGCGAATTCCTGCAATGACAGAATCCGGTCCTTTAAGTGTCGGTTTGATTAGATAACCTGTTAATTTTATCTCCTCAATGGATTTGGGCTCTGCTGAATCACCATAAATTTCATCATATGCTTTACGGAGTCCCAACTGAGCAAATCTGTTTGAGATCGCTTGATTTGTGAGACCTGTCTCATAAATCTTTTCTTCAAGGAAGAGGTCATGCTCTTGAATAAGAACTTTTGTCAGTGCAGACGGATCACTTGAAAATCCGAAGTCTAATCCATATATAGATTTATCGCTGCTGGGAAACTCATCTATAATCGTGAAATCAGGATAGACTAGTCCCTCGATGCTTCCGGTTAGCCCTAAACCGTAGACTCTCCAGAAGTTTTTGTCATTTCTGCGCATTTCAATCTTATCTACTATATTTCTAGACAGCACTTGTTTCGCATCTAAATATGTTGAATGTATAAAATTTGATGCTGTCTTTTTCGCTTCTATCCAGAATGGACTGACAGGATTATAGTCTACAAATGTCACAATTTCTGTACGTACATCCAACTCATCAAAAGATGCTTTAGTGATGTTATTAACTTCATTAATGAAGAGGATTTGTCTAGAACCGCCACGCAGCTTAGATGATTGGTCTGCTGAGAAGAACTCAATTACTACATTATCACTGAAATAGTAAATTGAAGAAGATTGATTCCACTTACTATCGTCCCATAGTCGCTCTTGACGCATGATATTTTCAAAATCTCTGATACACCCTCGTTTGAGGTGCGGCATTGATTCAGAGACGATCGAGATAAGTAATTGCTTTTTAGCATGTTTAGCAATGAGGATGAGTAGTTGGACAATTGAAAAACTTTTGCTCGATCTTGTGCCCCCTTGGTTAATGATTAACTTTTCACCAGCTAAGTACCGCTCAAGATTTCTTGAAAATACGTTTGTAGTAACCATTTACATTAGAACCACAATGAAACAAACTTGTCTACATCAGGTCTATTGATGAGTATGTTTCTAACTCTTTGTAGTTCAGCTTTATCTTCTTTGGAGTTGTTCCAAGCGAATGCTCCGCCTATTCTAACACCTGACCACATTTTATATGATCGATATCTAGCTAACCAAGGTTTAGTCTTGATCATTATTTCATGATTGTACTTTAATTGAAACAATACTTCATCTGCTAATGATCTGGGTAACTTATGGGTCAAGTATAAAGGATCATGGGCAATGCCTGGTTCAACATTGTCAGGTTCAAAAGGTGTTCCTGCAATGTACCATAAAATTTTTGGTATTGACGCACCGTCCACTTCGTAAAACTTAGGAATCCAGTACTCTTTACCGTCAATCGTAAAACAACTATCATTTGACAATACAATTCTATTGGGCTTAAGTGAACCTTGCCATATTGGTCGTACTAAATACTTGATAATCATATAGGTATATTTCCTTTTGATTCCTGAGATTGTGGATCTTGAATTGGTTGTGATTGATCTGTTGTAGATTCTGGTTGAATAGGCATGCCGTCATTTTTAGTTAGCAAGTCAAGATTTTGCTGAGTTGTTTTATCGATGACTGAAATACTTAATGTCGTCGGTGTCTGTGGTATTCCCTCGTGCTTAATTTTTGTTGTGAATAAACTTAAATTTTTACCTAACAACTCAAGCGCCTTAAGTTTATGATCCTTTCTGCTTGTAGGATCTTCAGCGATGTCTTTTATTCTGGACAAAATGTATTCTGCACTTATTTCCAATTTTGCTGCTTTTTGTTGTTGGAGCCATTTGAGGCGAGGAGCAACAAAATTTGATTCCAATATTTTAGTTGCAAGATGCGATACTTTGCCTTTGTAGCCTGCTCGATGACCTGCCTCCTTGGGATTGCCATCTTTGAGGTACTCAATACACAGATTTTCCCATTTAGCTCTGTTAATTGGCAAAGGCTTAGATGGGTCATCGTTTGTACTGTACATATATTTCTTGGGTACTTTTGGCATAGCTTCTCCATGAAATCGACCTTATGTGGCTATAAGTCCTAATATATGGCGATTTATCATCAAGTTTTAATTCTATGACAAGTTGTTTGCTACAAACAGACTAGTCTATCTATGACAATTATGTTGATTAGATAGGATAAAGGAGGCATTATGACAGATAGGAAAACAATTAGAAAACGGTTGAAAATTTCAGACTTTGTCGAGCAACCAAGTTTAAATAAATTATTAGAATGGAAAATTCGATTGAAGAAATTGACTATCAATGACCCTACAATTCGTAGAGAATTGAAAGTACTTCTTGGCGTAAAAAGTTTGGTTGGAAAGCTAAATGGTAGTCGTCCATTTAAAGAAAATGAGATTGCTATTGTAGAAGAGTTTTTGAAAAAGTATGAAAATTCTAAATAAGGAGTTTTTATGTTCATCATCATTAACTGCTTGTTTTTGTTTTTTAATGTTGTACTTGCAGTAACGCTTTTTATGATGACAAATAGAATTCACAAATCTCACACTGAGTTTATTGTTTCGATAAACCGCATTATTGACGAGTTGAAGGTAATTTCTACTTCGGTGCTGAGGTGAGTTTAGTAGATTTTTTCACCCATATGTTCAACAACCCATTTGTACTGATTGGGTTTATTTTGTTGTAACCATACAGTTGACCAGACGCTGTTTCGATGGAATGAGTACCTACCATATTTGTGACAAGAACAGCAGAGACAAATTCCATTATTCAAATCAAATTTGAATTCTTTGTACCTTTCTTTGACTAACAGATGATGAGCAGTTAGGTTTTCATCTGAGCCGCATACTTCACAATGGTGCTTTTCTTTAATTGCTAAGGACCAAGCTTTTAAGAGTTTGCGTCTTTTAGTTTTCTTTTTTTCTTTTTTCATATTGAATGGTAGATTGATTTTAGCAAAGACTTTATTTGCATCTGCACAAAAATAATCGTAAGGTGAATTCTTGCTCTGTTTGGCGCTACGGCAAGTTTTGGTCCTTCTTCTGGTCAACGCTGAGTGTTAACTTTTGCTCTGATTGATCTGACGAATTTTGCTTCAGGTCAATTCTGATGGGGGTGTTGCGTCTATGCAACGACATCAGTTTTTTTTACATCTGTTCAATGCAGAAGTGTTCCTGAGTTCCTAAAATTCCTCGTTACACTGCACTTGAATAGTATATAAAGTAAAAGTGTAGTTAACTGTGTTAACCCAAATAGTAGATTTAAAACTCTCTCTCTATATATTTATTAGGAACATAGGAATAATTCAATTAAAATTAAAAAACATAACGAGTTAGAAGTTCCTTACTTCGTTCCTCAACGCTTTTTTGTTCTGGAATTCAGGAACTAGTTTCCCACTATGAGAAACGGCCCCCGTCAATTTCCCGTGACATTGACAAATCTTTCAAATAAAAAAAGAATTAATAAGCAATTAAGATAGACTTACAGACTGACCTTAGAGTATTTCGTAACGTTGAACAAGATTAGTCTGCTTAGCATTATCATTTGTAAAACAATATTGATAAATCTTCTATTATATACAATAAATTCAACAAAAACAGAAAAAGGAGAATAAATGCTTGATCTCGAGCAAATTAAAGCTGAAATGTTAATAAGAAAACTTTATATTTGCCAAAGATGTACATGGAAATGGATCTCAAAAAAATGGCCAAGACACTGCCCTGCTTGTCATACTATATACTGGTACGAGAATGATGTGCCTGTTCGAGGCAGACCTCGAACGGAAAATGTTGTTAAGAAGAATGATAATGTACAGGGGCAAGTATGAATGAAATCATAAATGAAATTGATGATGTTGACTATCAAAAAATAAGAGTTGAAAATACATTAAAGGCTTCACTAAAAGAAGTAATTGATGACGGTAAAGGCAGCAAATGGATTGATGATTTAACCTTTGTTAAAACGAAAAAAACAGTTAAACTTGTACCATCAGTACTTAATTGTACTTTAATTTTCTTAAATGATCCAAACATCAATCACATTAGATATAACGTTCTTTCACGGTTAATTGAATTTGATGAAAAAAAGATAAAATGGCCACGTTATAAAGGTCAATGTTGGGATGACAGAGATGATTCATGTTTAAGCATTTACATAGAACAAACTTATTTTGGTGTACAATTTAGTCGTGATCATGAAAAAAAGGCAATGAGTGCATTACTTAATAAGAACTCATTTAATCCATTGAGAAATAGATTAGACAAATTACCGGAATGGGATAAAGTTGAAAGAGCTGAAAAAGTATTTATTGACTATTTCGGCGTAAAAGATATTCCTATCAATAAAGTAATGTCGCGAAAATGGTTAGCAGGATGTATTAAAAGAGCATATCACCCAGGCTGCAAATTTGATAACATGTTGGTTATAGCAGGACAACAGGGAACACGAAAGTCAACAAATTTAGCAAAATTAGCAATAGATTCTAAATTTTTCACAGATCAAGTAAGCGTGTCATTATTCACAAAACATAAAGATTATATTGAGGCAATTCAAGGTAAATGGATAGCTGAATTATCTGAAATGATTGGAATGAGAAAAACTGATAAAGATGCAATTAAATTGGCTCTTTCAGCACAGACTGATAGATGTCGATTTGCTTATACAAAAAATGTAGAAGAAGTAAAACGAATGACTTGCTTTATCGGAACTATAAATGATTCAACGATTTTATCTGATGAAACTGGTAACAGACGATTCTGGACTCTTGCAACTGATGAAACATTAACTGCACATAATTCAAAAGCACTATCAAAAGACTATGTTGTACAATTGTGGGCTGAAGTGAAAGAAAGATTTCATGATGAACAACTATGGCTAAATGTAGATGAAGCTGAAATGTTAGAAAAAACGCAAGAAGATTTTGAAGTTGATGATCCGTTAAAGAATGAAATTGAAGCATTTTTACAACAAAAAGTTCCTCAAAATTGGTATGAAAAAACCACTAAAGAAAGAATCAATTGGTTTGAACCGCACAATGAAAAATTTAATTCTATTGATACCGAAAAAACATTCATTCATCGAAAATATATTACAATTCATGAAATTTGGCATGAGATGATGCAACATCAATTACATGAAATTTGTTCGCCTCAAGTGTCAAGATCAATAACTAAAGCTTTACGAAAACTGTTCAATAAAAGACGAACAAAAATTAGAACAGTATACTGTAATGACAGAGGTATACTAATTGAACAATAGAGGTATACATGAACTATGAAGAACTGATGAAAATTCATCAACAAAAACAGAAACAAATAAGCGATAAACAAACAATTGCTCAAAAAATTAAGAGACGATTTGGCTCAAAAAGTGGCAAACGTCACACTCGCTCAGGCATTACCTTAAACTTAGATATCTGTCCTGGTTTGATCAATCAACGCATTAGAGAAAAAAAGAAGTTAGGTAGACATTGGGATAATAACCGGCACAAATATATTGATTTCAATAATGAAGAAGATGCACGAGAATACTTTAATCTTCGAATGGATGAATGTAAAAGCATAGTCAATAAAGAATGGCGTGTTCATAGATCATGTTTTGCCTATAGACTTGATTCAAACTTTACAAATCTACCTGCACGAATTAGAAACAACTTAAAATTAGATGATGAAGACAGTACTGAAATTGACATTAAATCAGCTCAACCGTCGTTTTTATGGACAATTTTAAATCAACAAAACACTGATCAAATTTGTAAAGTTGAGCTAGAAGCATTTAAAAATAAACTACACTCTGACATGTACATTGAATTTAGTAACTTATGGAATATGCCACGCAATGATGCAAAAGTTCATTTCTTATCATGGATTATGGCTCCGATCAATTCTAAAAAATACAAAAATGTGAGACAATATTTTGAGCAAGCATTTCCTACACTATTACAAGTAATTGAAAAAATAAAATCCATAGGTGCTTGGTACACAGATGATGATAAAGAAAGAGAAAGTCACAAATACATGTCACATCTTCTCCAACGATTTGAATCTGAATTCATGATCGACACAGTATGTCCTCAAATTCTTACATTACGCCCAAAATTCTCATTCTTCACCGTTCATGATGCAATCTACGTGCCCAAATCAAAAGCTCAAATTGTTTTAAAGATCATCAATGATGAACTTATCAAACAGAATACACCTACTCATGCAACCATTAAATAAATATGTAAATCTTTTAATAAATCTTATATAAATAAGATACATCAAAGGAGGCAACCAGCATATGGCCAAAAGAACAAAAGGTCGCTTGATTCAATTACCCAGTGATGTAACTGAAATCTTACGAGAAGATGCACAACTCAACAAACGGTCTCTTCAAAGCCAAATGGAGTTCATTCTTATAGAGTATGCAACAAACATCGTCAAAACAAAGAAAGGAGGCTACTACACAACTATCTGCAAATTAACTGAAGACGAGTAGTTAACGTGTAAACGTAAACAAACGTACCAACACTAAACGGAGTCAACATGGCAACGACAATTGTAACCGGTAAAGTCAGACTATCTTACGAGCATATCTGGGTCGCAAAAGCTACGATTGAGGGTGGCGAACCCAAATACTCTGCATCAATTCTAATTCCCAAAACAGATGAAAAAACAGTTGCTGCTATTAAAGAAGCAATCAAAGCTGAACGCAATAGCGAATGGCCAAATAAAGATAAGAGGCCGAATAACATTAAGAATCCTTTGAAAGATGGTGATGAGGCAGTTGACAAAAATGGCAATCCTCGCAAGGAATGTCAAGGTCATTACATCATCAATGCGACTTCAAAACAACGTCCAGGCATCATCAATCTTGAAAAAGAAGATATCCTTGACAAATCAGAGGTTTACAGTGGTTGCTATATCCGCTGTCAAATTTCATTTGCTCCTTACAATCTTCCTACATCTAAAGGCGTTGCTTGCTATCTCAACAATATCCAAAAGCTTGCTGACGGCAAGCCTCTTGGCAATCGCAAAAGTGCAAAAGATGTTTTTTCAAATGATTATGCACCGACCAAAGAAGAATTGAATGATGAATTTGGTGACAGTAACGATGATGCTGACGAGTCTGAACAGAAGCCAAGGACTGGCAAAACAGGGAAAAAGAATAACTTAAACTTCTAATCCCAATAGAAAGAGGGCTAGTAAAATAGCCCTCTTATTTTCAAGGAGGTAATTATGCAACAATCAGCTCCAAAAATGGAAACTATACTAAAATTGCCTGATAAAAAGTTGAATATGAAACATATCTTGAATATGCCGACAAACAAAGCAAACTTCAACATAAATAAAATCTACTATGCTATAGGTAAATTCTACACTCTTTGCGTCTTACAAAACAAACGACACAATGCTAAATTAATTCGAATGATGAAGAAGAATCCTCTTGTTACAAAAGAAGATCTCCTACAAATTGAATTGTATATTAAATCTTTACCACGAAAACGCAAATGAACATTCTTCATGTCTGTAATTCAAAGTATAAAAGTCCCTTAACTCGCAGACTCAAATCATTGTCTAGTTACATTCGAGTGACTGAAGTATTATCTACAGAATTATCTCAATTTCTTGATGTACCAAAATTCAAACTTCATAAAAAGAATTTTGACAGGATTCTAATCACCTGCAATGTTCAATCAAGAGCATCAGTCATAAGACGATGTGCAAAATTACGATTACCAATGTTGACTGAATTGCCTATATCAAAAAAGCTTACAACAGTTCAAGAGATTTATTCACTCGTCAAAGACAATAATCTCAAATTAAATACCATTTGTAATTGTAGATTTTTGACTGAGCCTATATTAGAAAAGAACCGACATCAAATCTACTACCAAGATCAAAATATAAATGATATTGCTTTTCCTTGGAACTCGACAATTATGCAGTTATTATATATGTCACATGAATGGAACAGTTATTTCGACAACAGCAGATCGACAAATATTCTTATTGACTTGGTTGATGTGCCAACAAGTTCTATCATTGCATCTCAAACAAAGATGTTCAAATTATGGCTTGAAAATTCAAAAGAATTATGGAGTATCAACGACATCTTAGGTATTCACAAAAAAGCACTACGTTTTGAAGAAATATGGAAAGCTAAATTAATTAAAGACAGCAAATTGAAAGATGATCCTGCAGACATTGAGGAAGAATATGATGATTAATCCACTACAATATAATGCATTCATATGTTATTTATGTGTTGAGTATTTAACGCCTTCTGAAGTGATACGTAAATATAATAAGTTCTATAATTTTTGTGCTGAAAACAATGATAAAGTACTATTAACTCGGTCATTTATTAAAAGTAATTTGAATATCTTCTGGTTCCGAGGTGCTAAATTCATCATTAACAAACAAAACAAAAGTTCAGTCAATTTTGAAGCAGATGATTTCGCAATTATTCAAACATTTAATGTAGAAGACATTTGTACAGATCAAAACAGATTACTATGGCTTAATGAAGATTCAGTCGAAAATTTAAGATTGTATAAAAATGAGTGGACAAGATAGTGGAGCAAATGATTGAAGAAATCTGTAAGTATTGTAATTACTGTTTTGAATACAGAATGTGGAATCCGCCATGGTTCTGTGACAATAGATGCGGAGCAAGATTGAGTGGTGCGATTGAAGAAGCTAAAAAAGATCCGTATTTAGCTAGCAAAATAAAAGAATTTCAAAAGAAAAGGTAATTATGCTCAAAGTCTACTTTTTTGGCTATGGAGGTAGTTCTGTCTATGCTGAAAATCTGCGACCTTTAATTAAATCATTAGACATGGAACTTATCACAATCCATGAACACAACAATGCAGATATCAAATGGAATCGATTAACTGTATTAGATGAACTGAAAAAAGCTGACATAATTATCTTACCATGTAATTGGGACAAGCAACCTGCTAAATCCAACAACAGACTAACACAATCTATGTCGTTGGGAAAAGCTGTTATTTGCTCACCGTTGCCAGCATATTTAGCAATTGAGCAGAAGTATCCTGGATGTTGTGTAATAGCAAAGACAGACGAAGATTGGAAAGAAGCTTTGCTTGCATTGAAAGATGACAAGTTAAGACAACAAATATCTGAAAAGGCTTTAGAAGCTGCTAAAGATTATTCAATTGACACAATAGCAAAGCAATGGATTAATGTCATTGACGGGAAAGATGATAAGGTCGATATAATTATTCCGACAAGGAACAATGACAAGCACCTGAACTTGTGTATTGAATCGATTAAACAGTGCACAAGCAATTATAATCTGATTATTGTTAGAGACAAACAGAATTTCTCTCAAGCAATCAATGAAGGTCTTAAACAATCTAAGGCACCATATGTTTGTATCTGTAACGACGACATTATCGTGTCTAAAGGTTGGTTACAAAGTATGATTGAGACGCCTGATGCTGATCTGATAAATCCTTTGAGCAATTGTAATAAAACATGGCGTCATAACTACAGTATTTCTATAGGTGGAATTGAGTTATTGCCGGGAATGAATACAATTGATCAGATTACACCTATTGTTAAAGACATATATGATTACAAGTCACCGTATAAGGAAATTGTTCAAAGAGAGTGGTTACCGTTCTTCTGCACACTAATTAAAAGAAAAGTAATTGATGCTGTTGGTCTTTTAGATGAAAGTTTTGTCAATGGATGTGAGGATCTTGACTACTCAAAAAGAGCAGTTAAATTGGGATTCAAATTGAAAGAGAATTACAAATCATTTGTCTTTCATTTTGGAGGTGTCAGTCGAAAAGCTCATGAGATTGAAGGACCTGAAAAACACAAAAAAGAAGATCAAATAAATAATCTGTACTTCAAAGAGAAACATGACAAAGAAACTGTTGTATTATATTCTGGACCTGCTTGGGAGAAATGGGATCACAGGAATTTGATTACTGGTATTGGAGGATCTGAAGTTCATCAAATTTGCTTAGCTAGAGAATTTGACAAATTAGGTTATCGAGTCATCTCATTTTGTGACTGTAATGAAGCTATTAAAGATGGAAACATTCAATATTTTAAGTATACAGATTTTTCGCAGTGGATCAGCTACAACTATATTGACTATTTAATTATTGAAAGAACAACTGAGCCCTTACAATATCCTGTTAGAGTAGGAAAGACATTTATTCAAATCCATGACGTGTTTATGTTAAATGGAGTGAATACTCCTTATCAGAATAAAGTAACTAAATTTTGTGCTCTTTCCGACTGGCATATAGATTTTGCATCTAAATATCATTCAATTCCAAAAGAAAGATTTGTTCTGACTAGTAACGGAATCAATTTAGATAGGTTCAATAGCAAGGTAGAAAAGAATCCTTATAGATTACACTGGTCATCTTCTTGGGATAGAGGACTCGACAATGTACTTTACTTATTTCCATTCCTGAAGAAAGAGATACCTCAATTAGAACTTCACTGCTTTTATGGCACCTATAATTGGAAAGAATCTTGTAAGAAACGAAATGATGTTGAAGGATTAAAGAAGATTGCCGAATTAGAAGCTGCAGTCAAACAACTTGGTGTATTCACCTACGGTCGAATTGGACAAGATGAATTAGCTATTGAGATGCAAAAAGCATCTTTGTTGTTGTATCCTCAATGGTTTTCGGAAACATACTTCATAACTGGTGTTGAATGTCAAGCAGCTAGATGTCCTATTATTTGTAATAAGTATGCAGGAGTAACTACAACTCTTAAAGATTCTGCCATAATGCTGGGCAATGGTGATGCTTGGTGGCCGTATACAACAGAAGGCAGAATTGCATTTTATAATGAGACATTGAAAATGTTTAGAGATAAAGAGTATTGGAGTATGCAAGTAGATAAAGGACTTGAAAATGCAAGATCAAAAACCTGGGCAAATTGCGCTCTTAAATGGCAAAAGCTATTTAAAGGAGAATAAATGTTTTCAATAATATGCTCAGTATCCAATACCGAAACGTTCAAGAAGTATTTAGAGCCATCAATTGAATTAGTGAAGTCATGTTATAAGATAGATCCTCAAGTCATATTAGTAGAAGGAACTGAATCAATCTTCAAGAACTATAATGTCGGTTTGCGGCAAACATGCCATCAAGTAAATGTCTTCATTCATCAGGATGTTGCATTGGAAGATCCTATTTGGGTGTTTAAGATGTTAAGCACATTTGCATCATATCCAGAGTGTGGATTGATTGGCATGGTTGGGACAACAGAGATGCCAGGAAAAAACCAGATGTATTGGGAATCTGGCAGACAATATATATATGGTCAATTATATAGTGGAGTTGAAAGAGCTGATTGGAAATTTAATGAAATTGAGGAATCAAAAGAAGTAGCATGCATTGACGGATTTTTCATGGCAACAAATTGGCAACTTAAATTTGATGAACATCTAAACGGGTTCCATCTTTATGATATGGCCTATAGCAGACAAGTAAAAGAACTGAATCAAACAATTCGTGTTATAGACTACAAGGCGCATCATATTGGTGCAATTAGAAACGATAAACCTGACTTTGAAACTTATAACAAAATATGGGGGCTGTAATGATCTGTCTTAATGTTGCGTCGCATGACATTCAATTGAAGGGTTTTACTAATATTGATTTAGATGAATCAATGAAGCCTGATTTGGTTTATGATTGTACAAAGTTGACAGAGAAGTTTGCTGTAGATACAGTTGATTTCATTTACTGTGCTCATTTTTTGGAGCATTTAACACTTGTGCAAGCTCAATCAGTTGTAAATGATTTTTATAAATTGTTGAGGCCGTATAGTATGTGTGCAATAGTAGTACCTGATTATACAAAGATACTTGATTTGACACCTATCACTGAAGTTGAGAAAGTAATCTTTGCTGATGGGCAACACAAAATTCTATTCAATACAACTAGATTGTTGAATGTAATGCAATCTGCTGGCTTCACAACAATTGCAACACATTTTGACAATATTCCTTGGGTGCGGTTCAACTCAACAAATTCTAAAATAGATGTTAGCTGGCAAACAGCGGCTATTGGAATCAAACATCCTAAGGCGGAATGGAAATGAAACAGCCTATTAGTCTTTGTATGATTGTTAAGAATAACGAGTTTGAATTAGAGCGATGTCTAAATTCTTGTGCCGATTTATTTATGGAAATTGTAATAGTTGACACAGGATCAACTGACAAAACTAGAGAAATAGCTAGAAAGTATACTGATAAAATATTTGACTTTGAATGGGTTGACGATTTTGCTTTAGCCCGGAACTTCTCCTATAGTAAAGCAACTCAACCTTGGATAATGTATCTTGATTCTGATGATATTATGATTGATGCTGATAAAGAGAAATTACGGCGCTTAGATTTAGTCAACACTAAATTTGACATGTTTTTAATGCGATATATTTATAGCCATTTTAGTGACGGAAAGCCTGAACTGACATTAGTTCGTGAAAGATTAGTAAGAAGAAGTTTGAATCTACAGTGGGTTGGACGAGTTCATGAGACAATCCCTGTCATTACAAATAGATGTATAACTGATATTGAGATTCATCACTATAAGAAAGGTCCATCGTCTGAACGTAATATCAGAATTCTAAAACAAATGGTAGCTAAAGACGGTCACAACACACGCAATTTGTATTACCTTGCAAAAGAGTTATGGGACTTTGGTCATATTCAAGAAGCAAAACCTTACTATGAGCGATTTGTCGACAGTCCTAACGGTCATTATGAAGACAAATTATACGCCTATGAACGCTTAGCTGAATTAGCTTTAACAGAAAACAAAGATGACTTGTTCAAGGACTATATCTACAAAAGTTTGAGAATAGAAGAACGGCGGCATGAACCATATTTCTATTTGGCTAAATACTATGAATCAAAGAAGATGTATTTGAACGCAATTCACTTTTATACAGTATGCATTAATACAAAGCGTAATCCTGATTTGATGCAGTCATTTTTGCCACATTTTATTTACGATTCATACCTGCAATTATGTGTCTGTCATAATGCTATTGGTCAGGTCAAAGAAGCTCTTAGCATAACTGAAAAGTATTTAGAGTTGATGCCGAGTGATTCAAGAGCAAATCACAACTTGAAGTTATTGAAAGAGTTTCTATCTACTAAGAAAGACGGTCAAAGTAAGAAATTAAACTTAGGTTGTGGAGCTAAACGAATTGAAGGTTATGTCAACTGTGATATTTATCCAGCAAAAGGTGTTGATGAAGTATTTGACATTAAGGAAATACCGTACAAAGATAACAGCATTAGTGAAATTAGTTCTGAACATGCAATTGAGCACTTATCATTCGCTGATGCAAAACAGGCATTACAAGAATGGTTTAGAGTACTTGAGCCTAATGGTGTATTGGAGTTGTATTTGCCTGATTTGGAGATGTGTTGCTGGAATTATTTAAAAGCAGATAATAGTAAGTCAGTGAATTATATTCCTGAGAGGGATTGGTACCGGTATACGATGTTCGGAATACAGAAAGATGCTAATGGAAGTATTGCAAAACACCAGTTTCATTTGTCAGGATATTCAAAGATGGAAATGGAAGAATTGTTAGAGTCAATAGGATTCATTATAGAAGTGATTGAAAATTATTGAGGTAATTATGCAAAGCTATGGTACACCGTCCATGCATATTAGGGCAAGAAAAGTAGCATCGCCAATAAGAGTTGCCTGGGTATGTGCAGAGAATTGGGAAGCTGCACAGTCAAGAATTAGAGTTTTGAAAGTAAGTGAGAAATTGAGAAAGTTGGGATATCAATCTACAGTCATTCAGAATTATTCTGACGTCTTAAAGTTCAACTTTCATACAGTTATTATAGGCAAATCGTTTTCTGAGAACGACTATAAGCAAGTTGAAATGTTGAAATTGTCAGGGAAAAGAATAATAATGGATCTATGTGAGGATTTGATTGGATGGGCTTGGGTCAATGAACTAATTGGTCTGTGTGATAAAGTAATTTGTTGCAGTCATGAATTAGAGAAGAAGGTAAGAACAATTCATAACAATACGGCAGTGATTGAAGATGCTTACGAGTGTTAGTCTTCTGAATCGTCGTCATCTGCAAGATCAAAATCAAGAAGTTCTTGCTCTATTTTTCTAAGACGTCTGTCTATTGAATTTACTTTTTGTGCAAAGTAGGGTTTGTCACCTTGACCTACAATTTTTCCGTTGATTTTTAAAGAGTAGCCTTTTTCATTGAATGTCATTTCAATTCGTGTAGAGAATTCATCACTCTTAAAGTTTATAGCAGTTGCT
>ERZ724518.243-NODE-243-length-22095-cov-6.360572_pt1 | contig 22095 bp, 12 predicted proteins | sample MGYA00376051_ERZ724518 | MGnify/ENA primary metagenome ERZ724518 (study PRJEB28724, sample SAMN07190885) | wastewater metagenome | isolation source: influent of sewage treatment plant in Hong Hong | place: Hong Kong | collected 2016-03-17 ... | reverse complement strand
CCCCTGCCCGCGCCCGAGGTAGCCCCGGCCGCCGGTGCGGCAACGCCGGCGGCGCCCGTCACCACCACGCCGGTACCGATGCCCTGACCGGTCAGAAGACGCGGTGGCGCATCTGTTCGGTGTATTCGGTGACGCGCTGCAGGGCGGCCGACAGGCGGTGTATTGACCCGCCGAACAAGCCCGCCTGCAGCGGCGGCCAGTCGTCACCGGCGGCGTTCACCTCAGCCAGCACCGCGCCGTAGCGGCTGTCCTCCAGGCGGGCGGTGTGGCTGGCGTCGGTGACGAACAAACCCAGCCACGGCTCGGTGAATACGCGGTCCTGCGCCATCTGGTCGGCCACGACGAGGGAAAACATGATCTCGGTCTCGTCGAACAGCTCGCCGTAGCGCGGCAGGCCGTAGAGGCCGGCGAAGTGCGGTTGCAGCGCGTCGAACAGATACGACGAGGCGACAAACGGCGGCTTACGCCGTCGATGCTGGGCGATCTCGCCCAGCAGGTGCTCCAATTCCGCGTCGTCGCTGGCGACTTGGGCCGCCCGCAGCGTCAACGCCAAGCTGTCCTCGCGCGACAGCGCCTCCCACGGGCCCACCCTCTCGATCACCGTCACCCGCAAATTGGGGTGCGTGATCGACCACGGCACGGTGGCGTCGGTGGTCAGCGCCCGCAGGGCACCGAAGTTTCGTCCCTGGACCGCAGAGATCGAGCCCGCGTAGAGCGCCAGTGTGGCCGGTAGCAACGCCAACGCCTGAAGACGGTCGTCACGGCCTTCCACGATCAACGCTTGGGTGGCGCCGACCCGCATCTGTCCGGTCACCGTGTCGCTCAACGGTGCCGGTTGGGCCAGCGCAGCCATCGTGTCCGCCCAGATGCGCTCGTGATCGGCGTTGGGCCATGCGCATGCGGTGATGAGCTGATCCAGCAGCGGGGCGGTGCGCTCCTCGTAGCTCTGCGCCATCGCCAGATACTGGCGCAACTGCTCCACCGGTTGGCGGCTGGCGAACGTGTTCGGGAACACCTGCGGGTCAGCACGGGCCGCCTGCAGCTGCTGGACCGTGGCGCGCATCAGCCGGGCAACCACCAGCGGGTTGCCCTGCTCCACCGCGTCACGGAACTGCTCGCCCAGCGGGCGGGGCGGATCCTGGAGCAGCCGATCCTGCAGCATGATCAGCTCACGGTGCGTGGCCGGGGGTGAGCTGGCCACGCCGCGGTGAAACACCGTGCCCGACCGGTTGTTCTCATAGGTGGTGACCAGCGAGTGGATTCGGTCGCCGGGGCGCGGCGCGGCGACGGTGAACACCGCGACGTCATGGCCCTCGACCTTGAAATAGTCCACCGACCACTGCGGACCATCCACGTAGGGCCGCAGCTTGTCGTGCAGCGCGGCAGCATCAAGGACCTCGGTGACGCCGACGAGTTGCCCCGGCGCGACGCCGACCACAAGATAGGCTTCCCCACCGCAGTCACGGCCCGCGCTGACCGGATCGCGGTTGGCGAACGCGATGATGGCGCGCGCCGCGGCGAACCGATCAGCCTTGGACCCGAAATCCAGCGTGCTCTTGCACTCCAGCCAATGGGTTTCCTGGCTTCCCGGGTCGGCGCGATGAATCGCCTCCACCAAAGCGGTCACGCTCTGCGGTGACCGCAGCGGAGCCGACGTATCGAAGTCCAGAGCCATAGTTGCCAGCCTATGGGCGCGCCGCGACAGCCCCCGGACACAACAGGCCCTTCGCGGGGCAACAGCGGCGCGCTGGCGGCAAGCGCCACAGAGTCCCGCACGGTGGCGCGCCAGTATGGACCCATGATCACCGAGCCGATCGACCTCAGTGGCTTCACGGGCTGGGTGCCGTTCGCAGAGCTGCCCAACACCGACGTGCCGACCTCCCCCGGCGTGTATGTGGTCGTACGGCCGACCGACGACCCGCCCACGTTCCTGGACACCTCCCCGGCCGGCCACTTCAAAGGCAAAGACCCCACCGTGCCGGTCGACGAGCTCCACGCGCTCTGGGTGCCGGGAACCCGCATCATCTACATCGGGAAAGCCAACGCCGGGCGCACCGGTCGCCGTGGTCTCCGCAAACGGCTCGATGAGTTCCGCCGCTCGGGCGCCGGCCAACCCGTGGGCCACAGCGGCGGGCGGCGGATCTGGCAACTCAGCGACCACGCCCAACTGCGCGTCGGCTGGCAGGTAACCGACGACACCGCCGCGGCCGCCACCGAAACAGCGTTGATCGCCCAGTTTCACGCCCACCACGGACGGCGCCCCTTCGCCAACATGCGGAACTAACGAGCCCTGTTACCCGCCCCGGCCCGACTTCCCTGCGATATTGCGTTCCGCGTTTAGGGTGACTTCGAGCTTCAGCGAAAGGAGTTAGACGGGTGGCGACGTCGGTGCATGAGGTGTTCGAGGCTTTTCGGCGTGCCCCTAGCAATTACGAACGCGGCTTGAAATTCGAGCAGCTCATGGCGCAGTACCTGCCGCTGGATTCCGTCTACGGCCGACTCTTTAAGCAGGTCTGGTTATGGAAGGACTGGCCTGGGCGGGGCGGCAAGATCGACACCGGAATTGACCTCGTTGCTGAGGAGATCGACACCGGTGACCTATGGGCCATCCAATGCAAGTTCTACGAACCCGATCACGTGCTGGGAAAACCGGACGTCGACTCGTTCCTGTCCGCGTCAGGAAAGCATCCCTTCGCCCACCGGCTAATCATCTCCACAACGGATAAGTGGGGGAAAAATGCTGAAGACGCGGTCGACAACCAGCAGATTCCCGTTCAGCGCATTGGACTGGCTGACATCGCCGAGGCCCCGATCGACTGGGCCTTCGCCGGCCCCGCCGACGGACTGAACCTTGAGCTGGCCCCCGCCCCCAAACGGGACCCCTGGCCTCATCAGCGTGAAGCCATCGACAAAGTGATCGTCGGCTTCACCGAAAACGACCGCGGCAAGCTCATCATGGCGTGTGGCACGGGAAAGACCTTCACCGCGCTCAAGATCTGCGAGCAGATCGCCGACGACCTCGGCGGAACAGCCAAGATCCTGTTCCTGGTGCCCTCAATATCCCTGCTGTCCCAAACGCTGCGCGAATGGACCGCTCAGTGCCAGGTGGACCTGCGGTCCTTTGCCGTGTGCTCGGACACCAAGGTCTCCCGCGCGGTGGAAGACATTAACCCCTACGACGTGCCACTTCCTGCCACCACCGATCCGGCCACGCTGGTCGCACAAATGGCGCACCGCAAACGCGCTAAAGGACTGACCGTGGTGTTCAGCACCTACCAGTCCATCAACGTAATCGCTGAAGCACAGGCGGTCGGGCTCGACGACTTCGACCTCATTGTGTGTGATGAAGCGCACCGAACCACCGGCGTCACACTCGTCGACGGAGACGAATCCAACTTCGTCAAGGTGCACGACGCAGCCTTCCTCGCCGGAACCAAGCGGCTCTACATGACAGCAACGCCAAGGCTTTTCGCGGAGGAAACCAAGACCAAGGCCGCCGAACACTCCGCGGTCCTCGCGTCGATGGACGACGAAGCCCTCTACGGCCCCACTTTTCACCGACTCGGATTCGGCGAAGCCGTGGAGCGCGGACTGCTCACCGACTACAAGGTGCTCGTGCTCACCGTCGACGAGAAGTACATCGCCGGCCCACTGCAGCAGCAGCTTGCCGACGTCAACAGCGAACTCAACCTCGACGACGCGACCAAAATCGTCGGTTGTTGGAACGGCCTCGCCAAACGAACTGGCAAAGCCGCCGGCGGTGCTGACTTCGGCGGTGACACCCGCCCCATGCAACGCGCCGTGGCCTTCCTTCGAGACATCAAGTCCTCTAAGAAGCTCGCAGGGAAGTTCGCCACCGTCATCGACGCCTATGACCAGGCCGACGACCACCTACTGCGCTGCGACGTCGAACACGTCGACGGAACCTACAACGCCCTGGAACGCAACCACCGCCTGCAATGGCTCAAGGCGCCACTACCCGACAATCAATGCCGCATTCTGGCCAACGCCCGCTGCCTTTCCGAAGGGGTGGACGTCCCCAGCCTCGACGCGGTCCTCTTCCTCAACCCGCGCAGCTCCGTGGTTGACGTCGTGCAATCTGTCGGCCGGGTCATGCGCCGAGCCGAAGGCAAGCAATACGGGTACATCATCCTGCCCGTCGGGGTACCGGCGGGCGTAGCACCTAGCCAAGCACTCGCCGACAACCGCCGCTTCAAGGTGGTGTGGCAAGTGCTACAGGCGCTGAGGGCTCACGACGACCGCTTCAACGCCACAGTCAACAAACTCGAACTCAACAAGAACGCCACGGACTCAATCCTCGTCGGCCACGTACCGAACGCCGCCGAGAATCTCACCGACTCAACATCTTCCGGCGACGGTACAACAGCCTCTGCCGATACCGCGGCTGCCGAGTCGGCGCAGGTCGCCCAACAGCTGTCTATGTTCTCCCCCGACCAGTGGCGGGACGCTGTGTACGCCAAGATTGTCGATAAGGTCGGCACGCGCACCTACTGGGAGGACTGGGCCAAGGACGTCGCCGTAATCGCCACGGCCCAGCAGACACGCATCAAGGCGCTGCTTAACGAGAGCACTCCCGACATCGCAGCAGCATTCGATAAGTTCGTCGGAGCGCTGCGCGCCCATCTCAACGATTCGATCAACCGGGATCAAGCCGTGGAGATGCTTTCCCAGCACCTGATCACCAAGCCCGTGTTCGACGCCCTCTTCGAAGACTACGATTTTGCGGACCACAACCCGGTTTCACAGGTCATGCAGGCGATGGTCGCTACCCTGCATGACCAAGCGCTCGACACAGAAACCCAACGCCTAGAGGGCTTTTACGAATCAGTGCGTATGCGCGCGGCCGGGGTTGACAATGCCGAGGGCAAGCAGCGCATCGTCGTCGAACTCTACGAGAAGTTCTTTCGGATCGGTTTCCCGCGAACCGCTAAAGCTCTAGGGATCGTCTATACGCCAACACAAGTCGTTGACTTCATCCTGCGCTCGGCCAATGACACACTGCGCGCCGAATTTGGAACGACATTGACTGAGCCCGGCGTGCACATCCTCGATCCATTCACCGGGACTGGCACCTTCATCGTGCGCCTGATCCAGACCGGACTCATCAGGACCGAAGACCTCGCCCGCAAGTATGCCAACGAATTGCATGCCAACGAGATCGTATTGCTGGCTTACTACATCGCCGCCATCAACATAGAGGCCGCCTACCACGGTGCCGTTGGTGGTGAGTACCAGCCATTCAACGGCATTGTCCTTACCGACACCTTTCAAATCGCCGAGGTCGGCGACACCATGGATGCCGAACTATTCCCTCAGAACAACGATCGGATCATCGCCCAGCAGAGCCAACCCATCCGTGTGATCGTCGGGAATCCGCCGTTCCGTAGAATGTCGGTGTGTTGTGGCAGGTTCTGTTGCTGTGGAACAACACGACGACGGCTCCCGTTGGAGGTTGTGTTGGGCGCGGCAGCCTAACCGGCCGTACACCGCGAGGTCCGATGTTCTTGCGGACTTCCCGGATCTAGCAGAGCGTGAAGCTGCGCTCGGAATTCGTTCTGGTCAACCGTTTCTCCTGATGCCCGATGGCCGGCCGGACGTTGATGTCCTGGAGTTCTTCCGGTCGGCGGCGTTCCAATCGTTGGCGGCGGGGTCGCAGGAGTCCTATGCCCCCGACATCCAGCTGTTTCTGTCCTTCCTGTCCGTTCAAAGCGTCGACTGGAGAGCGGCCACATTCGAGCATCTTGCCGACTATGAGTTCTGGCGGCGACGCGACCAACAGAACCCGGATCGCGTTGGTGCCGCGACGTTTTCACGAGACCTGGCGGCGATCAAGAAGTTCTACGACTGGCAGCAGTGGCGTGGCAACGTGGCTGCTTCTCCTGTCGCCCTGCACAAACCCAGCTCGACCGGGGACTCGGATTCCACGCGGTTGCAACCGAACGCTGTCCGCTCGGTCCAATTGAAGTGGCTGACGCCCCGAGCCTACAAACGCTGGCGCGACGTCGGCCTCGGCGGGTACCGCAGCGACGGGCGGCGGGATGCGACGTGGCGAGGACGCAACGACGGCCGCAACCTGGCCTTCGCCGAAGCACTGTGGTCGAGCGGACTGCGCCTGCGCGAAGCCGGAACACTGGTCCTCGGCGAGATTCCCAGCGCTGACAACCAAGTGCGATACGCCAAGGCCCGCGTCGGCCAAGCCGTGGCGAAGGGTCGCGGCCGAGATTTTTGGATCAGCGCCGCAGCACTGAAACACATTGACAACTACGTTCTTTCAACCCGAGCGGCGGCAATTCATCGGGCTCGTTCTGAAGGTCGTTACGACGCACTGTCCGACATCAAGATCGTCGACACGGTGGACCATCACCGCCGCGTGCACTTCACCAAGCCGGACGGCAGCAAGGGGACGGTCCCGCTGGACAGTCTCGACTCGAATGACCGGCTCAACTTCTACATCACCACTGATCGCGGGCTCGAACCCTGGATGGTGTGGCTGTCCGAAGCCGGCCTGCCGCTGCCGTACCGCACCTGGGAGGCCGTCTTCTCTACGGCCAATATGCGGTGTCAGACCCTTGGGGTAGACATCCATTGTCACCCGCATATGCTGCGCCACTCGTTCGCCCTGAGGATGTTGGTCACGTTGATCTACGCACACGAACGTAAGATGGGCATCACCCCTGCCGAGCGGCGCGAGTATCGCCACATCTTCGGTGACCCTTGGGTTTTGGTTCAAACGTTACTGGGCCACGTGAACGTGGAAACAACGCGCGACTGCTATCTCGAGCCCGTGTCGGGTCTGCAGGTAGACCTGTTTCTCAATGACAACGTGGCCGAGGACGCATCGATCGCCGACTTCATCACGCACATCGCAGCGGCGGCTCCCGGAATCGTCGACACGGAGGGGCAGTGAGCGGTGGCCTCGCGTAGAACGGCGGCGCTCCCCGCCGGCAAGTACGCCCGACCAGCCCTGGCAGACCCTGAGCTTCGGCGGCTCTGCTTCACCGACGAGGGGGGACGCACAAGGACATTCTCATTCGATGACGTCCACGGGCCCGCTGAGCTGGTCGACGACCTCGTCACCGCACTGGCGAACGGGTCTCAATCGGGTGGTCGTTGGCGCACACTGGCGACCGTCGACGCGGCGGTAAGTGCCGCGCGGCAACTGATCGCCTACCTGGGTACGGAGTTCCCTGAGGTCCACTCGATCACCGATTTCGGCCCCGAGGTGTGGTGGGCGTGGCGCACCGCCAAGGAGAGTCAGTCCCGCTGGCCGGGGCGGGTGAATCTCATGAGGACCGTGTTGTCGGAGTCACCGCGGCTTCCGGAAACCACACGGAAGGCGATGCGCGCGAAGGCCGTGAAGCCTCGGAAACGCCTACCGGAGAATGATTCCTACAGTCGCGAGGAGTTCGCACGGATCCGAAGTGCCGCCAAGGGTGAGGTCCGTCAAGCGCTCCGCAGAATCCGGGCCAACACCGAGAGGCTGCGCAAGTACCGCGAGGTTGGTGATGTCGGGGACGGAATCACGTTCAAGGTCGGCGGGGCGCGGTGGAGCACCGGATCGCTCCTGGAGTATCTGTCGCGAAATGGGATGCTTCCCTCTCAGTACCTCGCAAACCGGGTGGTCCTAAAAGGCTGCTTCGACCTGGCCGGCGTGTCGAATCCGGCGCAGGCGTTGTTCCCGTCGATACGAGAAATCTATTGCTTGATGGTCCTTCTCGTGTGCGAGCGAGGCTTCAACCTTTCCGTCATGGACAACCTCACCGTGGCCTCGTTCCGGGCATCCGACGGTGCCGGTGAAGACTTGGTCTACACCGTCAACACCGACAAACCGAGAAGAGGAACCAAGCGCTACAGCGCCGAAATCCTCGCCGGCGAGGCCGGAAAACTATGGGAGAACGCACTCTTCTTGACCGAACCGTGCCGCACAGCACTCGCAGAGCTCGGAACCCCGTCGGAGAAGTTACTCATCGCACACCGGCACAAGAACCTCACCGGCGATGGACCGTTCCGGCAGGAATGGTTGACCGCGGGCATCGGCGATCACTACATGGCCTATGCGAGCCTGCTGGCAGACGACGGGATACCGTTGCGGGTGAGTCTGCGACGGCTGCGGTTGTCCGAGCAGGTGCTGAACCAACATGCCCGGCAGAACAGCGAATCCGTCAGCGAAGACACCTACCGCAGCCCCGACCCGGCCACCGCAGAAGGCGCGGCCGACACCATCATCGACGGACAGGCCGACGCCGTCGCCCACGCCAAAGCCACCGTCACGATCCGCTCGCTGAGTGCCGCCGAAGTGACCGCAGCCCGCGAAGACCCGGAAACCGCCGCGACACAGCTTGGCATCCCGGTGCCGACGCTGAAGCTGCTGCTCGCCGGCAGCCTCGACACCGCCACCACCGCGTGCATCGACTTCTTGAACAGCCCGTTTGCCGCCACCGCGGGCCAGCCATGCCCGGCGTCATTCTTCGCGTGCTTTACCTGTACGAACGCCGTAGTCACCCCCGAGCATCTGCCGCGCCTGGTCACGCTGCTGGATGCCCTCGACAATGTCGCCACCCTCGTCGCCCCAGCCCGATGGGAGTCCAACTACCGGGACCACTACGCACGACTGCAAGCGATTCTCGAACAGAACGCGACCAAGGCCGAGATCGGCGATGCCCGCCGCCATGTCACCGACGCTGAGCGCGACATCGTCACTGCGCTCATCGGAAGGAATCTCGACGCGTGAGCACCGCAGCAGCCAACCCGTGGCCACAGCAGGCTGGTCAGCTCGAACTTGACGACGCCGAACCGGTCATCGCCGACATCGACCGCGTACCTGAAGCACAGCGAGGAAACCTCTCCACCGTGGGCGACCACCGCTGGGATCTCACACCATTGGTCCAGAAACAGACCGTGGCGGGCACGTTGAGCATCGTCTTCGACACCTTCCCGCCGAGCTATGTCACCGCCGCCAAGCGACTGATCTGGGCAAGCATCAACAAGCCGACCCCGGTCGAGGATCTGGAACGCTCCTCGGCGGCGCGCAGCCAACTCGCACCGGCAACCGTGTGCACTTTCGCGCGCTTCCTACGGCAATGGATGACCTGGCTGGCAGAGAAGGACATTCACGAGTTCAACGCGGTCACCGACGCCACCTACGACGAATATGCCGAACACCTCAAACGACACCGCGGCTCACGCGAGAACGTAGGCAACATTCTGTTCGCCGTGACCCGTGCCTGGCTCTACGCCCCGTACCTTCCCGAAGCCGACCGCCTCGCACGCCCACCCTGGGAGAACAGCCATCTCGGGCGCACCTCGGTGCTCGGCCCGGCGAACTGGTCCAGCGAAAACAAGACCACCCCCATCCACCCGCAGACGATGGCCGGCCTACTGGTCTGGGCCCTGCGCTTCGTCACCGACTTCAGCGACGACATCCTCGCCGCCAAGGCACTCAAAGCGACACCGCGCGATGTCCCGCCCAGCCTCCAGGCCCTCACGCCCCATCAACGGTTTCGCGCGTACATCCAGCAGCGGCGCCAGGATACACAGACGGTGCCCGGATGGGTCAGCAGCAACCGGCCGCACATACGCTCTCTGGCAAAAGGATTCATCGGCTGGCAGCTCGGCCTCTCTCCCGAAGAAGCCGTGATGATCAATCCGCACTGGCCGATAGCCGGCCTGAGCGCCAGCGACGAAGCGCACCTGCCCATGCCCATCACAGGCTCCGTCGACGGCAAAGGCTGGACGCCGGCGATCAGCTTCTACGAGGTCGAGGAGTTCTGCCGCCACCTGGCCACCGCCGCGTTCGTCGTCGTCGCCTACCTGACCGGGATGCGCGGCGAGGAGTGCCGCGCACTGGAGCGTGGCTGCTGCCAAACCCACACCGACCCCGCGACCGGGCAACTCCACTACCGTATTCACGGCAGAACCTTCAAAGGCGCACTTGATCAGTCGGGCAACGCCATACCCGCCGGTGTCGAACGGGAACAACCCTGGCTGGCGATTGCACCCGTGGCCAAAGCCATCGCCGTGATGGAAGCACTGAACCCCTCCTCCCAACTTCTGTTTCCGATCGACGCGTTCTCGCTATGGCCCTGCGGTGTCAACGCCGGAAAGGCCGTGCACGCCCGCATGGTCCGCGACCGCATCCAGGACTTGATCGACTGGAGCAATCACGCCGCCGAGATGCTCGAACGTCCTCACGACGTGATCCCTGCCGATCCCGAGGAAGCCGTGACCGTCAAGCGGTTCAGGCGAACACTGGCCTGGTTCATCTACCGCAAACCAGGCGGGCGAGTGGCCCTCGGCGTGCAGTACGGACACCTGCGCGGCTACACGACCGACGGCTACGGCTCACGGGTCGCCAGCGGCCTACGAGACATCTTCCCAATGGAGGAAGCCCTCGCCCGAGCTGACTACCTCGAAGACGCCCATCAACGCCTCGAAGACGGTGAACAGGTCAGCGGCCCGGCCGCCGACCGATACACCCAGGCCATCCACCTGTTCGACCGGCAATTCCGCGGCCGCTACATGAGCAACAAGCAGGCAGCCGCCCTACGCACCAATCCCCAACTGCGCATATACGACAACCCGCAACAGTTCGTCACCTGCTGCTACGACCAGGCCAAAGCGCTATGCCACCCCGACCGGCAGGTCACAGCGAGCCAGCACCGCTCACCTGATGTCTCACACTGCCAACCCGGATGCGGCAACATCGCCCGAACCGACCAGAACATAGACCAGGTCGTAGTCGCCATCGCTCAGCATGAGGCCGAGATCGACTCGGCCACAACGCCGATACCGCTGCGCGGCCGACTAGAACAACGCATTACCGCCCTCCATGCCATCGTCAACGAGCATCAGAACATTGGAAGTCGTGATGACCGATCAGGCTGACGAACATGTGCGCCGCGTGATCCGCGACGCGATGGATCGGCTCATCGCCGGCAAACCACTGCACTCCGACGGCAAGCTCACCGTGAAGTCACTCGCCGCGGAGGCCCGCGTCAAGCGATGGCTTCTCACGCACCGCCACACTGACCTCCAGGACGAGTTCCGGTCACGTATCGCGAAAGCCTCGTCGCAACCGCCAGTGCTACTGGAGTTGCAGGAGGCGAAGGCCGAAGCCCAGCAAAAGACCAGGCAATTGACCGCGGATGTGACTGCCCTGACGGCGACGATCCGTCAGCTCGAACGAATCATTCACGTACTCGCCCTCGAGAACGACGAGCTGCGATTGAATCGGACCCAAAGCGACAAGATCGTGCCACTGCGACCAGGAGAAAGGCATCGTCCAATGTGAGGTGCCCCGACGCTGGCTCTGGCAGGAGCTGCCGGGAAGATGTTTGAGTTCAGATCACCGCGACTTCGAGGAAATGACCGCTAGTGCCGAACCTCTTTGACAACCTCAGCGACGACACACGCTTGAAGGACGCACTGCGCGTTTCTCTGAAGGACTTCGATACCGTCGACGTCGCGACGGGATATCTCGACTTACGCGGCTGGTCGAGCATGGCTGACATCGTCGCCACGAAACCTCGAATTGGCGCGGAGCCCGTTGCTCGAGTCCTTATCGGCATGGTCGCGCCAGCCGACTCACAGGAAATCCTCGACGCTTTGCAACGCGAGGTTCAGCCACCGGGCTATGGCACCGATATTCACGACCGAGAAAAGGCACTTGCCCGTCGCGATCAGCTCGTGAAGCACCTGCGGAATCAGCTCATGAGAGGACTGGCCACTGTCGAAGGACAGCAGACACTCCAGACGCTGAAGCGGCAGTTGGAGGACGGCACGGTGCAGATGAAGGTCTTCACCGAGAAACCGCTGCACGGAAAGACCTACCTGTTTCACGCCCCAGGGAAGAGCCACGGCTCGCGATGGGCTTACATAGGGTCGTCGAACCTCACCCACGCCGGATTGACGACGAATCTAGAGCTGAACATCGACGTCCAAGACTCCGATGCCAACAGCAAGATCGCCGAGTGGTTCGAAGCGCGGTGGACCGATCGGTTCTCGCTGCCGATCACCGCTGAGATCATCCAGCTGATCTCCGAATCGTGGGCAGCTGGCCTACAGCCCACGCCGTTTGAGGTCTACCTCAAGGTCTGCCATGCGCTGTCCCAAGATGCCCGGGATGGACTTGGCTACGTCCTGCCCACATCGATGCAGAACCTGCTGCTGGACTATCAGGAAAGCGCAGTCCGCACGCTCGCCCGACGCATTGTTCGCCGAGGTGGAACGATGCTGGGCGACGTTGTTGGTCTTGGCAAGACGCTGACGGCAATCGCGACTGCATTGATGCTCCAGTCCGCCGAGGACTACTCGACGCTGGTGCTGTGCCCGAAGAATCTCGAACTCATGTGGACCAAGCACCTCGACGAGTACGAGATCAACGGGCGTGTGGTCCCCTACTCGATGGCCGACAGAGTGCTTCCCGAGCTCAAACGTTTCAACCTGGTCATCTGCGATGAGTCGCACAACCTGCGTAACAGCAGCACCATCGCCTACGAAGCCATCCACGAGTACATCCGCCGCAACAGCTCCAAGGTGTTGCTCCTAACCGCAACCCCGTACAACCTTGCGTTCCAAGACGTCGCCAGCCAGATCGCGCTGTATATCGACGACGACGAAGACCTTGGCATCGTCCCCACAGCGGCACTGGCCGCAGAACCCGGACTCCGCGACAGAGTCGACGGGAAAATCAACACACTCGCCGCCTTCCGACGCTCCGACCACGCAGAGGACTGGCGCCGGCTGATGAGCGACCACCTTGTGCGACGAACCCGTAGCTTCATCAAGCGAACGGCGAAGACAGAAACTGTCACTCTGCCCGATGGAACCACCGAGCAACTGCCGTACCTCCAGTTTGCGAATGGCGAGAAGTTCCACTTTCCAACCCGGATCGCTCGACCACTTAGCCACGACTTCGCCGACGACGACCCCGCAAAACTCATGGAAGACAACGACACGCTCAACGCCGTGAGCACTCTGGCGCTGCCGCGCTATCGGCTTGCCGACTATGACAACCCACGTGCACCGCACACAGACTCAGACACGAAGATCCTGGATGACATCCGCTCCGGGCGAGGAAACGTCAGTGGGTTCGTCCGCACCGGATTGTTCAAGCGACTGTCCTCGTCCGGGCACTCGTTCATCGTGTCGTTGCAGCGACAACGGGCCCGCAACGAGCTGTTCCTACATGCGATCGACAACGAGCTCCCCATCCCTGTCGGGTCGTTCACCGACAAGCAGTTCGCGGTGAGCGACGAAGATGTTGAGGACGACCCGACACCACACGGCTCGCTCGCCAGCCGCTACGAGGAGCTCCGAAAGAATCTCCCGGCAAAGACTAAATGGATCAACTCCACAGTATTCAAAAAGACCTTGCGCAAAGATCTCGACCGCGACAACCAGATGCTTACGGGCATGCTTGACCGTTTCGGCAGCTGGGACTCGACCCGAGACTCCAAGATGAACGCGCTGGTCGACCTGCTCCGCAACGACCATCCCGGCGAGAAGGTTCTGGTTTTCACCGAATACGTCGATACCGCTGAGTATGTCGCCCAGGCACTGCAGGAAGCCGGTGTGGAAAAGGTTGCCGTCGTTTCGGGAAACACCGACGACCCCGGTGATGTTGCCCGCCGATTCTCGCCGCATTCCAACCGGATCCCCGGGCAGGAGGAAGTTCCTGAAGTAGACCCAGCGGACGCCATCGACGTGCTCGTCGCGACCGATGTGCTCTCCGAAGGCCAAAACTTGCAGGACTCCCACATCATCGTCAACTACGATCTGCCGTGGGCGATCATCCGCCTCATCCAACGCGCTGGCCGTGTCGACCGCGTCGGGCAGAAGTCGGACAAGGTGTTCGTCTACCTGATCAGCCACGAGAACGTTGAAGCACAGATCAACCTTCGACAGCGCATCCGTGCACGGCTGGGTGCCGCGGCTGAGGCATTTGGTGCTGACGAACAGTTCTTCGGTGGTGACACCGAAATCAAGATTCTCGACGACTTCTACAAGGGCAAGGTCAGCGAAGACGCCGACGACGCCGACAGCGAAGCCGACGCCGTGAGCGAGGCGTGGGTGGTCTGGTCCAACGCCCAGACCAAGCACCCACACATCGCCAAGAAGGTGCTTGGCATGCAGGACATGGTTCACAGCACCCGCGAGCAGTACATCGACGAGAACGGTGGCAGTGTCACGTGCTTCGTCAGTACGGAGTCCGGCGTCGACGCATTCGCTACTTCGACCACGAACCCCGACGGCTCAACCGCAGAAAGACTTCTCACGCCACTGGAAGCGATGCGCACCTTCCGCGCCCAAATCGACACGCCGACAGCGGAACTCCGGCCCGATCACTTCGACCGGCAAGCGGCGCTCGTGCACGGGCCACTCACTATTGAGGCGATCGCGGCCGGAAACCTCAAAGGAATCCGAAAGTGGGTGTGGGAACGCCTCGCTGGAACATTGTTCGCCCAGAAGGCAACTGACGCACTTAACGCGCTGCACGCACAGCCCCTCACCGAGCACGCCACAATGCGACTCAGTCAGGCCCGCCGAAACCGCTACAGCGTCGATGACATCGCTGACCTACTCAACCAGCTCCATGAAGAAGACCGCCTGGTCATCAAGTCATCGGAGACCGACAACATCAAACTCGTCTGCTCGATCGGAGTACGTGAAACATGACCGACAGCCCATTGAGCCTTGTCGAGGAGCACCTCTACCAAGAACTCTTCTTGCACCAGCTGAACTGGAGTGCGCCAGATTCCCCGCCGATCAGCTATACCGCCGAAGATGGGCAGACCTACACTGCCACCAATATCTCGTCCTACAAGGGCCTTCGCGTCTGGGTGTGCGACGACAAGCCCGGCTCCAAGATCGAAGCTGAACTCGACCGCTTGATCGCGAAGACGACCACAGACAGACTGGTCATCTTCCACAACGACGACGAGCAGGTCTGGCGGTGGCCGGCTCGTCGCACCAAGGACAACTCGACATCAACCAGGCTGACGAGCCACCGGCACCGCAACGGCCGAGCCAACCCCAACTTCGCTGCCAGGCTCGACGTCATCCGCTTGCCGATCGATATCGTGCTCGACGCCAATACCGTACTGACCAAGGTCCGTGAGGCGTTCGATGTCGAAGCACGCAACGAAAGCAAGCGAGCTTCAAAACTGATGGCACGCATGTACTCTGCGCTCGAAGCCGCCTATCCGACCTCGTACGACCGCGCTAAGCGTGACCACGAGATTTCGATAGTTCTCGCTCGGCTTCTATTCTTGATGTTCGGTGATGACACCGAAATGTGGCAGGACCAACAGGGTGAACCGGTGCCTGACGCCTTCCTCGAGTTTATTCACGTACAGACTCCAGCCGACGCATCCACTCTCGGGCAACAACTCACTGACTTGTTTGAGGCCCTCGATAAACCCGGCGGAGCCGCAGCACGCGGTATAGACGCCGCACTCCCTCACATCAACGGCGGCCTATTCCGAGAGAAGATCACCCTGCCCGCGCTCAGCGCGGACTTCCGCCAAGCGGTGCTTGATGCCTGTGTGGTCGACTGGTCCACCATCAGCCCAGCGATCTTCGGATCGATGTTTCAATCGGTTCGAGACGCGCAGACTCGGCGCGAACTCGGTGAGCACTACACCTCCGAGGAGAACATCCTCAAGACGCTCAACCCCCTGTTCCTCGACGAGCTCCGTGCTGAGTTCGACAGGGCCCGAACCATGAAAGACGAAAAGGGCGTTCTCACCCGGCTCTGGAAACGCCTCGGCGACATCCGATACATGGATCCAGCCTGCGGATGCGGGAATTTCATCATCGTTGCCTTCCGTGAGCTGCGCGACCTCGAACTGCGCATCATGGAACGCTTGCAGGAACTGTCTGGTGCGTCCCAGCTCGCATTCGACCCAACACTCGCCCTGAAGGTCACACTCGACCACTTCTACGGAATCGAAATAGATGAGTGGCCTGCGCGAATCGCGGAAACCGCAATGTTCCTTGTTGACCGACAATGCGACCTCAAACTCAAAGAACGATTCGGCGAAGCACCGCAACGGCTACCGATTCAGACCCAAGCGAAGATAGCTGTGGGGAATGCGCTTCGGCTGCCGTGGCACGAGCACTGCCCGGTGTCGGAGTCAGTAGTCATCGCGGGCAATCCACCATTCCATGGCCCAAAGGAACGTAGTGCAGACGAGACTGCAGACCTCCGCGCAGTCTGGGGGCGTGACTACGATGGATTTCTGGACTACGTTGCGGGTTGGTATCGGAGAGCTATCGAGTACTTCGGAGAAACTCCAGGGCTGTGGGCCTTCGTATCAACGAACTCCATCTCGCAGGGCCAAGCGGTTCCAACCCTTTGGGGCCACATCTTCGCGACAGGATGGAGGACCAAGTTCGCCTACAGAACGTTCCCCTGGACCTCCGAGGCGTCTGGCGGCGCCGCAGTCCATTGCGTCATTGTTGGGTTCACACGAAAGCAGGGTGAGTCGATTCTTATCGACCCTGCCAAGGGGGCCAACGGACCGTCTGTCATGCGAGTGAATGCGATCAACGCATACCTCGTAGATGGGCCAAATGTTCTGGTAACCAAGCGAATGCAGCCGCTATCGCCCGGCCTTCCGGAAGTAGACGCCGGCTCGAAGGCAGTTGATTGGGGTTACCTCACAGTCGAACCCGAGGACTACGACGAGGTTGCTGCGGACCCTATCGCCGCGAAGTATCTTCGACCTTACCGAGGCGGCGATGAACTGATCAACGGAGATGAACGATGGTGCCTGTGGTTCGTAGACGCACACCTCGATGAACTTCAGTCGAGCACTCTGATTGCGGACCGACTCGAAGCCGTCAGAGCCAAGCGCGAGTTAAGCACCAAGTCTGCGACTAGGCGCATTGCGTCAACTCCACACTTGTTCGGTGAGATCCGTCAGCCCAAGGCTGAATACCTCGGGATCCCACAGACGTTCACCGACAATCGGCAGTTTGCGACCGTCGCCCGCCTACCGGCAGAAGTCATCGCCTCGATCAAACTGTTCACATCTCCAGACCCCGACGGTTACCTCTTCGCGATGATCTCCTCATCCATGTTCATGACTTGGCAGAGAACGGTCGGTGGCAGGATGAAATCGGATCCGAGTTTTACCAACACCATCGTTTGGAACACCTTGCCGCTGCCGGAGGTCGGCGACGAACCTAGGGAGGCCATCGTTGCTGCCGGGCTTGAGATTCTAGCGGCTCGGTCCCGTTTCCCAGGCAGAACACTTGCGTCACTCTACGATCCAGTCAGCATTCCCGACGAGCTGTTGAGTGCCCATGTACTCCTAGACGAACTGGTTGATGCTGTGTTCCGTTGCCCTGCGGAACCTTCGTTCCGGCAGCGGCAGGAGATATTGTTCGAGCGGTATGCCGAACTCTCAGTGCCCCAGTCCACACCAAAGTCGACTGGTCGGCGGCGCAATGCCTAACGCCGACGGATGACGCAGCACGCGTTGTCGGTTTCGGGAGCAGAGGAGGGTCGCATGTCGGGTGATCGGCCGAACCGATGACCAGCGACGGAGGTGCCGTCGCGTCGTATGGGTTCCGGCGCCAGTATCTCGCTACGGCCGAGGAGTTCCTTCGCCTCGTCGTTGCGCGCGGTGAAAACTTGGCTGAGTTGGCGGTCATAATCGAGCCGACACGTACGGACCTCATTGGCAGTGACGTCGCCGACGATGATGTGATCGATTTCGCGATTGAGGTGGGCGGCGAGATTGTCCGTCGCGTACAAGTGAAGTCCTCCCGTGTGCCTTCAGGGATGAACCCGCTGAGGTATTCAGATGCTGCCGCGATATTCAAACGAATGGGCGCGGGAGCACATGAAGCCGTCATCTTGACGAACAAACCGCTAGCGAAGAAGTTGGCGAAGGCCTGCGCGTCACCGACTCGGTCTGGTGACGGCAGTGAGATGTACTCCGTTACTGGGCAGGCGATTACGTCCGGACAGTCCACACCGGCCAGGCGTATTGTGCGTGATGATCGTCGAGTCGAGGACGTCAAGCAATCAGTGTTCGACCTTGTCCGCCAGATACGGCGAGACAACGCCGTCGGCCCAGGCGAACAATCGGCTGCCTTGCTTACAGCCATGATGCTCGACTCCATGTTCGAGGCCGCGGCCGATTTGTCCCCGCGCAGATGGTCGGCCAGTGAGATTGTCGACTTGCTGTGTCTGCCCGATAACCAGGTAGCGCACGCTAGGCGACGATTCGACTGGGGCGTGCCGCTGGGCGTTGAAGTTCCTCGACTGGCATCAGCCGTGGCGCGTACAAATGAACTAGCCACTCTTACAGATCTTTTCAACGAATCCGTCGCGGGGCGGATTCCTCAGGTCGCCGTACTCTCCGGGACGACCGGGTTCGGAAAGAGCACCATCGCTGCCGACTTTTGCCATCTCAATCGGCACCTCTACGAGCACGTCTGCTGGATCGATTCTCGCTCACCTGAACTGCTCGCCGCCCGGATCAAGGATCTCGTGGCACAGATGGGTATCGATGTCGGCACCGGTACTGACGTCGGTGCTGCTTTCCGCACAGAGTTGGCGGTCATCGGCGGCCCTTTCGTTGTGGTGTTCGACGGGGCTCGCCGGCGACAAGACATCGAACCGTTCGTACCCACCAGCGGATGCGGGTTCGTGATCGTCACAACGACCAACAGCACGGGCTGGTGGCACACCGCCCGGCCCTTGCCGGTTGGCTCGTTTACCGACGATCAGGCGACCGCATGCTTTGAGGCGTACGCCGGCATCGAGCCCGGTCTACATATAGACGCTGTCGCCGGGGTCGTGCGGCGCCTTGGGCACGTTCCGCTCGCAATCGCTATGGCGGCGTCATACTTTCGCAACGCCGACGAAGATGTCGCGCTGTTGTCGGATAGGTATTTCGAGAGTCTCGAGGCACTGGAGGACTCAACAGCGGTTCCTGAGGGTTTCGACAGGACAGCATTCGCGGCGGTCCAGTTTGCGGTAACGCAGATTGGGGCCGAGACCGGCGGCGATGACGACTTCAGGCGGGCAACGCAGCTGCTCATCTATCACTCGGCGTTCTTTGCCCCGGAGCTGATACCGGTCAACTTGGTGCTGCAGACCGTCGATAGCACGGTGGCGACGCTCGATCTGACTTCGCCGCCGAGTCCGGTAGAAGCCGATCCCCATGTCCGAAATCGCCTCTTGACGAACCTGCGTACGCAAACCATTGCGCGGCGCCGCACCTATCTGGACGCCTCTGGGGCCGCGAATCCGGCCAGCGACACGATAAGCATGCACCCTCTCGTGCACGAGATCCTTCGGGCGATCCATGTGAAGGCCGCACCTCGCGACGGTTCGGTCATGAACTTGGTGACCCTGTTCATGGGGCACCTGTACGGGTGGATCATCGCGCTGCGGCCATCGGGTGCGTTCTTCCCAGTCGAGCAGTTACTTGTGCATGCTCAGTGGATCCTGGACTTTGTCGACACCATCAACATTCCCGCTGACGCCGACGAGCACGATGCGTACGTATTTCGTTGTGCCATCCTGTATCTGCGGTATGAAGTCGCAAATTGCCATTCGTCCCGCGGGAACTATGAGCGCGGGGTTGAACTGATCGAGCAGGCGCTCGACGAGTTCGCCGACGTGACACCGACTATCCATCCGCAGTGCGCCTTGGCCAAGGCGGCGTGCGACGCCATTGCTGACGTCGAGGTTGGCGGACTCGGAGAACAGCGTGCGTTGCGCTTCGCGCGGCAAGCGCTCGATGAAATTGCGAAGATTGAGCATTTCACCGACGCACCGCGGCGCGGGGAGATCATCTACCGGTTAGCCGTACAGGCTGCGCAGGCGATTAATCGATTCGGTACCGCTGAGACTCGCGCGGTAGCCGAAGAGCTGGCTGGCATCGCCAACCAACAACAGCTGCCGGCTCCGCAAGAAATCGACAAAATCAATCAGATCGACCAGTTTCTCAGGACTGGCCAATACCCACAGGCGCTCACCCTGATTCAGATGACACGCGGGGCAAACCCAACCGCGTATCAGAAGGTCATGTTTGACAACTTCGAGATCATCGCGAATCTGCACCTTCATCGGTTTAATGCCGCCGCCGACGGTATCGACCGCATTCTCGCCGCAGCCGCGGAGGGCCCGCACATGCGTACCCATGTCGAGCTGGCCTGCGCAGAGATCGACGCCGCGCTGAAGGCCACCCACGCCTCCTGGGCCGAGAAATCCACGCGCCTGACGGCGCAGCGGACGGCGCTGCAGACATTCAGCAGCACATAGTGAACCGAGTCTGCTGCCTGGCGGCGTCAAAAGGCCCGGCGACACGTCGCGCACGGTTACAGTCACATCAGTCGCCGACTCGCCAACAGGCCCAGATCGGGCAGTCGACCATCGAAGCTGCGTGAGCATTGCGGACCATGCGAATACCTAACGTCAAAGGGAGCCGGAATGCCGATCTGCCAGCGAGATCCCGTGATAACCCATCGCCTTCCAGAACGTCGGCACAGGTCAGCCCTGGTCCCGCCCGTGGCACTGGCTAGCTGCTAGCTGATGTCTGACGTCGCAGCCGATCGGATCGAGCAAAAATGGAGTGAGTACGCGGAGTCGGTCGAGGCATTGGCGGCGCGGGTCGGGAATCCTGACGACTTCCCGGTGGTCCCGCACAGTTTGAACCACCCCGGGTTTGATGCACACCGGTTTATGGGTGTGCAGCCTCTGAGTGGGCCGCGTTTGTAGCGTAGTGGACGGTCTCGTACTCGATGGGTGGGATGCGGCCCAGTCGGTGCATGAGCCGGTCGGTGTTGTACCAGTGCACCCACTCGGCGGTGAGCAGTTCCACGTCGGTCAGACGGTGCAACGGCCCGCGGCGAAACGGTGAGTCGTCGCGGACGGCTTCGGTCTTGTACAGCCCTATGGTCGTCTCCGCCAAAGCGTTGTCGAAGGCATCCCCGACCGTGCCGATCGAGGCCACCAGCCCGGACAGCGCCAGGGTTTCCCCGAACCGCACAGAGGTGTATTGGGAGCCCGCGTCGCTGTGATGAATAGTGTTGCCCAACAACGGAGTACCTTCATCGGCGCGGAGCTGTGCGGCATGGCGGATCGCCTGACGCACGAACTTGTCTTCCTTGCTGGCCGAGCAGGTCCACCCCACGATCCGGCCCGCGTAGGCGTCGATGGCGAAAGCGGCGTACACGAACGCGCCGCCCGACAGGCGTACGTAAGTGAAATCCGCGACCAGCAAGACGTTGGGGGCCGGCACCCGGAACTGCCGTTTCACCAGATCGGCGGCCCGCGCTGCGGCGGGATCGGCGATCGTGGTGCGGACCTTCTTACGCCGGGTGACCCCACGCCAGCCGTGGGTACGCATGAGCCGCTCCACGGTGCAACGGGCCACCGCGATGCCCTGGCGTTGCAGGTGAGCCCACATCTTGGTCGCCCCGTAGAGCGACTCCGGTTTACGCCGACCGTGCTCGTCGGGCTCGTAGAAACCGGCCAGCACCTCGGTGAGGACGGTGTCCCACAACGCCCGCGCCGACGGGGGTCGGGTCAGCCAGGCGTAGAAGGTTCTCGGGGCGATCGGCACACCGTGCTCGGTGAGCACGCGGCAGATCGGAGCGACCCCGAACCGAGCACGATGCTCGGCGATGAACGCGCAGATCAGTGGTGTCGCGGGTCGCTCTCCCGCACGAAGAAACTTGTTGCCGCCTTGAGGATTTCGACGGTTTCCTCGAGCTCGCGGTTCTTGCGCTTGAGTTCGCGCAACTCCCGTGCGGTATCGCTGGGCACCCCGTCACGCTGGCCGGTGTCGACCTCGGCCTGGTTGACCCACCGGCGCAGCGATTCGTAGGACACCCCCAACCGCTTGGCCACCGCAGTGATGCAGGCCGTGCGGGTGTCGTACTCCTCGGCATGGTCGATAACCAACCGCACCGCCCGGGCCTTGAACTCGTCGTCGTACCTCTTCGCCATGATGCAAACAACCTTCCCTCGAAAGAAGGTGTGCACCAAACCCGGGGCGATTCAGAATGACCGAAATCACCTGTCGCAGTTGTCAGGCGAGCTCGATG
>ERZ724518.242-NODE-242-length-22109-cov-70.963952_pt1 | contig 22109 bp, 18 predicted proteins | sample MGYA00376051_ERZ724518 | MGnify/ENA primary metagenome ERZ724518 (study PRJEB28724, sample SAMN07190885) | wastewater metagenome | isolation source: influent of sewage treatment plant in Hong Hong | place: Hong Kong | collected 2016-03-17 ... | reverse complement strand
GGGTGGAGAGTCTGGTGGCCCATCCGGCCAGCATGACCCACAGGGCCATGACCCCTGCGGCCCAGCAGGCGGCGGGTATCAGTGCCCAGTTGCTGCGCCTGTCGGTGGGGATTGAACACGGTGAGGATCTGGTGGCCGATCTGGCCCAGGGGTTTGAACAGGCGCAGTTGGCACAACAGGCAGAGCAGGTGAAGTAATGGAACAACAACAAGGAGAGTGTGTGGTGGCAACAGAGGCAGTCTTCAAGCGGCGCCATGTACACAAGTTCGGCGGCAGCAGCCTGGCGGATCCGGTCTGTTATCGCCGGGTCGCCAGCATCGTCGAGCAACAGGTGGGGGGCAACGAGCTGGTGGTGGTCTCCGCCGCGGGCAAGACCACCAACCGGCTGATCCAGCTGGTGGAGCTGGCGGAAGCGGGGGATGAGGCCGCAGGCGAAGCCATCACCGCCCTGCACGCCTATCAGCAAAGCCTGATCGACGGCCTGCTGGAAGGGGAGCTTCACCTCGATCTGAGCCAGCAACTGACGGGCGACATGCAGCTGATCGCCAAGACCCTGGAGGGGCAGTTTGACCGCTTCGAGCGCAACGGCCTGCTCGCCTTTGGCGAGGTGTGGTCCGCCCGCCTGCTGGCTGCCCTGCTCACCAGCCGGGGTGAGGCGGCCGCCTGGCTCGATGCTCGCAGCTTCCTGCGCGCAGAAGACGGCGCCCTCATCAAGGTGGATACCGCCCTCTCCAGCGAGCTGCTCAAGGCCCGCCTGGCCGAGCACGCCGGTCGCATCGTGGTGACCGGCTTCATTGCCGCCGACATGGAGGGGCGTTCCCTGCTGCTGGGGCGCAACGGCTCCGACTACAGTGCCAGCCTCCTGGCGGCGCTGGCGGACGGCGAGTCCACCACCATCTGGAGCGACGTGGCCGGGGTCTACAGTGCCGACCCGCGCCGGGTGAAAGAGGCTCGTCTGCTGGAGCGCCTGAGCCTGGCCGAGGCCAACGAGCTGGCGCGCCTGGGCTCCTCGGTGCTGCATTCGCGTACCCTGCAGCCGGTGGCCGACAGCCGTCAGCGCCTCACCCTGCGCTGCAGCTACAATCCGGACGAAGGCTGCACCCACATCCTGCGCCGTGCGCCCCGCTCCGGCGGTGCCCGCATCGTCTCCTCGGTGGATCAGATAGCCCTCATCGAGCTCAAGGTGCTGCCGCAGACGGACTTTGAGCAGACAGTGGCGGCCATCGAGGCCCATCTGGCCCGCCATCGCCTCCATCCGCTCACCCTGCAGCGCCAGCCGGATCGGCGGGTCCTGCGTCTGGCCTACACCCTGGAGGTGGCACAAGGGGCCTTCGAGGTGCTCCGTGACTTCCAGTTGCAGGGCAACTTTACCGGCCTCATCCAGAAGGAGGGGTTCAGCCTGGTCGCCCTGGTGGGAGCCGGCGTCACCGACAACGCCGAGCAGTGCCACCGCTTCTACCAGCTGCTGGCGGATCAGCCTCTGGAGTTCGTGCAGGTGGCCAAGGACGGCCTGAGCCTGGTGGCCGTGCTGCGCCAGATCGTGCTGGAGCCGCTGCTCATCGCTCTGCACAGTGCCCTGTTCAGCCGCCCGACCCGGGTCGGGCTGGTGGTGTTCGGCAAAGGCAATATCGGTGGTCACTGGCTGGGGCTCTACGCCCGCGAGAAGGCGCGCCTCGAGCATGAGCTCAATCTGGCGCTCACCCTCTACGGGGTCTTCGACTCCAAGGGCGGGCTGCTGGACGAAGAGGGGCTGGATCCCCTCAAGGTACAGGACAACTTCAATCCCAAGCCGCTCATCTGGCCGGAGCTGCTCTCCCAGCTGGAGCAGCACAGTTTTGACTCCCTGATCGCGCTCGACATGACCGCCAGCGAGACGGTGAGCCGCTACTACCCGGACTTTGCCCAGCTCGGCATCCACATCATCGCCGCCAACAAGTTTGCCGGTGCCGCCGACAGCGAGTTTTACCAGCGCATCAAGCAGACCTGCCGCGACCATCAGGTGCAGTGGCGCTACAACGCCACCGTGGGGGCCGGGCTGCCCATCCAGTCCAGCATCCAGATGCTGCGTCAGAGCGGTGACCGCATCCAGGGGGTTTCCGGCATCTTCTCCGGCACCCTCTCCTGGCTGTTCCAGCAGTATGACGGCACTCGCCCCTTCTCCGAACTGGTGGACGAGGCGTGGCAACACGGCCTGACCGAGCCGGATCCCCGGGAGGATCTCTCCGGTCAGGATGTGCGCCGCAAGCTGCTCATCCTGGCGCGGGAGGCGGGCTTCGAACTCGACTCCGCCGACATCGAGCTGGAGAACCTGGTGCCGGTGGCCCTGCGCAAGGTGAGTGCGGATCAGTTCATGGACAGGCTCAAGGAGCTGGATGACCCTATCCAGACCGCCTTCGAGGGGGCGCGCCGGGTCGGCAAGGTGCTGCGTTATGTCGCCCGCTTCGAGCACGACGGCAAGGCCCGCGTCGGGCTGGAGGCGCTGGAGCCCCATCACCCGTTTGCCAACCTCTTGCCCTGCGACAACGTGTTCGCCATCGAGAGCGACAGCTATCGCACCAACCCCCTGGTGATCCAGGGGCCGGGAGCGGGCCGGGAAGTGACGGCCGCCGCCATCCAGTACGATCTCTGGCAGATCTGCGCCAGCCTCTGAGGCTGCGTGACACGATGCAATGAGAAGAGGCGCCCCAGGGCGCCTCTTCTGTTATCGGGTAGTGGAGTTACCAGAACAGCCGGCCCAGGAGGGGGGCGAGCAGCACGGTGGCCATGCCGGCGATCATCATCACCATGCTGGAGACCACCCCCTCCTCGTTGCCCATCTGATAGGCCCTGGCTGTCCCGGCCCCGTGGGCCGAGGCACCAAAGCCCGCGCCCTTGCCAAGGCGGCTGCGGATGGCGAGCACGGTGAGCACGCTTTCTCCCACCGCCATGCCGATGACGCCGGTCAGCACCACGAACAGGGCGGTGAGATCGGCGTTGCCACCCACGGAACGGGTCGCCTCCACCGCGAAGGGGGTGGTGATGGATCTCATGGCCATGCTGCGTTGCAACAGCTCGGAGAGGTTGAGCCAGCGGGCCAGCAGCACTGTGCTGCCCACCGCCATCACCACGGACGCCACGACCCCGACCGAGAGGGAGAGCCAGTGGCGGCGCATCAGCTGGCGATTCTCGTAGACGGGCACCGCGAAGGCGACGGTGGCAGGGCCCAGCAGCCAGAGCAGCCAGTGGGATTCGGCCATGTAGTCCCGGTAGGGAATGTGGAACAGCATCACCACGGCCACCAGCAGGGTGGGGGCCAGCAGCAGCGGCATCAGGGGCAGGATGCGCTTTTTGCCATAGAGCCACTTGCTGGCGTAGTAGAAGAGCAGGGTCAGGGCGAAGCAGAGCAGGCCGAGCAGGGTGTCAGACATGGCGGCGACTCCGGCGGGCCAGCTTCAGCTCGAGGCGATAGACCCTGTCCACCACCAGCGCCGTGGTGCCGAGCACCAGCACGGTGCTGACGATCAGGACCACCATGATGCGCCACCCCTCCTGCAGCAGCAGCTCCTGATAGTTGACCACGGCCACTACGGCAGGGACGAAGAAGAGCAGCATCTCCGCCAGCAGCCAGCGGGCCCCGGCACTGAACCACTGGGCCTTGACCACCCCGAGCAGGATGCAGACCAGCAGCAGCAACATGCCGGTGAGGTTGGCGGGCAGGGGCAGGTGCAAGGTGCGCACTGCGATGTCGGCCAGCAACCAGATGGCCGCCAGCAGGGCGATTTGGAAGGGGGTTTGCAACCAGCGAAGGCAGAGGGTTTTCATGGCAAGCGTCTTTCTGTGAACCTGCTCACAGTATAGAGAGGGACCAAACCTGCAAAAAATGAATTTAAATTATCAAAATCATGCCAAAGAGGCATGATTTAGCCAGCCATCCCCGTCAAGAGAGCACCATGGATATTCGAGCCCTGCGTTACTTCGTCGAGCTGGTGCGGGAGCAGAGCTTCACCCGCGCCTCCGAGAAGCTGTTCGTCACCCAGCCCACCATCAGCAAAATGATCCGCAACATGGAAGAGGAGCTGGGCCAGCCCCTGCTGAGCCGGGTCGGCCGCCGCTTCACCCTGACCGACAGCGGCCAGGTGCTGTTCAATCGGGCCCAGACCATCCTGGCGGAGATGCAGCAGCTGGAGGCGGAGCTGGCGGATCTGCAGAGCCTGCAATCCGGGCGTCTTGCCCTCGGCATCCCGCCCATGGTGGGTCATGTCTATGCGGATCTCATTCGTACCTATCGCAGCCGCTACCCCGGTGTGGAGCTCTCCATCGTCGAATATGGCGGGCGGCGCATCGAGCAGGCGGTGCTGGCGGGGGAGCTGGATCTCGCCATCACCATGCTGCCGACCAGGGAAGAGGGGGCCCTCTGCGCCCTGGATCTGGACAGTTACCCCATCCGGGTGGTGCTACCGGACCTGCCCCGCTGGCGAGAGGGGGGCGAGATCCGGCTGGAGGCTCTGCGGGACGAACCCTTCCTGCTCTATACCCAGGCCTTCACCCTGAGCGAGCGGCTGGAGCAGGCCTGCGAGCAAGCCGGGTTCGTGCCCCAGGTGGCGGCCCGCAGCAGCCAGTGGGACTTTCTCACCGCCATGGTGCGAAGCGGCATGGGGGTCGCCTTCCTGCCGGAGCCCATCTGCCGGCGGCTGACGCCGGACGGGCTGGTGTTGCGCCCTCTGGCCCCGGCGCTGAGCTGGCGACTCGGGGTGATCTGGCCAGGGGATCGCTACCTCTCCCGCACCGCCGAGGCCTGGCTTGCCCTGTGCCGCGAGCAGGGCTGAGGAGCGGGTCTGGGGTTAGGGGGTCCCCGGTGACGCCATGCCTGTGACGAAGCGGGCATAGGCTGCGGAGTGTCGCACCTCCTCAATCTCGTCCCACACCTGTTGGCTGAGATCGGGGTGGGCCTGATGGAAGGGGTGGGAGAAGATGAGGTAGTAGGGTTTTTCGACCAGGGGAGGGGTGATCCGCTCGAGTGTGGCCTGCAACTGCGGGTGGGCGGCCAGGGTCCGTTCTGCGACCCCGGTTTGCAGGGCGGCGGCAACGGCGCGCTGCATCGCGACCTTCTTGAGCAGGATCAGTGGTTCCCTGCTGGAGTCATCCACCCTGACACCGCTCTCCCGCAGTTGGGCGACGATGGAGAAACCGGACTGCGCCGCAATGACGCCAGGGGCGACGAGCTGCCGGCCATCCCAGCGAACCTGTCCGCCTTTTGGCTGGTAGAGGCTGTAGCTCTCGGTGAGCAGGCGCTTGGCGGGATCAGGTGCTCCGTGTCGCATGGGATAGACCCCTATGGTGCGAGCACGCTCTTCGCTGTAGCTCAGCTTGACGGCGGCATCGAGCTGGCCCTGGCTGACGAGGGAGAGGCAGCGTTTCCAGGGAAGGGGGGTGAGAATGATGGGATGCCCGATCCGGTTTGCCACCTCCTTGAGGTGGAACTGCACTATCCCCTCGCCGGACATCAGCAACCAGGGAGGCGAATCGCTGTTCTCCATGCAGGCACGAATGCTGCCGGGGGCGGCCATGACGCAGGTCGGCAGCAACCAGAGCAGCAGCGCCAGACAGAAAGTGCGCAAGGGGAGCCTGCCTGACAGGGGAGAACCGGCGAGCCAGTCAGGGAGCGATGCCAAAGTCATCCCTCATCGGGTCATAGAGATAGGAGCGGTAGTCGGTGCTCTCGTCGGGCAACTGCGGGTTGGTCAGCCGGAAGATCTGGCGTGAATCGAGCCGGGCAAAGACCAGGGAAGGCTGGAAATGTTGGCGCCAGAGGCGCTGCAGGGAGCCATCTTTCCAGGCCAGTTGCAGGCCGCGCAAAAGGCGCTCGCGCTCCTTGCTGTAGGTGGCGTGGCTATAGAGGGAGTGGATGAGCGGATAGAAGAGGGCGACATGGCTATCCACGGTCAGCCCCGGCAGGCCGGGTCTGTGGTTTTTCCACTCGCTCAATATCTCGTTGGCACCACGGCAGAAGGGATCGATCCGGCCACGGGCCACCAGGCGAAACAGTGACTCATAGTTATCCACCTCCTGCACCCTGAAGCCGTTGTAGCGAAGGATGTCGGCATCCCGCCAGCCTGTGCCCACCCCTTGCGTGAACTGCTGCAACTGGGACAGGGTGTGAACCCCGGCCAGGGCCTGGGCACTGCCGACAAAACAGACCCGGTAGCCGAGCACGCCCAGATCGATGGGGAAGGGGACCAGGCTGACACCGGGTTGAGGGATCTCCTGGGGCCAGCTGTCGACGATGAAGAGGGCATTCTTGCCCGGCGTTTGCACTTCGAGCCGCATCCTCGCCTTGTTCATCCTGATGGCGTCGAGCAGTTCATAGTCGCCGTAATCGGGCCGTGTTTTCTCCAGCGCCAGCTGCATCGCCGCCCGGTAATAATTCATGCGGACATCCTGTTGGGTTTCCCCGGTGATCAGGGTGAAGCGGGTGGCCGCCATCGTGAGGGACGGGAGGGAGAGGGCGAGCAAAAGGAGCAGGATTCGATGCATCTTGACCGGGTTCGGCAACGGGATTGTGCCCAGTATAGACGGGCCATTCCCGTCGACACAGCGCTATCAGGCTCTGGCAGATCTGACCTCTTGAGAAGGGGGGCATGCGGATTTCATCAAGAGACCCAGGCGACGACAGAGTTGGCGCAGCGTCTGGTTGTCGAGGCAGCCAAAGCCGAGCAGCCACCCCTCCAGCGTCGGCGGGCCCAGGTAGAACTGGCCCAGATGACGCAGCCCCAGCCCGCAGGCGTTGGCGGCATCGGTCCAGCGCGCCTCGCCACCGGGGGGCAGCAGCACGGCGCACTGCAGGCCGGCGCCGCTGTGGATGGGGGTGAGCCCCGGGCAGTGCTCGGCCAGTTCCGCCAGCAGCAGATCCCGTCTGCTCTGGTAGAGGAGGCGGCTCTGGCGCAGGTGGGTGGCGAAGTGCCCGCCCCGGATGAAGTCTGCCGTGACCGCTTGCTGCAACTGGTTGCTGTGGCCGTCGACGGCGGCCCGGGCGCGGCAGAAGGAGTCCATCAGCGGCCTGGGCAGCACCAGGTAGGCGAGGCGCAGCGAGCCGAACAGCACCTTGCTGAAGGTGCCCACATAGATCACCCGCCCCTGGCCGTCGAGCCCCTGCAGGGCGGGCAGGGGACGCTGATCATACTGGTACTCCCCGTCGTAATCGTCCTCCAGGATCCAGGCGCCGTGACGCTCTGCCTCGGCCAGCAGCGCCATGCGGCGGGGCAGGCTCATGGGGACGCCAAGGGGGTACTGGTGTGCCGGGGTGCAATAGATGAGGCGCGGCGCAGGATGATCCCCATGAGGGTTGAGCCCCTCTTCATCCACCGGCACCGGATGCACCCGGGCACCGGCGCTCTCCATGGCGGTGCGAGCCCCGGGATAACCGGGGTCTTCCACCCAGACGGTGTCACCGGCATCGATGAGCAACTGGGTCGCCAGCAGGATCCCCTGCTGGGAGCTGGTGAGGATCAGGATCTGATCCGGCTCGCACACCACGCCGCGGGACTGCACCAGATAGCTGCTGATGGCGGCGCGAAGTTCCCCAAGCCCCTGGGGATCCCCGTAGTTCATCCAGTCGCTGGCGCGCTGGCGCCACTGTTGCTGCATCAGCCGACCCCAGAGTGCCTGGGGGAAGAGACGGGGATCCGGCTGGCTGGAAGCAAAGGTGGTGCCCACCTCGGGCACGTCGTGACAGGCGCCACCCAGGGCCATCTCCTGGCCACGGCGGGAGAGGCCAGCCGCTGACTGGGGCGGGCGCGGCGCGGGGCGCACCGCCGCCAGGGCGACAAAGCTGCCGGCGCCCACCTTGCGCACCAGATACCCCTCCGCCTCGAGCCGGCCATAGGCCAGTTCCACCGTGCTGCGGGAGATACCGAGATCCCGGGCCAGGAGGCGGCTGGCGGGCAGGCGGCTGTGCAGGGGCAGGTGGCCCGCCAGGATGGCCTCGCGCAGGGTACGCACCAGTTGTTCGTGCAGGGGCAGATCCCCTTGCTGCTGGCTGGCGAAGAGCGTTGGCAGAACGGTCATGGTGTGATCCCGTTGGCGCGGGGGTTGCGCCCCTTTCGAGGCAGGGATCCTGCCCGCAGGGCATGGCGCGGCTGTGGGGCTGGCGACCGACGGGCAGAGCGGGTGGGGTGGATGGTCATGGTGGCGGCTCGATGAAATTGGTCTGCCCATATTGGCAAAATTGGTCGGCGTGGCAAGGCCATTTTGTCGCTACATTGGTGGTCACAGGGTGGCGCCAGCGGGCGGCACGGATTGGCAACACAAGGAGTCTGCATGTCGGAATACAGTGCCACCATCAGTTGGCAGCGGGGGGAGCACGAGCCCTTCGTCGATCAGCGTTACAGCCGGGCCCATGAGTGGGCGTTTGATGGCGGGGGCAGGGTGCCGGCCTCCTCCTCTCCCCATGTGGTGCCGCTGCCTTACTCGGTGGCGGAACATGTAGACCCGGAAGAGGCGTTTGTGGCGGCCCTGTCCAGTTGCCACATGCTCATCTTCCTCTGGCTGGCGACGAAGGCGGGCTATCGGGTAGAGAGCTACCGGGACGAAGCGGTCGGCATCATGGCGAAAAACGGACAAGGTCGCCTCGCCATGACCCGGGTCACCCTGCGTCCCAGGGTGATCTTCGGGGGAGAGCAGGAGCCCGCCCTGGCGGATCTGGAGCAGTTGCACCACCAGGCTCATGAGGAGTGCTTCATCGCCAACTCGGTCAACACCGTCGTCACCACAGAGATCGTCATCTAGTCATCAGGAGCGTTCAGGATGAGTCATGTATTGAGCACAGGGGTGGCAGGGGCCGCCGAAGCCAGCGCCTTTTTCGAGGCCCAACTGAAGTTTCGTACCGATCCGGCGGATCTGGCCGCCGATCTGCTGGCCGGGGTAGCGGGCATCGTGGTCATCGATACCCGCTCCCCCGCACACTATGCCGAGGGGCACATTCCCGGCGCCATCTCCTTCCCCCACAGGACCATGACGGCGTCGACCACGGCGGTACTGGACCGGAACCTGGTGTATGTCTGCTATTGCGACGGCATCGGCTGCAACGGTTCGACCCAAGGGGCCTACAAGCTGGCGTCCCTCGGGTTTGAGGTCAAGGAATTGATAGGGGGTCTGCACTGGTGGCGTCAGGACGGTTTCGCCGTCGCCACGGGCAGTGAGCCCGGAGTGCTGCTGGAAGGGGGAATTGCCTGTGCCTGTTGAACGTTGCAATGAGGGGGGCGACGCCTCTCTGTCCGGCGCCGCCCTTTTCAACGACTTTGGGCAGCCTCTGGGGCGTGCGCTGCCAGAATGGCGCGGCGCCGAGTTCCCTCCCCACCGTGCACTGCATGGCTGGGGCTGTCGTCTCGAGCCCCTTGATCCCGAGCGCCACCTGGGGGATCTGTGGCAGGCATTCAGTGTCGACAGCGGGGCCATGTGGACTTACCTGACCAGCGGCCCTTTCGCGGACGAGGCCGCCATGGGGGTCTGGATGCGGGAGGTTGTCACCAAGCGGGATCCCCAGTTCTACGGTATCATCGACGAGGGGAGCGGACGGGCGCTGGGGCTGGCGAGCTACCTGCGCATCGATCCCCTGGCGGGCAGCATCGAGGTGGGCTGGCTGCACTTCTCCCCCGCCATGCAGCAGTCACGGCTGGCGACGGCGGCCATGGTGTTGATGATGGCCAATGCCTTTGCCCTGGGATACCGGCGCTACGAGTGGAAGTGCAATGCCCTGAACCTGCCTTCGCGCCAGGCGGCCCTGCGCCTGGGCTTTCACTATGAGGGGACCTTCCGTCAGGCGCGGGTGGACAAGGGACACAACCGGGATACGGCCTGGTTCTCCGTCATCGACAGCGAGTGGCCCGCCCTGAAAGGGTGCTTCGAGCGCTGGCTGGAGGACGGCAACTTCGACCATGCCGGGCGTCAGCGTCGCCGACTCTCCGAACTGACCGCCGCCTGCCGCTCTGGGGCGTGTTGAGGGCGACAGATCACCCGCCGGGACGGGGTGGTTTCCGGTCGGGTTCCTTGGGCGCTTCGCACACAAAGCGCCAGATCCGACATCCAGACGCAAGAGGCGCCAGTCATGGCGCCTCTTTTGTTTGTTCAGTCGTGGTGATCGCCGATGGGGGCCGCAATCCAGTTCATCAGCCGGACCATGTCCCCGGGGGCCACGCCGACCGAGAGCCCCCGCTTGCCACCGCTCACCAGGATCTCGTCGAAGGCCATGGCGGAGTCGTCCAGCACGGTGGGCAGCAGCTTCTTCTGGGCCAGGGGGCTGATGCCGCCCACCTTGTAGCCGGTCAGCTTTTCGGCTTCCGCCGGCTTCATCATCTCCACCTTCTTGAGCCCGGTGGCCTTGGCGAGCTGCTTGAGGCTGCACATGCCCGAGGAGGGTACGATGGCCACCACCGCCTGCTTGTCGTGATGGGCGAGCAGGGTCTTGAACACCTGCGCCTCGGGCAGGCCCAGCTGGGTAGCGGCATGTTTGCCGAAGTCGTCGTGGGCTTCGCACTCGTAGGGGTAGAGCCTGTGGGGGATCTTGAGCTTTTTCAGCAAGTTGATGGCGGGTGTCATGGGGTCTCCTCGAACCGTGGCAAGGCCAGACAGTCTGCGCCCGGGAGCCGGATGTGGCAAGAACCAGTCTTCACACCCAATCGGGGCCTGTGTTAGCGTAACCGGGTGCCGGATCCTATGATTTGGGCACTTGTCCCCGCATTCCAATGCAATGCGCCGGCGATCGAAAGGAATCGTAGCCATGAATACCACAGCACTTTGCGCTCGCGATATCGACGCGATGGATCGATATGAGACCCTTGCCAGGCTGACCGCCCTTGATCGGGCCTATGGCATGGTCGAGTTCGATCTCGATGGTCGCATGGTGTCGGTCAACCCCCTGTTTTGCGACATGCTGGGCTATCCCCCCGAAGCGCTGGTGGGCCAGTCCCATCTCATGCTGTTGCCGCCGGATCTGCAGGCGGAGCATGATCTCTTCTGGCAGAAGGTATTGGGTGGCGAGATCCAGTCGGGGGAGTTTCGCCGGGTCAGGCAAGGTGGCAGCCCCCTCTGGCTCCATGCCACCTACATGCCCGTGAGCGACGAGGCCGGCACCCTGCTGGGGGTGGTCAAGCTGGCGCACGACATTACCTCGGCTGTGATGGCCAAGCAGCGGGTCGAGCAGCAGAGCCAGCTGTTTGACATCGTGGTGGCCGCGCACCAGAGTTTTCTGCTCGATCGCAATCTCGGCTCCGCCTGCGATACCGTCTTCGAGCGCCTGCTGAGCGTGAGCGAGAGCTCCTATGGTTTCATCGGCATCATCCAGTACGAGGATGGTCGTCCCAGTCTCTATGTCCCCTCCATCTCCAATGTCTCCTGGGACGAGGCGACCCACGCCTGGTATGAGCAGCAGCGCCAGAGTCGGGGCGGGCTCATCTTCAGCAAGCTCGACAACCTGTTTGGGCACGTGGTGACCCACAATACCCTGGTGTGCTGCAACGATCTGCCGAGCCATCCAGCCAGTCGCGGTGTCTCCCCCCGTGGTCATCCGCACCTGGAGAGCTTCCTCGGCATTCCCATCCGCCACAAGGGAGAGGCGATCGGCATGATCGCTCTGGCCAACCGCCCGGGTGGCTTTGACGAGACCCATGTCAGCCTGCTCGAGCCCCTCACCACGGCCCTTGGCACCCTTATCCACGCCCGCAACCTGGAGGACGAGCGCAGCCGCATGGAGCGGGTGCTGCGCTTCAACGCCGAGCACGATTTCTTGACCAAGCTGCCCAACCGCAGCAGCTTCTTCCAGCAGGCCAACGTGCTGCTGGATCACGTCCAGCACCATCCCGCCGAAGGGGAGGCCTGCTGCCTGGCCTTGATAGATATCGACTTCTTCAAGCAAATCAATGATGTATATGGACACCTTGCCGGAGATGCCGTGCTGGCGTCGCTGGCGGGGCTCCTGATGCAGGCGGTGCGCAGCAAGGATCTGGTGGCGCGATTTGGCGGGGAGGAGTTCATCTTGCTGCTGCGGGGCACGACCCTGGAGGAGGCCCACACCATCATGGAGCGCATCCGGCGTCAGGTGGAGCAGCACACCTTCCTGTACCAGCACCAGGCGATCACCGTCACCATCAGCGTGGGGATCACGCCCTATCAGATGAGTTACAGGCGCATGGATGACTGGCTTCAATGCGTGGACCAGCGACTTTACGAGGCAAAACGTCGGGGTCGCAACCAGGTCTCCTGATGAGAGGCCATATCGCGAAATAAAACAGGGCGCCATCATGGCGCCCTGTTTGTTGTGGATGTTTTTTTCCCTTAGAGGGGGCTGTGCTGGCGGCAATATCGGGATCCCCGTGCCCGGCAGAGACGAAAAAGGGCGCCGGGGCGCCCTTGTTTGCAACGGTCCGGGATCAACCGGTGTTGCGCATGCCGGCGGCGATGCCGGCGATGGTGACCATCAGCGCCTGATCCAGCTCGGGGTGCAGGGTCTCCGGGTGGTTGCGGGAGCGATTGAGCAGCTCGGCCTGCAGCACGTTGAGCGGGTCTGTGTAGGGGTTGCGCAGCTTGATGGACTCCTTGATCCAGGGCTGATCGTCCAGCAGGTCGCCCTGCGGGCGCAGTTTCAGCACCACTTCGATGGAGTCGGCAAGCTCCTGACGCAGCTGCTTGCCGAGTGCCCACAGGTTCTCCGGCACCAGGCGGGTGTCATAGTATTCCGCCAGCCAGAGGTCGGCCTTGAGGAACACCATCTCCAGCATCTCGAGACGGGTGCGGAAGAAGGGCCACTGGCGGCTCATCTCGTCCAGCACGCTCTTCTGGCCGTCGTCGATGGCCTGTTGCAATCCCTTGTGGGCGCCGAGCCAGGCCGGCAGCATCAGCCGGTTCTGGGTCCATGCGAAGATCCAGGGGATGGCGCGCAGGCTCTCGACACCGCCGTTGGGCTTGCGCTTGGCGGGGCGGGAACCGAGCGGCAGCTTGCCGAGCTCCATCTCCGGGGTGGCGGCACGGAAGTAGGGCACGAAGTCCGGGTGACCGCGCACGATACTGCGGTAGTGATCGCAGGAGACAGACGCCAGCTGCTCCATCACGGCGCGCCAGCTCTCTTTCGGCTTGGGCGGCGGCAGCAGGTTCCCCTCCAGCACGGCGCTGGTGTAGAGGTTCAGGCTCTGGATGGCCACCTTCGGCAGGCCGAACTTGAAGCGGATCATCTCCCCCTGTTCGGTGACCCGCAGGCCGCCGCGCAGGGATCCCGGGGGTTGCGACAGGATCGCCTGATGGGCGGGGGCGCCGCCACGGCCGACGGTACCGCCGCGGCCATGGAACAGGGTGAGGCGGATGTTGTTGGCTTCAGCCAGCGCCACCAGGGATTCCATGGCGGCGTACTGGGCCCAGCCTGCGGCCATCATGCCCGCATCCTTGGCGGAGTCGGAGTAGCCGATCATCACGTACTGACGGCCCTGGATGTAACCGCGATACCAGTCCACCGACAGCAGGCGTTCCATCACGGCGGTACCCGCCATCAGGTCTTCCTGGGTCTCGAACAGCGGGGCAACCGGCATGCGGAACTTGCAGCCAGCTTCCTTCAGCAACAGCTGGACCGCCAAGACATCGGACGGGGCACCGGCCATGGAGATGATGTAGATGCCGAACGCATCGGGGTCGTGCTGGGCGATGACGCGACAGGTGTCGATGGTCTCGCGGGTCTCGGCACTGGGATCCCAGTCGCTCGGGATGAGGGGGCGGCGGGAGTTCAGCTCGCGCAGCAGGAAGGCCTGCTTGTCCTCTTCGCTCCACTCGGCGTAGTCGCCCACACCCAGGTAGCGGGTCAGCTCGGAGAAGACCTGGCCGTGACGCTCGCCATCCTGACGGATGTCCAGCTTGACCAGGTGGATGCCGAAGCAGGCCAGCTTGCGCAGCACGTCCAGCAGCATGCCGTCGGCGATGTTGCCCATGCCGCAGGCGTGCAGGGAGTGGTAGCAGAGCTCCAGGGGCTCGCGCAGCTGGGCGGTGCTCTTGACCAGATCCCGGCTCTCGCTCGCCTGGCCCTGTACCTTGGCGGTCAGGTACTCCTGGGTCTCGCGCAGTTGCTCGCGCAGCTCGCGTACCAGGGCGCGATAGGGTTCCGGGTTATCACCGACCCGGGCACGCACGGCGTCAGTGCAATCGGCCATGGAGAGCTCGGAGGTGAGCTCCTTGATGTCCTTGTAGAACAGGCTCACCGCCATCCAGCGGCCCAGCTCCAGCACTTCGGCGGTCACCTTGGCGGTGACGAAGGGGTTGCCGTCGCGGTCACCGCCCATCCAGGAGGTGAACTTGACCGGCGCGGCGTCCAGCGGCAGCCGCACACCCAGATGGTGTTGCAGGCGCTCGTCCAGATTGCGCATGAATTCGGGGATGGCCGGCCACAGGCTGTTTTCCACCACGGCGAAGCCCCACTTGGCTTCGTCCACCGGGGTCGGGCGCTGTTCGCGGATCTCGTTGGTGTGCCAGGCCTGGTTGACCAGTTGCTCGATGCGACTCTGGATCTTGTCCCGCTCGCGGGGCAGCAGATCGGAGAGTTCCAGGGCCTCGAGGCAGTCGTTGAGCTGCACGTGCTTGTGGATCAGGGTACGACGGGTCACCTCGGTGGGGTGAGCGGTCAGCACCAGATCGATGTCCAGCTCGCGCACGGCCTGGATGATGGCCTCCTGGGACAGGTTGGAGGCTTTCAGCTTGTCGAACATCTGCTCCAGCGGGTCCGGGGTGCAGACCTGCTCTTCGCAGCGACGGGAGATGGTGTGGAACTGCTCCGCCACGTTCGCCAGGTTGAGGAACTGGCTGAAGGCACGGGCCACGGGCAGCAGTTCGTCATCGGAGAGGGTACGCAGGGTGTCGAGCAGGCGCTCTCTGTCAGCCTCGTTCCCCTTGCGGGAAGACTTGGCCAGTTGGCGAATGGTCTCAATCTTGTCGAGGAAGGCCTGCCCCTGATGATCCTTGATGGATTTACCCAGCAGTTGGCCCAACATGCCTACGTTGGCCCGTAGTGCGGCGTACTTTTCGTTCATTCCACATCCTTATTTTGTTGGTGCCTCCTGACCTTCCAGGCGGGAGGCGACCTCACTTATTGTTGTGCGATTACAACATATGCTCCGTCATCTTAGGGGGACAATCTACCCAGATTGTCTGCGCAAGGTCAAATAACAAGCCGATTCAGAACATGTATTTTCCTCACCTGTCCCAAGGCGCCTGTCATGTAACTTACTTACATCCCTGTTTGGCTAGACGCAGAAGCGCCGGAGCAGGTGCTGCAGCACCGCCGTGGTCGGTTTGACGAACGACAGATCCAGGTATTCATCGGGCTGGTGGGCCTGGGTGATATGGCCTGGGCCCATCACTATGGTCTCGCAACCCAGCTGCTGGATAAAGGGGGCTTCGGTGCAATAGTTCACGGACTCGGCGGCCCGGCCGCTCGCCTTTTCCGCCTCCCGCACCAGCTCGGAGTCATCCTGGCAGGCATAGGCCGGAATGGGTTCGTGCAGGTGCTGCAGGTGCAGGCAGCCGGGCTGGTGGATCTCGATGGGGGAGAGCGCCTCTTTCAACATGCCCATCAGCTCGTCGGGGCCCACCTGCGGGGTGGGGCGCATGTCGATGTGCAGCTCGCAGCAGCCGCAGATGCGGTTCGGGCTGTCGCCCCCCTGGATGTAGCCGAGGTTCAGGGTGGGCTGGGGCACGGCGAAGCGGTGATCCGCGTACTTCTCCTTCAGATCCCGCTGGAGCCTGAGCACCTGACCCATGGCCTTGTGCATGATCTCCATGGCGTTGACGCCGTTGGCGGGATCCGAACTGTGGCCGCTTCGGCCTGTGATGCGAATGGCTTCCGACATGTGGCCTTTGTGGGCCACCACGGGCACCAGCCCGGTGGGTTCGCCGATCACCGCGTAGTCGGGTTTGAGTTCGGCTGCGGCGGCGATAGCGCGGGCCCCGGCCATGGTGGTCTCTTCATCGGCGGTGGCAAGAATGCGCAGCGGTTTGCTCAGGGTCTTGAGGTCGACCTCCTTGAGCGCTTCCACGATAAAGGCGAAGAAGCCCTTCATGTCGATGGTGCCGAGCCCGTACAGGCGGTTGCCCTCTTCGGTCACCTTGAAGGGGTCTTTGGTCCAGGCTCCTTCATCGAAGGGAACCGTATCCGTGTGACCTGCGAGCAGCAGCCCCCCTTCTCCCTGACCATAGGTTGCCACCAGGTTGAACTTGCCCGGCAGATCCGGCAGGGCCGTCACCTCGCACTGGAATCCAAGCTGGCCGAACCAGTCGGCCAGCAGCCGGATCACCGCCTCGTTGCTCTGATCCCAGCGAGTATCCGTGCTGCTGATAGAGGGAATCGCAATAATATTCTTATAAAGTGAAAAAAAATCCAGTTTGGCCATCAGCTCCTCCTTGCGTCCCCGGAGTGTTTCTGTTAGAAAATACAAATGCAAAGTGAGTGCATGAATATTCTATTCGAGTGCTCATCGACAAGGCCTCTAGTTGTAAGGGAAAGTTAATGTTCTGTCACCTGATCTGTAACCGACGACGCATATCCGCCTGAATTGCCCCTCCGCACTCGTTGCATCAAAGGGGCGATAGCCGACCCCTTGCACCGCAGCACCATGCTGTGAATTTCGAACCCAGACTTGGAATACTCAAACATGCTTAAGACCGTTATCGTCGGTGCCAGTGGCTACGCGGGGGCCGAACTGGCCGCTCTGGTCCAGAACCATCCACAACTCGAGCTGTTCGGCCTCTATGTTTCCGCCGGCAGCCAGGACGCCCACAAGCGCTTCTCTTCCCTGCATCCCCAGTGGGTGGGCAAGCTGGATCAGCCGCTGCTGCCCCTGGACGAAGACGGCATGACCCGGATCCTGACCCAGGCCGATCTGGTGGTGCTGGCCACTGCTCACGAGGTGAGTGCAGAACTCGCGCCCAAGTTCCTGGCCAAGGGGTTGCCGGTGTTCGATCTCTCCGGTGCCTTCCGGGTCAACGATCAGCAGTTCTACTCCTCCTTCTACGGCTTCACCCACGAGAATGAGCAGTGGCTGGAGCAGGCCGCCTACGGTCTGGCCGAGTGGAATGCCGATGCCGTCAAGGCCGCTCAGCTGATTGCCGTGCCGGGATGCTACCCGACCGCCTCCCTGTGCGCTCTCAAGCCGCTGCAACAGGCCGGGCTGATTGCCCAGGGATGGCAGCCCATCATCAATGCGGTTTCCGGCGTCTCCGGGGCCGGTCGCAAGGCCGCCATCAACACCAGTTTCTGCGAAGTGAGCCTCAATCCCTACGGCACCTTCAATCACAGGCACCAGCCGGAGATCAGCCACCACCTCGGCAAGGAGGTGCTGTTCCAGCCCCACCTCGGCAACTATGTGCGGGGCATCCTGGCCACCATCTATGTGCAACTGGCAGAAGGGGTGACGCCGACCCAGGTGGATCAGGCCTACCTCAAGGCCTACGAAGGCAAGCCCCTGGTACGCCTCACCGGCCAGATGCCCTCCATCCGCGGCGTGGCGAGCACGCCCTACTGCGACATCGCCTGGCAGCAGCAGGGCAACATGCTGGTGGTGGTTTCTGCCATCGACAACCTGCTCAAGGGGGCCGCCTCGCAAGCCATGCAGTGCATAAATATCAAGTTTGGTTTTGAACCGGCCACCGGCCTGATTTAACGCTTTAAGAAAGGATCGAGAAGATGGACAAGCAGACGCTGGTAATCAAGTTGGGTGGTGCCCTGATCGAGAACGACGAGGCCCTGACCGCCCTGTTCGCCACCCTGAAGACCTTCCTGGATGATCAGCACCGTCCTCTGGTGCTGGTGCACGGTGGTGGCTGCCTGGTGGACGACCTGCTCAAGGGGCTGGGCATGACCTCCACCAAGAAGAACGGCCTGCGGGTGACCCCGTTCGAGCAGATCCCCGTGATTGCCGGTGCCCTGGCCGGGACCGCCAACAAGATGATGATGGCCAAGGCCATCTCCACCGGCATTCCTGCTGTGGGTCTGTGCCTCGCCGACGGCGGTCTGTGCCAGGTGACCCAGCTCGATCCGGATCTCGGTGCGGTCGGTGACTGCAAACCGGGCAACCCGGCGCTGGTGGCCGGCATCCTGGGGCAGGGCTTCCTGCCGGTGGTGAGCTCCATCGGCATCACCGCCGACGGACAGATGATGAACGTCAATGCGGATCAGGCGGCCACCGCCATCGCCGAAGCGCTGGGCGCCGATCTGGTAATGCTGTCGGATGTGAGCGGCATTCTGGATGGCAAGGGCAAGCTGGTGCCGCAACTGGACAAGCAGAGCGCGCTGGACCTGATGGAGAAGGGCGTTATCACGGACGGCATGGCCGTCAAGGTGAAAGCCGCCCTGCACGCCGCAGAGACCCTGGGCAAGCCGGTCTGTGTCGCCAGCTGGCGCTACCCGGATCAGCTGCTCAAGCTGCTGGCTGGCGGCGCTGTTGGCACCCAGGTCACCCTCTGATCTCCACCGGGAAAGGACAATCCGATGCAACATCTTCTGAAAGACAGTGATTTAAGCAAGGCCCAGATCGAGGCGCTGCTGGCGCTTGGCAAGGCGGTCAAGGCCGATCCGAAGAAATACAGCCAGGCCCTGGCGGGCAAGAGCGTGGTCACCCTGTTCGAGAAGCCCTCCCTGCGCACCCGGGTCACCTTCGACATCGGCATCGCCAAACTGGGTGGTCACAGCGTCTATCTGGATCAGCAGAACGGCGCGCTCGGCAAGCGGGAGTCGGTGAAGGATTTCGCCAGCAACCTGTCCCGCTGGTGTGACGCCATCGTCGCCCGGGTGTTCGATCACCAGACTCTGGTCGAGCTGGCCGAGTTCGGCTCGGTGCCTGTGGTCAACAGCCTGTGCAACCTCTACCACCCCTGCCAGGGGCTGGCGGATTTCATGACCATCAGCGAGCACTACAGCGACCTGTCCAAGGTGAAGCTGGCCTATCTCGGCGATGGCAACAACGTGAGCCACTCCCTGCTGCTGCTGGGGGCGACCCTCGGTACCGACGTGACCCTGGTCTGCCCGAAAGGCCATGGCCCGGATACCCAGATCTTCCTGCAGGCCCAGGCGCTGGCAGCTCAATCTGGCGCGACCATACATATCAGCGATGATGTCGCGGATATCGAAGGCTTTGACGTGGTTTATACCGATACCTGGGTTTCCATGGGTGACAACACACCAATGGAGCAGGTAAAAGATATCTTCATGCCTTATCAGATCAACCAGGCCCTGCTCGATCGGACCGGCATCCAGCACGTGCTGCACTGCCAGCCGGCCCACCGGGAGCTGGAGATCACCTCGGAGGTCATGGACGGCCCAGCCTCCCTCATCATGGATGAGGCAGAAAACCGGATGCATATCCAGAACGCCGTGCTGCTGACCCTGTTCGGACAGGGCCAGAAGTAATCCGGCAACCGACCCGGAATCACCCCTTTTTATCGAATCATCACGGAGAGAAGTAAATGAGCGGAATCAACAAGATCGTACTGGCTTACTCGGGCGGACTGGATACCTCGGCCATCATTCCCTGGCTGAAGGAGCACTATGACGCTGAAATCATCGCCTTCGTTGCCGACGTGGGCCAGGAGCGTGACGATCTGGAAGGGATCGAGCAGAAGGCCATCGCCTCCGGCGCGGTCAAGTGCATCGTCAAGGATCTGCGGGAAGAGTTCGTCAAAGAGTATGTCTACCCGACCCTGAAGACCGGCGCCGTCTATGAAGGCACCTACCTGCTGGGCACCTCCATGGCCCGTCCGGTGATCGCCAAGGCGATGGTCGAGGCTGCCCTGGCAGAAGGGGCTGATGCCATCTCCCACGGTTGCACCGGCAAGGGCAACGACCAGGTTCGGTTCGAAGGGGCGGTGGCTGCTCTGGCGCCCCAGCTGAAAGTGATCGCCCCCTGGCGGTTGTGGGACATGCGTTCCCGGGAAGATCTGCTGGCCTATCTGGAAGCCCGCAACATCCCCTGCAAGGCGACCCTGAAGAAGATCTACAGCCGCGACGCCAACGCCTGGCACATCTCCACCGAGGGTGGCGAGCTGGAGAGCACCTGGAACGAGCCGTCCGAAGCCGTCTGGCAGTGGACCGTCTCTGCAGAGGATGCCCCGAACGAGCCGGAATACGTCAAGCTGACCGTGGCCAAGGGCGAAGTGGTCGCCGTTGACGACCAGCCGCTCAGCCCGCACCAGATCCTGACCACCCTGAACGAGCGTGCCGGCAAGCACGGTGTGGGCCGGATCGACATCACCGAGAACCGGATGGTGGGCATGAAGTCCCGTGGCTGCTACGAGACCCCGGGTGGTACCGTGATGGTTGCCGCACTGCGCGCCGTGGAAGAGCTGGTACTGGACAGACCGACCCGCGCCTGGCGGGAAAAGCTGGGTGCCGAGTTCTCCCACCTGGTGTATGACGGTCGCTGGTTCACCCCGCTGTGCAAGGCCATTGTCGCCTCCGCCAACGCCATCGCCGAGGAGCTCGACGGTGAAGTGGTGCTGAAGATGTACAAGGGTCAGGTCACCGCGGTGCAGAAGAAGTCGCCGAACAGCCTCTACTCCGAAGACTTCGCCACCTTCGGTGCCGACGAAGTGTACGACCAGAGCCATGCCGAAGGTTTCATCCGTCTCTACACTCTGGCGAGCCGGATCCGCGCCATGAAAGAGCAGCATCAAGCCATCGGTGGCGACCATACCCACGGCTAAGCAAGCGCTATCACCCGTTGATTCGAGGGGGCATGGCCCCCTCTTTTACAGGCAGAGAGGCCCTTTGCCATCCTCATCGGGTGTGACAAGAGCGGCTGCGCCCTGGCCGCTTCTGTGAGATAACAGGCTCGCAGAAAAACAGGGCAAGATTTCAAGTTCGACGGCGCAAGGCGCCGCCGACAACGCATTCAAGGAGAGCAGTATGGCACTTTGGGGTGGACGCTTCAGTCAGGGAGCCGATAGCCGGTTCAAGCAGTTCAACGATTCGCTGCGGTTCGACTACCGTCTGGCGGAGCAGGATATTCAAGGCTCCATGGCCTGGGCCAAAGCGCTGGTCAAGGTGGGCGTGTTGACCGAGGGTGAACAGGGCAAGCTGCAGCAGGCGATGGAGGTACTGCTCGCCTCCGTGCAGCAGGATCCCCAGCAGATCCTGAACTCGGACGCCGAAGACATCCACTCCTGGGTCGAGAGCCAGCTCATCGACGCCGTCGGCGCCCTTGGCAAGAAGCTGCACACCGGTCGCTCGCGCAACGATCAGGTCGCCACCGACCTCAAGCTCTGGTGCAAGGCACAGGGTGAACTGCTGCTCGGCTCCATTACCGCCCTGCAACAGGGGTTGGTGGCCTCCGCCCGTGCCAACCAGGCCGCGGTGCTGCCCGGTTACACCCACCTGCAGCGGGCCCAGCCGGTCACTTACGCCCACTGGGCCCTGGCCTATGTGGAGATGCTGGAGCGGGACCATTCCCGTCTGCAGGATGCCCTCAAGCGCCTCGACACCAGCCCGCTTGGCTGCGGCGCCCTGGCGGGCACCGCCTATGCCATCGACCGGGAGGCGCTGGCGCTCGACATGGGCTTTAGCGGCGCCACCCGCAACAGCCTTGATTCGGTGTCCGATCGGGATCACGTGGTGGAGCTGATGCACGTGGCGTCGCTGTCCATGACCCACCTGTCGCGGTTTGCCGAAGACCTTATCTTCTACAACACAGGTGAAGCCGGTTTTGTGGAGCTCTCCGATGCGGTGACCTCAGGTTCCTCACTGATGCCCCAAAAGAAGAACCCGGACGCGCTGGAGCTCATTCGTGGCAAGACCGGCCGGGTGGTCGGCGCCCAGATGGGCATGCTGATGAGCCTCAAGGCGTTGCCGCTGGCCTACAACAAGGACATGCAGGAAGACAAAGAGGGGCTGTTCGACGCCCTCGATACCTGGCACGACTGCCTCGACATGGCGGCGCTGGTGCTCATCGATCTGAAGGTCAATGGCGAGCGCACCAAGGCGGCGGCCCAGGGCGGTTACGCCAACGCCACCGAGCTGGCGGACTATCTGGTGGCCAAGGGCATTCCGTTCCGCGAGGCTCACCATATCGTCGGCGAGACCGTGGTCTATGCGATCCAGGTGAAAAAGCCCCTGG
>ERZ724518.235-NODE-235-length-22215-cov-7.155099_pt1 | contig 22215 bp, 17 predicted proteins | sample MGYA00376051_ERZ724518 | MGnify/ENA primary metagenome ERZ724518 (study PRJEB28724, sample SAMN07190885) | wastewater metagenome | isolation source: influent of sewage treatment plant in Hong Hong | place: Hong Kong | collected 2016-03-17 ... | reverse complement strand
GCCGAGGAGCAGACTGCAGAAGCCGAGGATTCGGACGCTGACAAGTCCTGACGCCGTGACAACGAACGTGCCCGTCACCGGATCCGGTGACGGGCACGTTCGTCTTCGGCTCGATATCGCCTACGACGGAACCGACTTCGCCGGCTGGGCCGCCCAGGACGGTCACCGCACGGTGGCCGGTGTACTCGACGAGGCATTGTCGACGGTGTTCCGGACCCCGGTGCGGGTGTTCGGCGCCGGCCGCACCGACAGCGGTGTGCACGCCAGCGGCCAGGTCGCCCACCTCGACGTCCCCGCCGACGCGTTGGGTCACGCCCACCCGCGGCGACCCCGCGAGGGGGAACCCGAATTCCTGCCCCTGGTAAGGCGTTTGGGGCGTTTCCTGCCCGCCGATGTCAGGGTGCGTGACATCGGTCGGGCACCGGCCGGGTTCGACGCGAGGTTCTCGGCGTTGCGCCGCCACTACGCCTACCGGATCTCCCTGGCGCCGTACGGCGTGGAACCGCACCTGGCCCGTTTCGTCACCGCCTGGCCCAGGGCGCTGGACGTCGACGCCATGGCTGCGGCATCGCGAGATCTGCTCGGCCTGCATGACTTCGCCGCCTTCTGCCGGCACCGGCCCGGCGCGACCACCATCCGCGACCTGCAGCGCCTGGACTGGTCCCGCGAGGGCGACCTGGTCACCGCCCGGGTCAGCGCCGACGCGTTCTGCTGGTCGATGGTGCGGTCACTGGTGGGTGCGCTGCTGGCCGTGGGGGAGGGCCGACGCGAACCCGGCTGGTGCGCAACGCTGTTGGGGGCGGCGGCGCGCTCCAGCGATTTCGCGGCGGCACCCGCGCGCGGGCTGACGCTGATCGGCGTCGACTATCCCCCCGATGACCAGCTGGCCGAGCGGATCGCGGTGACCCGCGATCTGCGCGCCCTCTAGAGCTTGCCCGCCACGAAATCGGCGGCCTGGTTGACCATCCCGGCCTTGATGTAGGCCGCGGCCAGGTGATCCGGCCAGTTGTCCTGCCAAGTGTCCGGGTCGGCGGGGTTGCAGATCGGGTCCGCGGCGTGGCACAGCTCGATGGTGCGGTCGCGGAACACCGGGTTGAACGCGGTGATCGGACCCACCCATTGAATTCCGTTGCCGAACAACGCCACGGCGGCGATCTTGTCGTTGACGCTGCTGGGCAGCGGGCTCTTGAAGCCCACGATCGGGATCGGCAGCGCCAGCACCATGTCGGTGGCCGCCGCGCCCAGCGAATAGCCACCGAGCACCAGCTTGGTGTTCGGGCAGTTCTTGGCCATGTACTGGATGCGCTGGCTCATGTCGTTGGCGCCGATGTCGGCCTCGGTGTTGGCCGGGTAGTTCACCGCGTACAGGTTGATGTTCTGACCGACCTTGGAGCGCAGCGCATTCACGAAGGCGGAGCCGATGGCGCCGGGTCCGGGCGGCTCGATGCGGCCGCGCGCGAAGATGACCTCGATCGGCGGGCACTCGGCGGCCCGCGCCGCCGGTGCGGCCCCCGGTACGCCGGACGGCAGCACGGCCGGGACCAGCAACGCCACCGCGGCGGCGCACACGGCTACCGCGATGCTGCCGAACGCCCTATGAACACGCACCCCGCCATGGTAGACGAACTTTCGCGGGCGTCGATCTGCGCTCGTGCGGCGGCTAGAGGCGGCCGGCGATGAATCCCGCCGCCTGACCCACCGCATCGGAGGTCTCGTAATTGGTGTGCGCGAACGGGTTGCGCCCCGGTGAGCAGATCGGATCGCCGTCGTTGCACAGGTCGATGCCCTTGCCGGCGAACGGGCTGCGGGCCGCCGAGACGGGGTTGCCGAACTTGGTGGCCGGGTTGCCGAACGCCGCCACCGCCGCCACCTTGCTGGCGACGCTACCGGGAAGCGGTGGGGCCGAGCCGATGTCGCCCACCTTGGCGCCCAGCGGCGGGATGCCCAGCAGCATGTCGACGACGGCGGCGCCCTGCGAGTAGCCGCCGAGGACGAACTTGGTCGACGGGCACTGCGCCGCAGTCGAGACGATGTGGTTGGTCGCGTCGGCGGCGCCGTCCGCGGCGGCCAGGAAGTCGTAGGTCGCCGGGTAGTTCACGCCGTAGAAGCTGACCGTGCGGCCACCGAGTTGCGGCTGCAGCGAATCGGCCAGGGCCTGCCCGACCCGGCCGATGCCGGCCGGCTCGCTGGTGCCGCGGGCGAATACGACGTCGACGTCGGTGCACTCCGCCGCGGCAGCCGTCGGCGCCAGCGCGGCGGACCCGACAACAGGCAGCACAACGGCGAACGCCGCAGCGGTGAAAGCCTTGGTGCGGGCGGACACCCCCGAGGTAATGCGCATGTGGTCAATACTCACATACCGGGCGGCGGAGGACGAAATTCGCCGGCCGGCTACAGCAGGCCGGCGACGAAGGCGGCGGCCTGGTTGGTCAGCCCGGACGGGCCGTAGTCGCGGTGGGCGGGGACGCTGTCGCCGCCGGAGCACACCGGGTCGCCGGCGTTGCACAGGTCGATGGCGCGGGCGCCGTACAGCGGGCTGGACGTCAACGGAAGCCCGACCTTGGCCGTCGGGTTGCCGAACACGGCCAGCGCCGCGACGCGGTCCGGCACATTGGCCGGCAGCGGGTTGGTGAACCCGACCGCCGGGAACGGCACCGAGGTGATCACGTCGATGATCGCGGCCCCCTGCGAGTAGCCGCCGAGGACCAGTCGGGTGTCCGGACAGTTGTTGACGACGTTCTGGATGAAGGTGCTGGCGTCGTTGGCGCCGTCGGCGGCCGCCAGGAAGTCGTAGGTCGCCGGGTAGTTCACGCCGTAGGTGCCGATGGAGCGGTTGCCCACCTTGCCGCGCAGCGAATCGACGAAGGCCTGCCCGACGCGGCCGATGCCGGGCGCTTCCCCGGTGCCCCGGGCGAAGACCACCTCGATGTCGTTGCAGCCGTCGGCGCCGGCGGGCGAAGCGAGCGGGCCGATGATGGCGACGCCGGCCAGCGCGGCGGCGGCGAGGCCGCGCACAACACGGATGGATCCGGCGGTGATGCTCACAGCGGAGATGTTAGGTGTTCGACGTGCGGCGCCTGCCGTGCCGCGCCGGGGCCGCCGTCCGGTCAGGCCCGGGCGGCGACCGCGATCTCCTCGACGGCATCGGCGTCGGGCCAGCCGGCGGCGCTGACGTCGGCGCTGACGTCGGCGCTGCGATCGCCGAGCCGGGCGATCGCCAACCCGATCAGCACGATCGCGCCGCCGACGACCTGGGTGCCGGTCATGGCCTCGCCGAGCAGCACCCACGCCCACAGCACGGCGAAGAGCACCTCACCGAGGCCGACCAGGGAGGCGAAGCTCGGGCGCAGCCGGGCCACGCCGCTGATGCCCAGGGTGTAGGCGACGGCGGTGGCGATCACGCCGAGGATCAGCACCGGTACCAGCCACGAGGTCGTCAGCCCCGCGACCACGGTGTCGTTCGCGGTGAACGTCATCGGCATCAGCCCGGACAGGCCGAGCAGGCCGACGGCGATGGCGCCGACCACCAGTCCACCGGCGGCCAGGGTGATCGAATGCAGGCCGCTGCCGTCGGCGGTCACCTGGTCGGACATCATGAAGTAGCAGGCCGCGCAGATCGCGGCGGCCAGTCCCCACGCCACCCCGACCGCGTCGATGTGGGCCCCGTTGACGACATTGAGCACCAGGACGATGCCGACGATGGCCAGCGCGACCCCGACCAGCGTCATGGTGGGCGGACGGCGCCGGGTGGTGCCCCAGACCCAGCCCACCACCAGGATGGGCGCGGTGTACTCGAGCAGCAGCGCCACGCCCACCGACAGGTGCGAGACGGCGTTGTAGTAGCAGAGTTGGGCCCCGGCGATCGGGATCAGTCCATAGGCGACGACCGTGCGGGCGTGCGCACGGGCCTGGCGCAGCCAGTCCGGCTTGACGATGGTGGCGAAAGCGGCCATCACCAGGGCGCCGCCGGCCAGGCGCGCGGTGACCGCGGCCGTCGGGGACCAGCCGGCGACCATCAGCGACTTGGCGAAGGGACCGGACATGCCGAAGGTGAACGCCGAGCCGACCGCGAACATCAGACCGAGGCGGAACTGGTCCTGACCACGAATGATGGTCGACATGCGACACCTCCCCCATGTAATGAGTAAAATTCTTATTGCTCGTGACATTACGTCCAAAGGGGGTCATGAGTCAAATGCTTTTCAGTCATGACACGGAACTCACACTGCGCGCGGCGTGTGCGCTGATTAACACCGACCGCGTCGACGGCGAGCAGCTCGGCTCCCAACGGGAACTGGACGGCTACCTCGAGGGCTGGGGCTGGACCGGCCGCCGCGACCACGACGACGCCGAACTGGAGGCGGTGCACGAACTGCGCCGCCGGCTGGGCCGGATCTGGGCGTCCGCCGACGACGAGGTGCGCACGGTGGGGCGGGTCAACGCGCTGCTGTCGGACACCCGCGCGGCGCCGTGGCTGACCCGGCACCCGGAGATGCCGGAGTGGCATCTGCACCTGGCCTCGATCCACGACCCGCTGGCCCAGCGGATGGGGGCCGAGATGGCGATGTCGCTGGCCGACCTGGTCCGCGTCGGCGAACTGCGCCGGCTGAAGATCTGCGCGGCCCCGGACTGCGAGGCGGCGCTGCTCGACCTGTCGCGCAACCGGTCCCGGATGTTCTGCGACACCGGCAACTGCGGCAACCGCCAGCACGTGGCCGCCTACCGCGAGCGTCGCTCCAAGGAGACCGACGACCCTGTGGATGGCTGAGGCGCTCGGCGCGGCGCCCGGCCTAGGGTGCGGTGATGGCCGGGCTGGGATCGCGGTGGGCCGCGCTGAGCGGCCGGCGATTCCTGTTGCGCCGCATGGACTATGCGATCCTCGGCCGGTCGATGCCGGCCGTGGGCGATCCGCTGCGCGCCGAATCGCTTGCGTTGCCGGTCGGTTGTCTGCTCGCGCTGGCCCTGCTGTTCGGCTCCGCCGCGATGGCGGTGCTGCGGCCCGCCGCCGGGCCGGGCGGGGCGCCACTGGTGATGGCACGTGGCTCCGGCGCGCTGTTCGTGCGGGTCGGCGAAGACCTGCGCCCGGTGGCGAACATGGCCTCGGCCCGGCTGATCCTGAACGAACCCGCACAGCCGCGTGTCGTCGACGACGACCGGCTCGGACCGGTATCGAGCGGGCCGGTGCTGGGTATTCCCGGTGCGCCGCAGCGCATCGGTGAGCCGATCGCATCCGGTGACGCCCCATGGACGGTCTGCGACGGCGCCGACGGGACCACCACCGTCGCGGTCGGCTCACTCGAGATACCCCCGGCATTGGCGCGGCACACCGGTGTTCTCGTGGCCGCGGCGCAAGGCGAGGTGGTGTACCTGCTGTACGACGGCGGGCGTGCCGCCGTCGATCCCGCCGATCCGGTCATCGCGCGCACTCTGCACCTCGACGGGGTGCGTCCGCGGCGGGTCTCTTCGACACTGCTGACTCTTGTCCCCGAGGCGCCGCCCATCACCGCGCCGCACATCGCCGGGACCGGGGGTGTGTCACTGGTCGGCGGCCGCACCGTCGGCAGTGTGCTGCGGGTGGCCCGCGCCGGCACCGAGGAGTACTACGTCGTGCTGCGCGATGGACTGCAACGCATCGGAGGCCTGACCGCGGACCTGATCCGCTTCGGCGACCCGCGCGGCGCGACCGAGATCACCACCGTCGCAGCGGATCTGGTGGCGGCCAGTCCGCTGGTCGACACCCTGCCCTCGGCGAGCTACCCCGATCGGCCGCCCACGCTCGGTGCACTCGAGGCTGACCTGTGTGCAACCTGGGCGGCCGGACGTGTCACGATCGGCGCCGGATCCGTCGCTGCGGGTTCGGCGCCGGTGCGGCTGGCGCGCGCGGACGGGGCAGGCCCCGCGGTCGATCAGGTCCGGATGCCCCCGGGACGATGCGCCGATGTCACGGTCACCGATCTCGCCGGTCGCACCGGATCGGCGGTGCGCTACCTCATCACCGATGCCGGAGTTCGCTTCGCGCTGCATGATTCGGCGACCGCGGTGGCGCTCGGTCTCGCCGGAACCCCGGCCGTGGCGCCCTGGCCCCTGATCGCCACCCTGCCGGCGGGCCCCGAACTCGGCCGGGACGCCGCGCTAGTCGCCCGCGACGTCAGCACCGACCGGCCGACGCCGTAGCCGCGGGAACGCCGCGATGGCCACCAAACCCGCCAGACATGCCGCCGCGCCGGACACCGCAACCGTGCCGGTGTGACGGTCGTCGGGTTCGGCGTGGCGCGGTGGCTCAACCGCTTTGCCCTTCGGCGCGGCGACGGCCGGGACCTGGTCACCGACCGCGGCCAACAGATCGACCACGCCGTTGCCGACCGCCGGGTCCCACCCGGCGGCCGGCTTGTGTGCGGTGTTCTCGATCCGTGTCATGACCTGGCGCGCGGACATTCGCGGGAAGCGGGACCGCACCAGTGCCGCGAGCGCGCTGACGACGGGTGCCGCATAGCTGGTGCCCGAGATGGGGGCCGATCCGGTGGGCCCCGGCATGCTGTCGACAAGGCCCGGGCCGGCCCGATCGAGGGACACCACCCCCTCGCCCGGTGCGGCCACGTCGACCCACGGACCGTTGAGGCTGAACGGCGACGGGGCGCCTGCGTCGTTCACCGAGCCGACGGCCAGCACGTAATCGTCGTACCAGGCGGGACTGGCGATGACCGCGGGCCGGGAGCCGGTGTTCTGCGCCGGGCACTGACCCGCGCCGCCGACGTTTCCCGCCGCGGCCACCACCACCGCGTCCTTGACGTCGACGGCATAGGAAAGGGCGGCGCCCAGCGCGCGGTCGTCGAAGGTGGACTCGGCGCAGGCCACCGACGAGATGTTGATGACCGAGGCGCCGAGGTCGGCGGCGGTGCGCACGGCCATCGCCAGCGTGGTGACGTCCCCGATACCCCGGCTGGAGGGGGTGTCGGCCGGGCCGAACTTGATGCTGGACTGGCGGATACCGATCAACGTCACCTCGGGTGCGACGCCGGCGAACTCGTCGCGGTCGCCGGGGGCGGCGCCGATGATGCCCGCCACCAGGGTGCCGTGGCCGTCGCAGTCCTGCGTGCCGTCTCCGGTGGAGACGTAGTCACCACCGGAGACGACCGACGGCAGCCGCGGATGTGGTTGCACCCCGGTGTCGATCACGGCGACCCGTTGACCGGCCCCCCGGGTCAGCCGCCAAACCTGCTGCAGGTCAACACCATTACGACGATGCTGCACCGGGTTGCCGGCGCCTGCGTCGACCGGTGTCGTGCAGGGCTCCTGCTGGATGGTCGCCGTGGGTGGTGCCGGGCGTGCCGGTGCGGGCAGCATGCGGTCGTCGACCGGCGGGGGAGCCACCGCGAACGCGGGCGGCGCACACTGGGCCGCCGCCACGAATGACAGGCCGATGACCGCGACCGTTCTCGCCCCCGGGAGCATCACGGGAAGCTCAGTTCACGCACCGCGCCGAACAGGCCGGCCGCCCAACACCCCAGCGGCGCGATGGCCGCCGCCGCGGCGAACTCCGCGGCCGATGCGATCCTGCGCACGCACCGGCCCGTACACCAGGTCTTTTGAGCGGCCAGCCGGATTCCCGCCACGAAAGCCGCGGCCGGCACTCCGCACAGCCAGGGCAGCAGGCCAGGCGAGCCGACGAGCAGCGTGCCGAGCAATGCGGTCGACACCAGTGCCGCACCGATCGCGAGTGCGGCCGCCCGCCGCCGCTCCGCATGGACGCGCATGCGCAGCAACAGGATGGCCGCGGCCGCGGCGAGCATCGCGGTCGAGGCGGCTGATGGCGGCGTGGCCACGGCGGTGACCAGACAACCCAGCGCTGTCCCGCCCGCCGCCGTCACCACCGCGGCGGTGAGTCGCCGGTGCGCGGTCAGCGTCCGGGCAGTCAGGGCGCCGTCCACGGGATCCGGGGCCGACAACGCACGGGCGACCAGCCGCGGCGCCGCCGACAACGCGGCCAGCCACCCGGCGACCAGGACCGGTCCGATCACCGCGGCGGGCCACCACTGCAGCACCGCACCGAGCGTCGGTACCGCCGCCGACGCCGACGCCACGCACACCGCATGCATAGTCGTTGCGGCAAGACCGCAGACGCGTGACGCCGCCAATGCGACGACCGCGCACGCCGACAGCGCCAACGTGGCGTTGGCCGATGCCGGGCCGCCGGGAACGGCCAGCCATCCGGCCAGCGCCGCGAAACCGCACGCACCGACGGCCAAGCCGATTGTGATCCCGTGGGCGGCGGCCCGGCGCTGAAACACCCACGCCCCCAACAGAGCCGCGAGACCGGCACCGAAAGTCGGGACGACGTGGCGGGGCGCGTCGGGCGCCAGCGCCGGCCAGCCCAACATCGAAGCGGCCAGCACCGCCGCCCAGCCGATGAGGGCCGTCGCAAGGGGCGCCGTCGAGAGGCCCGTGGGATCGTCGGCGGAGCGAACCGCGGCGGCAACGGCGGCGCACGGGTCGAACGTCGGCTGTACCCGCGGTGGGCGGGCATCGGTGAGGACCAGAAGATCTCCATCGCGTACACCCGCCTGTGCCAGCGATCTCGCCGCGTCGAGTGGCCCGGCGAGCGGATGGCTCAGACACACCGCACGGCCGGTGAAATCCGAGCCGGTCTCGGTGGCGACCGCGTCGAGCACCCCGGGCAACAGGTCGCGCAGCGGTAGATGCGCCGCCACCGCGAGATCGACGTCCCGGTCGGCGGTGCGGATCGAGACGCGGACCCGGTCGGCGATGGCCATCATGTGTGCAGACGCTAATCAGCCGCCGGCGGTGGCGAACTCCGCTGTCCACAGGTGAATTGCCGACGGTTCTCGAGCCCGCCTACGGTCCGGCCATGGTCCTCCCCGGTGAACCCCGGCCGGCACCGCCATGGTTTCCATGCGACGAGGTCAACGTGGCGGCGCCACCGCCGCTGCCGCAGGCGCGCGGCGGACTGCTGACGGAGCTGCCGATGCTTGCGGTCGTCGTGATGCTCGGCGTGGGCGCCCTGGCCTGGTCGTCCGGTTCGGTGTCGCACGCGCCGACAGCCCTGATGTTTCCCGCGATGATGCTGGTGTCCGCGCTCGGCATGCTGGCACAGAGTGCGGTGCGGCGCGGCGCGGCCGAACTCGACGACCACCGTCGCCGGTACCTGGACCATCTCGGCGCACTTGCCGATCAGCTCACGGATGCCGCTGTGCGGCAGCATGATTCGCTGGTCTGGGTGCACCCCGAACCGGCGGCCCTGTGGACCGTGGCCGACGGGCCAAGGCTGTTCGAACGCGCACCCGACGACTCCGACTTCGGCCACGTTCGGGTCGGGGTGGGCGCGCAGCGGTTGGGCCGGCGGATCACGCTACCGCCCACGCCGCCGGCCCACCGCCTCGATCCGGTGAGCGTGGCGGCGCTGCGCCGCTTCACCGCGGCGCACACCACGATCGACGGGGCGCCGGTGGCTCTGGCCCTGCGCGGCGTGCCCGCCGTCGCGGTGACCGGTGACCCGGACACGGGACGGGACCTGGTGCGCGCAGCGGTCTGCCAGGCGGCGGTGCTGCACGGCCCGGGCGATGTGCGAATCGTCGCGGTGGTCGACGATGCCGGCCGCCGGCAGTGGGACTGGCTGAAGTGGTTGCCGCACAACGAGCACCCGCTGGGCGCCGCGATGGTCTATGACACTTTCGCGCAGGCCGAGCGTGCCCTTGGTGAGGTGCTGGGGCGTGGCCCGTTCGATCCCGGTGCGGCGCCGGTGCACCCGCATCTCGTCGTCATCGTCGATGGCGCGGAACCCGGGGGTTCCGTCATCGAAGCCGGGGTCGCGGGGGTGACGCTGCTGACGGTCGGACACGACCGCGAACCCGCGGGGGCGCTGCGGCTGCGACTCGACGGTGATCGGCTCACCGTGCGGACCGAATCCGGTGACGAGTCGATCGGCACGGCCGACCGGCTGGCATTGGCCGACGCGGTCATCTGTGCGCGCCGACTGGCCCGACAGCGGCAGCCGGGTCGGCGTGCGGCGTCGGATCCGGCGCAGCGATGGTGCGCCGAGTTGGGCATCGCCGACCCGGACGGCACCGGCGTGTCGCCGCACCGTGACCGGGACCGGCTCCGGGTGCCGATCGGGACCGACACCCAGGGCAGGCTCGTCGAACTCGACATCAAGGAGGCGGCCGAGGGCGGACTGGGACCGCACGGACTGTGTGTCGGCGCCACCGGCTCCGGAAAGTCGGAGCTGTTGCGGACCGTCGTGCTCGGGATGGCGGCGCGCCACCCGCCGGAGGAACTCAACCTGGTACTGATCGACTTCAAGGGCGGCGCAACGTTTCTGGGTCTGGACCCCCTGCACCATGTCGCCGCGATCATCACCAACCTGTCCGACGAGTCGCACCTGGTGGCCCGGATGAAGGACGCCTTGGGCGGTGAACTCCACCGGCGTCAGAATCTCTTGCGCCGCGCCGGGTCGCCGAGCGTGGGCGCCTACCGGCAGCGACGCCGCACCGACCCGACCCTGCCCGCCCTGCCCGCGCTGTTCGTGGTGATCGACGAGTTCACCGAGCTGCTGCAGCACCATCCGGACTTCGTGGAGCTGTTCGGTGCCATCGGACGGCTCGGCCGCTCCCTGGGAGTGCATCTGTTGCTGGCCAGTCAACGACTCGACGAGGGCCGGATCCGCGGACTCGACTCGCACCTGTCCTACCGCATCTGCCTCAAGACCCTGACCACCGCGGAGTCACGGGCGGTGCTCGGAGTCGGCGACGCGGCCGAACTCACCGGCAACCCGGGGGCGGCACTGCTGCGTAGCAGCGAGGGCACCCTGACCCGCTTCCAGACCATCTACGTCGGCGCACCGAATCCGATACCGGCGGCGAGTCGGTGCGAATCGGTTCGGCAGCCCGTCAGCCGGTTCACCTCCCACCCGGCCGCACCGGTGGCGCCGGCCGGTGGTGCGCCGCCGCCGACGCTGCTCGACACGGTGGTCGATCGGCTCCGCGGCCGGGGCTCGCGCGCACACGCCATCTGGCTGCCGCCGCTGACGGCATCACCGGAACTCGGACAGCTCGAACACATTTCGGCAGCCGAGCTCACGGCAACCATCGGGCTGGTCGACCTGCCGTTCGAACAGCGCCGCCGGCCGCTGATCATCGACGTCGGTGGGCCGGCCGGCAACGTCGCGGTGGTCGGTGCACCGCAGGCCGGGAAGTCGGGCACCGTCTGCACCATCGTCACGGCCCTGGCATCGCGCCACGATCCGCGCCGAATCCAGTGGTACTGCCTGGACTTCGGGGGTGGCGCGCTGCACACCCTCGGCGGGCTGCCGCACGTCGGGTCGGTAGCCGGCCGCCACGACCGCGACCTCGTTCACCGCATCGTCGGTCATGTCACCTCGGTTCTGCGCGCCCGGGAGCGCCTCACCCGTGACGACGGCTGCGGTGACGTCTTCCTCGTCATCGACGGCTGGGCGGTCGTCCGCGAGGACTTCGCCGAGCTGGAGCCGGCCATCACCGCCATAGCCGCCCAGGGTTTGTCTCACGGCGTTCACCTGCTCATCACCGCCGGGCGGTGGGCCGACTTCCGACCCGGCCTGAGGGACCAGTTCGGCACCCGCATCGAACTGCGCCTGGGCGATCCGCTCGACTCCGAGATGGACCGCAAGCAGGCGGCCCTGGTACCGGCCGACAGGCCGGGCAGCGGGATCACCGGCGACGGGCACCACTTCGTCGTCGCACGATCGCATCCCGGTCTCGTGACGGCCGACCGAACCTGGACCGCCCCACCCGTGCGACTCCTCCCCGACACCGTCGATCACGACGCGGTGCTGCTTCAAGCCGGTGGCGACGCGGCGGAGCTGATCCTCGGGATCGGTGAGAGCGAGCTCGCACCGGTGGCCCTCGACTTCACCCAACACACCCATCTGCTGATCTTCGGGGACGGCGGGTGCGGGAAGACCGCCACACTGCGCACCCTGTGCCGGGAAGTCATGCGCATCGCCCCCGCGCAGCCGGCGCGCCTGTACCTCGTCGATCTGCGACGCACCCTGCTCGACGCGGTGCACGGTGCGGCACCGGCCGACTACGCGTTCTCCACCGCGAGCCTGGCTGCGCAGCTCGGTGGCCTGGTTACGTTGTTGGAGAACCGATTACCCACCGCGGAGACCACCGCCGATCAGCTGCGCAGCCGATCCTGGTGGGCAGGCCCGCAGGTCTACCTCATCGTCGACGACTACGACCTGGTGACCGCCGCATCCCCGGACGCCATGGCCGGGTTGCAGCGGTTGCTGCCCCACGCAACCGACATCGGACTGCATGTCGTGCTGGCCCGGCGGTGCGCGGGCACCGCGCGGGCCATGTTCGATCCCATGCTGGCGCAGCTGCGCGACAGCGGATGCATGGGATTGCTGATGCACGGAAGTCCCGAGGAGGGCGCCCTGGTCGGAAACCACCGCGCCGCAGCCCATCGCGCGGGCCGCGGCCTGCTGGTCACCAGGGACGGCTCGCAACGTGTTCAGGTCGGCTGGTGCCCGCCCTAGCCGCCGCGGTGGTCGAGATCGGGCCCGCGGCGGTGCGCAGGATCGCGCCCTCGCCGGCCGAAGCCGACGCGGGGATGACAGCGGCGGCGCTGGCGGGCATCGACGACCCGGTGGTGCTGCTCGAGGAGCGGCCGGTGGACACGTCGGGCCTGTGGCGCAGGGTCATCGGGTCGGTGCTGCAACCGCCGCCGGTGCGGCTCACGGTCGTCGTACCGTCCTGGTGGTCACGCCCCCGGGTCAGCCGGGTCATGGACGCCGCGGGCGCGGCGGGAGCCGACGTCGTTGCGGTGCCCCGATCACGGGTATTCGCGGGCAGCGCAGCGGAGGACGTCGTCGTCATCGAAATCGCCGACGACGTCATCGCGGTCACCGCCGGTGACTCGACCGCGCTGCTGCCGCGGTCCTGCGATCCCGCGCGGGTGTCGAACGCCGCGCCCGACGGGCCACGGGTCGTCATCGACGCACCCGCCGGTGTGACGGGTGTGGACGAGGCGGCGACGCGGATCCTCGCCGCGCTCCTGTCCGGCGGCCGGGCGGCCGAAATCGTTCCGATCGGCGCCGCCGTGGCCGCCACCCAGCCGGTCTCGACACCCGAAGTGACCCGACGGTCGCGGTTCAGACCCGCAGTCGTCGCCGGGGCTGCGGTGGCGGTGGTGATGTGCGCGGTGGGCGTCGCGACGGAGCACCCGCGGCCGTCGACTGCCGCGGGCCCATCCGACGCGACCACCGAACTCGTCGAGGGCCGCATCACGGTCAGAGTCCCGGCGCACTGGAACGTCACCCGGGTGACCGCCGGCCCGGGCTCCAGACGGGTTCAGGTCACGGCCGGGGGCGATCACTATGCCGCCCTGCACATCACCCAGTCCTATGTGCCGGGTGAGTCGTTGGGCGCGACCGCCGAGCTGCTTCAGCGCGAACTCGACAGGCAACCCCCGGGCGTGTTCACCGACTTCCGGGCACGCGACCAGCGCGCGGGTCGCGCCGTGGTCAGCTACCGGGAGGTGCGCGGCGCCCGCGAGATCGGCTGGGTGGTGCTGGTCGACGGCGCCACCCGAATCGCCATCGGCTGCCAGGGCGCCGCGGGGAGTTCCGACACCGTCGACGAAGCATGCGACGGGGCGGTGCGCTCGGCCCGCGAGATCACCGGAACCGCAGCGCAACGATGAGCGTCGAATCTCTTATCAGCGGAATGAACTCGGCGCGGGAAGGATGGCAATGACCACTCTCAGTACGGATTTCGAGCTGATGCGGTCGGTCGCCGCAGCCACCGACGGCCGGAACGAGGACATCCGGGCGTTGTTGCAGGGTTTCATCTCGCGTATGGACGCCGTCCCGCCGTCGGTCTGGGGTGGTCCCGCCGCCGCGCGATTCAAAGACGTCGTGCAGCGCTGGAACTCCGAGTCCGCGAAGCTCAGCCACGCCCTCGCCGGGATCGCGGACACCATCCGGCACAACGAACGGGAGTTGCGCGAGGCCGCGCACGCCCATGCCCAAACCATCGCCGGCGTGGCGTCCCACCTCTGAGTAGGGGAGCACTCGACATGGACCCGGTCATCTCCTACAACTTCGCCGAGATCGACGCGGCGGTGAGCCACGACATCGCGGCCACGTCGGCGCGCCTGCATGCGGCGCTCGACGACCTGAACCGACAGATCGCGCCGCTCCAGCAGCTGTGGACCCGCGAGGCCGCCGCCGCCTGTCGCGCCGAACAGGAGCGCTGGCAGCAGGCTGCCGCCGCGTTGCACGACATCCTCGTCGGCCTCGGCAACGCGGTACGCGAAGGCGCCGCCGATGTTGCCGACTCGGACCGACGCGCCGCGCGGGCGTGGGGCTGAACGGCACGTCGTGAACTCTGTGCGGTCCCGGCGGAGGAGAGCCGTCGGGACCGCACAGTCATCCTCGCGCTACGATCCGCGCATGCGGGGGACTGCCGCGCTCAGCGCGATCATCATGACGGCCGCCACGGTGGTGGGCGGCGCTGCCTGCGCATCGGTCAAGCCGCCCGAGCCGACCGCCCCCACCGGTGAAGCAAGCTCCAGCACCTCGGCGGCGCCGATCGGCACGCAGGTGGGCGTGGCCGGCGAAAAGATGACCATCACCAGCGGCGACAGCACGGCCGCCTACACCGTCGACAACCTACAGCCGGTGCCGCCCAACGCGTCGGTGCTCCCGGCCAAGGGCACCATGTACGCGGTCGACATCACGATCGCGGCCGAGACCGGCACCACCGCCGTCAACGGATTCTGGTTCGTCGCCCGCACGGCCAACGGGGACACCATCGCCCCGACCGTGGGCGCGGTGAACCCCGGCATCACCTCCGGCCAGCTGCCCGCGGGCCAGAGACTGGCCGCCCACCTGGCGTTCGACGTCCCGGCCGGGGAAGCGATCGTGCAGATCACCCTGCGCGACCCGAAGGGCAAGCCGCTGGCCGCCTGGTCGTTCGCCTGAGCGCGGCGATCAGTCTGGGAGGACGCGGATTTCGTCGCCCAGCTGGTAGCCGGCCACCAGCGGCAGGGTGTCGCCGCTCCAGAACATGCCGGGGTCGAACCAGTTCTCGTTCTTCTCGGTGCGCAGCAGTCCCATCTCCTCGTAGGTGATGGCCACCGTCTCCGCGCAGTAGGCGGTCTCCAGGCCGACCTCGCGCCGTTCTGACTTTCGCCGTTCGGCCGAATCGCGAACCCTCTTGTGCAGGAACGGGATTCCGCGTGTCCAGTCACTGACTGTGGGGATGCGGCCGCGCAGCCAGCGACCGGTCAGTCGTGCGGTGGTGGGAAACGGGGTGCCGTCCATCCGGGCAACCACCTTGAGCAGCCGGTCCTCCTGTTCCCGGCTGGCCGGGGGAGTGAGCTGGCGCAGCCAGCAGCGCTGCCCGTAGGTCGTCAGCCACTGCTCGACGGCCTGGCGGGCGTCGTTGAGCTGCACCCCGCGGTGGTTGGTGCCCGTCCACAGGTCGATGAGCTTGTGTCCCAGCTCGGCATGCCACATCAGCGGTGGCAGGTCGTCGATGGCCACCGTCATCCCGACGTGGTTGATCGGCGCGTTCGTCAACGTCTGGATCGCCCGGTCCGGGCCGGACCCGCCGCGGAACAGCCAGACGTCGCCGGTGCGGGTCTCGTCCAGCGCCTGCGTCAGCGACACGGTGTGCTCGGTCACCAGCGCAGCTTAATGTGGTCTCCCATGCGCAGTATCTGGAAGTGGATCGGCCTGGCCGGCGCGGCCGGGGTGGTCGCCGGCGGGGTGCTGGTCGCGCGCGACCAGCGCCGACGAAACGCCTATACCCCCGACGAGATCCGCGGCCGGCTGCACCAGCGCCTCGCCGAGGCCGAGGCGAAGGCACAGGCACGCGCACGCGTTGGGTCAGAGCCCACGCAGAGGAATGCCGAGTAACCCGCTGCGTGGCTTCTGAATCAACGCGGAACGGTGACGGCGAAGAGCCGGTGGGTGCCGGCGAAACCCTTGAGCTCGGCGTCGCGGCCGCCGTCGAACTGCTGCTCGTCGCCCACGGCGTTGCGCACCGGCTCGCTGACCAGGATCTCCCCGCCGTCGGCCTGCCCGGCGACGCGGGCGGCCATCGCCACGTTGCGGCCGAACAGGTCGTCGCCGCGGCGCACCGATTTACCCATGTGGATGCCGATCCGGACCCGAATGCTGTTGTTGCGCAGCCTCTTCGCATCGCGCTGCAGCGCGTGCTGCATCGCCACCCCGCAGCGCACCGCGGCGGCCGGGTCGGCGAAGGCCACCATGAAGCCGTCGCCCTGGCTCTTGACCACGTGGCCGTCGTTCGCGCGGACCAGCCGGCGCACCTGGCGGTCGTGGGCCTCGATCACCTTGACGAACGAGTGGTCACCGATGCGTTCGTTCAGCGCGGTGGACTCCTCGATGTCGGAGAACATGATCACCACCTTGCCGTCGGGGGCGAGCCGGGCCAGATCGGGTCGCTCCACGTCGGCCCAGTCGGCGAGTTCCTCGATGGACGTGCGCACCGCGCCGCCGAAGCCCTGGGTGCGAACCAGGTTGGCGGTCTGCCATACGGTCTTGACCGCCTCGCGGCCGCCGGTCCACAGCAGGTTGCGGGTGTCGAGGCGCTGTTGGAGTTCATCGGTCTCCTGCCGGCTGCGCTGCAGGCGCGACCACAGCACCCACAGCGCTACCGCCTCGGCCACCACCAACGCGGCCAGCACCCCCACCGCGATCGTCCAACCCACGCGTACGCCGCCCTCTCGTCGGGAATCCTGAACAGATGATGCCCCCCTACTACGAGAGCAGGTTCATCCGAGCCAACCATCCCGACCGTCCGCAGGCGGTCTGGCTGCGCTGGACCCTGCTGTACCCGCAGCCGGGGGAGCCGGCGGCCGATGTGTGGGTGATGGTCTTCGACCCTGACGGCGGCGGCAACCGCGCCGTCAAACAGCCGCACCCCGTCGCGGTCGCGGACTACCGCACCGAGCCCTGGTCGGCCCGCATCGGCGAGAGCGCGATCGACGACGTTTCGGCAGGCGCGACGCTGGCCGGGGCCAGCTGCGAGCTGGCGATTTCACCGGGGCCGGAGCCCGCGGTGAAGCTGCTCACCGACCGGTCGTACCGAGCGAAATTCCCGACGGCCAAGACGCAGGTGCGTCATCCGCTGGCCCGCTTCGACGGGACCGTCACCCTCGGCGACACCACCCTCGCGCTGGACGGCTGGGCCGGTAGCGTCAACCACAACTGGGGCAGTCGGCACACCCCGGCGTACGCGTTCGGGCAGGTGTGCGGGTTCGACGGCGCAGCGCATTCCAGCCTCGAGATCGTCACCGCGCACGCCGCGCTCGGCCCACTGCGGCTGCCCGCGACCACCCTGTTCGTGCTGCGGCACGCCGGCCGGGAGTACGCGGTGCGTTCGGTGTTGGCCGCCCGGCGTACCCGCGGCTCATACCGACCCTTCACCTGGACGTTCGGCGGGCGGGTCGGCGGTGTCGAGATGCGGGGCGAGATCACTGCGCAACCCGGCGACGTGATCGGGCTGAGGTACACCGACACCAACGGCGGCACCAAGTACTGCTACAACTCCGCGCTGGCGACCTGCCGGGTGACGCTGTCGGGTGCCGGAGTGGCCGAGGAGTTGACGGCCACCCGGCGGGCGATGTTCGAGATCCTGACCGCCGAACCGATCGCAGGGGTGCCGCTGCTCGCATAGCCGGCCGAGCGGCGTCTGAGGGGAGTGCCGTTGCACGAGACGTCTCCCTTCCGGATTGGCCTTTACTCAACCTTGACCGGGTGTTGAATCCGTGTACGCACGATGACGTGCATGACTACGCTTCAAGCGGTGGAGCTGGGGGTTTTGGGGCCTCTGCAGGTCCGGCAAGGGGGCGCCCTGGTCACGATCCCGGGCGCAAAACCCCGCGCGATCCTGACGATGCTCGGGCTGCATGCCGGCTCCGTCGTCTCGGCCGACACGCTCGTCGAGTTGCTCTGGAGCGAGGACCCGCCCCGCACCGCGGCCAAGGCCCTGCAGACCCACATCTCCGCCCTGCGCCGGACCCTCGGCGACGGCTTCGTCATGACCCAGGGCACCGGATGGAGCGTGGCCGGCGCGACGAGTGACGCACAGCGCTACAAGTCGGCAGCCCGGCGCGGTCGTGACGCCGCCGCCGCGGGCGACACCAGCCAGGCGGTCGCCTGCTTCGAGGAGGCACTAGCGCTGTGGCGAGGCATACCCGAGCTGCCCGACAGCCGGCGGGGCACGTCAGAGAAGACGCGGTGGATCGAGGGCCATGCTGCGGTGGTGGAAGACCGGGCCGACGCACTGCTCGCGACGGGCCGCGCCGCGGAGATCATCGGGGAACTCGAATCAGCCGTCGTTGACGCGCCGCTGCGGGAAAGGCGTTGGGCGCAACTGATGCTCGCCCTCTACCGCGCCGGCAGGCAGGGCGACGCGCTCAGCGCGTACCAACGGGCGCGTACCGTGCTCGCCGAGGAACTGGGGGTTGATCCCGGACCGGATCTTCGCCGCCTGGAGGCCGCTGTCATCGCGCAGGACAGCGCACTGGAAGTCCCTGCGGCCCAGTCTGTTTCGTCCGTCGTGCGCGCGGTGACCTTCCTGCTGACCGACATCGAGGGGTCGACGGCGGCGTGGGAGGCCGACGCCGCCGCCATGGCGATCGCACTCGCCCGACACGACGAGCTCGTCGAACAGGTCGTGACGTCACGGGGCGGGCGGCTGATCAAGACTCGCGGCGAGGGTGACGCCACCTTCTCGGTCTTCGACCGGCCGTCGGCCGCTGCCGCCGCGGCCGTCGAGATGCAGGAGGCGATCGCCTGCGAGCCCTGGATACTGAAGGACCCCATGCGAATTCGCGTGGCACTGCATACCGGTGAGGCCGAGTTCCGCGACGGTGACTACTTCGGACGCTCGGTCAACCGCGCCGCCCGATTGCGGTCGCTGGCGGAGGGCGGCCAGATCGTGTGTTCGGGTGCGACCGCCGAACTCGTCATCGACTCGCTGACTGATGATGTCGAGCTCGTCGACCTCGGGACCCGCCAATTGAAAAACCTCGCGCGCCCCGAGCACGTCTTCGAGCTGCGACTGCTCACTGCGGACGATCGGCACGACCCGGCCACACCCGATGCGCCCTTGGAACGCCCCGGGCTACCGGCCGTACTGGCCGGACCCGGACCATTCGTCGGGCGCGGAAGCGAACTCGAATATCTGCGGTCCGCGTGGCAGACCACGCTCGCCGGTGCCACCAACGCGGTCCTGATCGCGGGTGAGCCCGGTGTCGGCAAGACACGTCTGGCCGGTGAATGGTCGCGACAGTCCTACGACCAAGGCGCCGTGGTCCTGTACGGACGGTGTGACGAAGACCTGGGGGCGCCGTACCAGCCGTTCGCCGAAGCGATTCGCGCGCTGGCGCCGTGTCTGGGTGCCAGTCGCCTTCGGGGACTGCGCGGACTGGAAGCGCTGCTTCCCCTCGTGCCGGGGCTGGTCGATCTGCTGCCCGATCTGGCCTCGCCGACGCGCGCCGATCCCGACACCGAGCGCTACGCATTGTTCGACGCCGTCGTCGCGATACTCGGAGTCGCCGCCGCGAGCGCGCCGGTGGTGTTGATCCTCGATGACCTGCACTGGGCGACCAAACCCACGCTGCTCCTGCTGCGGCACCTGCTGCGCTTCGGTGACCAGGCCAAGGTGCAGGTCGTCGCCACCTACCGCAGCACCGACCTGGACCGCTCGCATCCGCTGGCCGCCATGCTCGCCGACCTGCACCGCGATGGCACGGCACATCGGCTGAATCTGTCTGGACTGGACGAGGACGAGGTGAGCGCCTATGTCGCCGAAGCCGGTTACGACGACGAAGAACTGGGCCGGGCCCTGGCGTCGGTGACCGGTGGAAATCCGTTCTTCCTCATCGAGGCGCTGCGCCATGTCGATGAGAGCGGCGGTCAGTGGGACCAGACCAGCCTGCCGCAAGGTGTTCGCGAAGCGGTGAGCCGGCGGCTGTCGCGCCTGGCGCCGGACACCAACAAGGCGCTGGGTGCGGCTGCGGTGGTGGGCAGCCGGTTTGCGTTGGAGTTGGTGGAGCAGGTGGTCGGCGCTGACCTGATCGACGCGTTCGACGAAGCGGCCAAGGCCGGCATCGTGATCGAGGAGCCGGGCGGTCGGTACCGGTTCAACCACGCCCTCGTCCGTCAGTCGCTGCTCGCGGAGTTGCCGTCGGTGCGGCGCATGCGACTGCATCAACGCATCGCCACGACCCTGGAGAGCCAGCCGGGCGCGGACGACGAACTGCTCGCCGAACTGGCGCACCACTACTTCGAGTGCGCCTGGGCCGGAAACGCGGCCAAGGCCGTCGAGTACTGCCGCCGTGCCGCGGACCAGGCCATGACCCGGCTCGCCTACGAGGGCGCCGCAGACCTCTACGACCGGGCCGTGCATGCCCTCGAGGAAATCGACGAAGAGTTGCCCGATCGCATCGATCAGGCCGCCGAACTCCTGATCGCCCGCTGTGAGGCCCTTCTGGCCGCGGGCGACGTCACCTCGGCGGTGGGCGCCGTCGCGCAGTTGCAGGCGGTCACCGTGGATTCGGAGCGGCTAGCGGCATGGGCGACCTGCTTCGACGGTCAGCTGGCCATGTTGACTCACCCGGAGCGCTTGGACGAGGTGGAGGCCGCCGTGGCTGCGGCGGCCGTCAAGCTGGCTGAACTCGATGACGCCGCCGGGGAAGCCAAGGCGCACACGGTCCGGGCGGGATGCCTGGCCCGCCTCGGCAGGGTCGGGGACTGCGAGATGGCGCTGGATGATGCGCTATCGGCGGCGCGTCGAGCGGGGGAACACCGTCGCGTGAACGCGGTCCTGGCGGGGGCGCCGCTGGCGGCGTTGTGGGGACCCAACCCGGTGCCGAGGGCCGGCGGGCGGTGTCTGGATGTGGTTCGGCTGCTGCGCATCACGGCCGACTCGCCCGCGGTGGAAGTGACGTCGACCCGGTGCCAGGCGGTGTTGGAGGCGTTCCGCGGGCGTGAGGCCGCGGCGCGCCGGATGATCGAATCGGCGCGGCGGATGGTCACGGAAAGCGGCCTGCGGCATGCGCTCCTGGAGGTCGAGCAGTTCGCCGGCATTGTCGAACTGGTCGCCAGCGACCCGTCCGCAGCCGAGCCATGTCTGCGCAAGGCCTACAACGGTTTCCGTCGTCTCGGGCTTGAGGCCGACGTCGCCGAGACGGCCGCCTTGCTGGGTCGTACCTGTCTGCTGTTGGACCGCGACGCCGAGGCCGGTGAACTGTGCGCCGAGAGTGAACGCCTCGCCGGTGATGCGCTGAAAGCGTCCATCGCCTGGCGCGCGCTGCGGGCGCAACTGCTCTCACGTGCCGGCAACCATGTCGAGGCGCGACAGGCTGCCGAAGCCGCAGTGGCTATGGCTGAGCGCACCGACGGGTTGGTGGACCACGGCGACGCCTGTGTTGCGCTCGCCGTGGTGCTGGGAGCGGCGGGTGACGCCGCCGGGCAGCGAACGGCCGCCGAACGGGCCGTCGATCTGTACGAGCGCAAAGGGGCCGTGGCACTGGCGGAAAAGGCGCGCCAGATGGTGGGAGCCGCTGGCGCACGGCAACCGTTACAGCCCGAAGCCGCGCCCGTCGAACCGACTAACGCCTGTGCGCAAGCCGGCCTGCGGTTGATCGATGCGGTCAATCGTGAGGCGTGGGACGACGTACACGACCTGTTGGCTCCGTACGTGTCTGTCGAGAGCCGTCGGAGGATCGTCGGATTCCGCCAGAGGAGCATCCCGTCTTCCGAGTGGCCCGACGACATGCGCCGCTACCTGGATGCGGGTCTCGTCCGCTACCACGCATCGGTTCTCGCCGTCCGTGGAGAGCGCCTCGCGCTCTTCCACTTGGAACTCGGCACCACAGATCGGAGTGCGGGGGCAGCGCAGGACGAGATGCTCCAGGTGGGGGTGATCGATGAGATGGGTCGGATAGCGCAACAGGTCAAGTTCGACGTCGAAGACATCGATGCTGCACTTGGCGAACTGGATGTCCTACATGAACGGATTGAACTGCGCTTTCAGGTGCCGATGGACAATGCCGCGTCTCGTGCGTACGACGGCGTGCAAGCCTCATTCGGCGCGCGTGACCTGCCGGCAATGCGGGAACTGTTCGCCGACGATTTCGAGAGTGACGACCGTCGTCGCACGGTGAATGCCGGGA
>ERZ724518.227-NODE-227-length-22453-cov-7.617287_pt1 | contig 22453 bp, 26 predicted proteins | sample MGYA00376051_ERZ724518 | MGnify/ENA primary metagenome ERZ724518 (study PRJEB28724, sample SAMN07190885) | wastewater metagenome | isolation source: influent of sewage treatment plant in Hong Hong | place: Hong Kong | collected 2016-03-17 ... | reverse complement strand
ATCGCCGCGCTGCGGGAGAAGAACGAGCAGCAGGCCGCCGAGATCGCCACGCTGAGGGAGCAGGTTCGTCAGTCGGCTGAGGTCTTGCAGAAACTCCGCTATGAGATGCGGCCTCCGCAAGTCCAATGGTATTACGACTGGTTGGATCGGCCCGCCATCCGCCGAGCGCTGGGGGAGGAGATCGTGCGCGAGTGTCCGCCCACGCTGGAGGAGGAGCGATGATATACTCGACACGGCTACCGGGGTTGTCCAGGTAGCTGAAACCTGCCGGGTACGGACGGCCCAACAGGAAGTCCATAGGAGGCACGCCGAAATCCTGACCAAAGAGCTAGGGGTGCGCGGCCAGCAATCTCCTACAGGACAGCCGGGGCCGTACCTCCGGCTGTTTTGCTTTCTCCCCCATCCCGGAACCCTGTATGCCATAGGGGGTAGTGTGATAGCGGCACAGTTCACCTTTTACCTGATAATTGGACTCAGCCTGTGGCTACTCGGCTACCCCCCTTCGAGCCTCAAAGAGTGGACGAGTTGGGTTGTCATCATCCTCTGGCCTGTCGTGGCCGTCCTGACCGTCTACAAGATCCTGAAATTCATTTTTTTGAAGTTGACGGGAGCTTGACTTGGCCCTCACCCCTCGTGACTACGCCCCAAACCCCTACCTAGCCTACGTTCGTTTCAAGGTTAGGGGGGAGATTATCACGTTACGGCATGGCCGTCCCGATGCGCTGCTAGGGTTTAGCTACACGAGGACGACGGATAACGCCGGAAACGTGGCCACGATCAACTTGATTGACAAGGACAAAGACCGCCTGGAGCCCATGTTTGTTGGGCTGGACACCGAGCCCGTCTACTTCCAATACGGGTACACGGAGGGGCGTCTTTCACCCTGGTACTCAGCCGTTGTAACAGAATACACCCCTGAGTACGTGGTGGAGGGTACCAAGATCAACGTCAACATGGTGACTCAGGGCCTCATGGGAACCCTGGGGGAAGAGCGCAAGAAAACCGTAGCCTGGACGGAGAAGCGCATTGACGAGATCGTAGCCGAAATCGCTTCACAGCGGGGGTGGGACACAGAGATTGACGAGACGGAAGAGGTGCCCGATAACCCCTGGATGGAGAAGTCAGAGGTAGGCCCGAAACAGTTCACACAGCAGAACCTAACAGACGAGCAGTTTATCGTGCAGGTTCTCCTCCCAAGGGCTATTCGGAAGTCAGACGGGGTTGGGGGGTATGCGTTCTGGTTTGACGACACCGACGGCAAGACGAAGATCCACTTCCACCCCCCTCGCATGGATGCGGCACCTGTCAAAACCTACCACTTCATGTTCGACAAGATGTCCGAGGTGGTTTCCTACTCTCCTATGATGACCCCCATGATCGCCAAGAGCTTCGGGGCAGGGGTAGTGGGCCTCCCGTTCATGGACGTTCGGACGGGTGAGTACAAGGTAGTGGAGATTCACGACAGCAATACTCCTGAAAAGGTGTTGCTGGGCGGACCCCTATCTCTTGTCGAGGCTCCGAAAAACGAGAGGCAGCACGCGATCCCTCTCCGCGTAGTGGCAGACGAGGATCAAGCCAAGCAAATGGCCAAGGCTGCGTTCATGCAGATGTACAACGCAACCTTCGGTGCCTCCCTGACCATCGTGGGCGATCCGACGCTCAAACCGTTCTCTGTCATTCGGGTTATCTTCGTCCACAAAGAGGGAAAGGTACACTACACCTCCGGCCTCTGGCTCGTGCAGCAGATCAAAGACACGATTTCGGCTGGGAAGTACCTATCACAGCTAACCCTCACCCGTACAGGGTACCGCGAGGATGCCGGTATCGAGGGGACACAGGGGACAGGAAAAGTCAATGCCTAACCTACCGTCGCAGTTTACCGCTACCCCATCCTCACGAGAAGAAACCACCGTCCGCAACAGGATCTACGGGACGTATCCGGGGGTTGTCGAGTACAACCTAGACCCCCTGCATATCGGTAGGGTCAAGGTTCGTGTCCCTCTCTTCCACCAGACAGAGAAGAGTATCAAAACGAAAGACCTCCCGTGGGCACTCCCGATCCACTCTATGGGCGGGGCCTACGACGTAGGCAGCTTCAACGTGCCTCCCACGGGTACGACAGTTTTTGTCACCTTCATGGCTGGCGACCCTGAGCAACCTCTCTACTTCGGGGGGTGGTTCAAGAACCCGACTCAGCCGAGAGCGATCAACTTCAAGGTGGACAAAGAGGACGGAGACCTTATCCCGGACAGGGACAGGTTCCCTATCACGGCTGGGTATTGGTTCCAGCCTATTGGCCCGGAGGTTCCCTCAGAGATCGGTGCTGTCCCCTACCACGACCCCACGGTGAGGGTGCTGCTGAAGAGCGTCAAGGGGCATACGTTCATAGTCGAGGACAGGGACGGGTTTGAGTCCCTTGACGTAATCGACAGGGCGGGTCAACAGCTTACCATGAATGCCCCTGTCACAAAAGAAAAAAATGACGACAACCAAGCACAGAGGATTCGGAAAGAGGCACGGGACGGGGACGGGGTAGGCTACGACGACTTACAGGGGGGTGGCTCCACCCTGGAGCTTGTGGGAACGAGTGGGCAGAGGCTCCGAATGTCCGTAGGCAAGGATGCCGAGTTCGTAGAGATCGTGTCTCAGAACGCACGGGACTTCGACTCACCCCCCGAAGAGAAATCCGAAGTCAAGCTCACTCTGGCCGCTGGCCTGGGAGTCATTGACTTTGCCGGTGTCTACAAGGGGGAAGAAACCTTCCGGCTTCAGGTGGAGACAGCGACGGGTCAAGTGACTGTCAAGGCACAGGGGGGCGTGTCCCTAAGCACGGAATTCCTAAGCATCCTATCCAACCTCATCATGCTCCGGGGGAACGTCCACGTTGACGGGGATCTTGCGGTGAATGGTGACGCTCTGGTCTCTGGCCGTGTCATTGGAAGGGCAGGGGAGTAGCTATGTCGTGCCAATCCGTCATTGACAAGTCCCTCTCCAAAGAGGGCAAGTTTCAGCGGACAATCACAGTCATTGGGGAGTCCGGGGACGCCTTTGTGCCAGAAAGGTGTGCCGTCACCTTCCTGGAGTGCAAGATCGGGAAGCTAACGATTGACAACTACTCTACGGTTGTGGTATGCCGGTCAGAGGTTTCCGGTAAGGTAGAGCAGATCGACGGGGTGTTCACGGCGGATCGTGTCACCTTCCAAGAGGCGGTCGAGTTCATTTCCGTCAAGGCGACGGAAAAGGAATGCACCCACCTCCACTCGTTCATTCTCCGGGAGGGGTCAACTCTTGACGCCGTGAAAACCAACCGGCCCGGTGTCAACGGGGATTGGGGTGTCAAGGTTGTCGAGGGGTCACGAGCCCTCCTGATTGACGACACGATCCCTGCCGGGTTCCCTTGCGCCGTGGAGGTGGACAGTTCCTCCTCTGTGGTCATCCGAAACTCCAAAATCATCGGCATTGAGGACGGAATCCGAGCTTTTGGAACGTCCCGTGTCGAGATGATGGGGGGAGAGCTTCAGGGAGAGAACCAGTACGCCCTCCATGCAAAGGACGGCTCCGAAGTCCTGTTGACTTCCATTCCAAAGCCTGTGCTGGGTCAGAGGGCGGCAATCCGAACGGAGGAGTCTGCACAGGTACGGGTTACCAATACCCCCATCCTCACGAGCCCTGAGACCGCGATCTACGCAGACACCAAGTCGAGCGTACAGGTGTACCGCTTTGACAAAATCGTCGGGGAGGGGAACGCAGCGGTCAGGGTAGAGCAGGAAGCCTCCGTTACGGTAGCCAAGGGAGACAAAATCCAATCGGATGGAGCGGAAGCGATCCGCATGAGCCGGGAGGCTGTCCTCACCGCCACCGACGTAACCACGATTCTGTCCAACGCCTCCCACGGGATCGCTACCGACCAGGGATGCTCTGTTACCCTTCGGAACATTTCAAGCCGGATCATTGGCATGGGAGGGGATGGGATCAAGGCGGGGACAAACGACACCTTCCATATCTCGTCCTGCCCGCAGCTTCGGGGGCAAGCCGGAAACGCAGTCTCGTCATCTTCCGGGTCAAGTTTCTTTTTCGTGTCCGTAGACGACATTCAGGGGATGCAGCACACCGCGTTCTTACTCGGGGACAGCAATACCGTTTCCTGCCAGAAGTCTACGCTCATCAAGGGAGTCCAATACTCTGGAATCATCGCCGGGTCTAGGTTGAACCTTACGCTCGTAGACGTAACCACGGTGCAAGGGTTCCTCCGGGATGGGATTGTGGCGGGTTCTGAGAGCATCATCCGGTGCGCCGACGTAGACGAGATCCTTGGGATGCACGGGAGGGGGATTGTCCTGGGGTCAAGGTCGGATTTAGAGCTTGCGAACTGCGGGAGGGTGGTTGCATGGGAGGGGGACGCGATAGATGCCCCTAGCAGCCGCGTAGTGGCCCGTACAGTCGAAAAGATCGAATCCCCGACCATCGGGGAGGGAATCCAGGTTGACGGCTCTGGGGGCGTTGTACGGCTTTCTAACGTGGGCAGGGTTCACGCGGAAGAGGGAGACGCGATCCGGGTCACCAAAGGCCAGCTAACGGTCGAGCGGTGTGGGAGGATCACGGGGGGTGGAGCCGGGATCAACCTACAGAATAAGGCAACGGCCCAAATCCACACCCTGGACCGCCTCTTCGGGGGGGATGTAGGGCTGAAGATCCATGACCACTCCCGCGCTGAGGCTTCTGCGGTGGACAGTTGGGAAGGCGGTGGGGAGGGTGGAATCGGAGCCAAGAAGTCCGTTGTCGTGGCACAGGCTATTGGGGAACTCATCGGGGCTCCCAGAGCGGTCATTGCAGAGGACGCTTCGAGCGTTACCGTTCAATCCGCCGAAGTGGCGGGGGACATCCTCGTGGACGCCGAAAGCTCCTGCAAGCTGTCTGACTGCGACGTTACGGGAGGGGCTGAGGCGACGGACAGCCTCTTGGACTTCGCCCGAGTCAACCTGACGAAAGACGTTGTGATTACGGATTCTGTGTTACAGTTTCTCCGGGGTGAAATTGGGGGGCTCCTCACAGCTACGGGGAGTGGGCTGTCCGTTCACAAGGTAGAGATCGCGGGTGCCCCCACTCTCACCGCTTCGGGGGGCCTCTTCACGAAATGCACTTCCCCGCCCATAGTATTAGCTGACGGTGGTGCATTGGCCGCTGGTTGTGACATGGGGGAGGCTGTGGTAGTCGGGGCAAGCTGGATTCACGCCTCCGCTGCCGAAGCCTTTGTCCGTTCGGAGCTACTAGTGAGGCTCATGGCCGACGAAATCTTGCAGGTAACGACCTAGGAGACGGGATGGGAGAGAATCAGACAGCGTGCCAGAGGGAACTAAACAGGGGGATGCAAGCCCTCCAGGCTAGACTGAAGAGCTTGGAGGATCAAGTCTCGGCGCTCGAAGAGACACAGCTAACGGATATTGGTCAAACGGCTGCGGCTCTCGCTGCGGCTGTTACACAGATCCCGCAAGCTCTTCCCACCTACATCGCCAACCAACTGATTCTGAAAATCGCCTCCGCCGCCCTTGGGATGGCCGCTGAGGACTTGCAGAACTTCCCTGGCATGGGAGCGGCGGGAGACCTCATTTCCGACATTTCCGATATGGCAGAGATGGTCAAGGCCCTCATCCTGGAGCTAATCTCCACCCGCATCCTTGGCGACGAGTTCTGGGCACAGTTTCAGATGGAAATGATGCTCTCCATGCTGACTATCCCACCGTACCTAGCCAACATGATTGCTTCCGCTCTCGCTGCGGCTGAATCAGCGATTGACGCGGCACAGGCCGCTTTGAACGCCGATCCTGGCAACGCAGACCTCCAAGCCGCTTTGAACGCTGCGCTCACGTTCCGGGACAACATGGAAGCGACTGCGGAGACGGTCAACCGCATAACAGAATGCAAAATCGCCTCACAGGTGTTGGGGCTCTGAGGAGTAATATGATGCGACGGGCAAACCCAGGACAGGTTCATAGCGTGTTCACCGATGCGGTGGTAAGTCACTCCCGCCCCACCGAATCCAGCAAGAAGAGGATTAAAGAGGGGACACAGTTTGACTACAACGGAAACCGTCTTGAAGTGGGGGACAGGGTTCGCGTAGTCTCGGGTAGGAACACGGGGGAGACGGGCACGGTATTCCACGTAGGAGAGCCCTTCGGTGGATTCAAAGGACTCAGTATCCAATGCGACGGGCCACAGAGCATACTAGGCCCGCTCATCCTAAAGCCATCCCAAGTGGTGAAAGAGTCTCGCAAGGCTGAAGGCAAGAGGGTGAGGGAGTCCGGGTACAAGCCCTCGTGGAGAGAAACCGCAGAACTCATACAGCGTGACGTATTCGATGCTTGGCAACCGGACATGGGCGGTCCTTTCACGTTTAAGCTGTACCGGGATGGTAGGAACACAGCTACGTTAGACGACCTATCCTTTGTCGAAGCCGTTGCCCTGTTCTGGGACTACGCAAAGGAATGTTGGGACGAGGGGATGTACCTGACCGTGTGGGGAGCGGATGGGGAGTGGACGGAGGCTGAGTTCGAGTTGGAGACCGGCCATAAGACTTCCATGTCTATTCTAAGCGCCAAGTATGAGTCCCCCCACTATCGGGGTGAGTCTCGCAAGAGGCGGATCAAAGAAGGGACACAGTTCGACTACAACGGGAACCGTCTCGAAGTTGGGGACAGGGTTCGCGTAGTGTCAGGTAGGAACGTGGGAGAGACGGGCACGGTATTCCATGTAGGGGAACCCTTCGGTGGGTTCAAGGGCCTCAGTATCACTACCGACGGGCCGCAGAGCCTGCTGGGTCCCCTTATCCTAAAGCCCTCTCAGGTGGTGAAAGAGTCCCGCAAGAGGGTGAGGGAAAGCTCCGGTTGGGTAGAGCCAGACAACCCAGGCGACACCTACTCCCTGGATGCGCTAGCCTACGTCCAAAGGGAGGGGTTTCTAGACTACGAGTACGAAGCCCTGGTGGCTTACTCTTACGAGCTAGGCGCGTTGAATCCCCATGCCTCTGCGGGCATCTTCCTTTCTGAAATGAACCTCTACTACCACGAGGACAAGGAAATTATGATCGCTGCGTTCTTTGCCGGGCAAAGGGGGGTATCCGAGTCCCGCAAGCGTCAACCCCGCTCTAAGCGGTCTAAGTAGGAGTCTGCCATGAGCAAGCCAAAGAGAGCCAAAGCCGTGCGAGAGAGCGACAACTTCGACTACGACTTTTCGTTTGAGCTAGACGGGGCCACCCTGGAGATACTTCCGACCAAAGCTCGGGGTGGCAGTATCGAAAAGAAGCTGGTCAAGTTACTGTCCGGGGATTGGCCGTCGGAAGAGAGATTAGTCCAACGCCTTGGTGGCACTTGGGGGGGATCTACGGCTCCAACAGACGACCCCACAGTCAAGAAGGTTTATGTTTACACAGAAGGAAGGTCACCCGCCATGCGCCAAAGGGGCAAGGCTTCTAAAGCAACTTTGTCCATCCAAGAGTCCCCATCCTACAGGCAGGTACTCCCCACCTTCTACCAAGGTGAGGTAGACGAGAACGGGATCTTTGAGATGTACTTCCAAGCCTACAACGGTATGGGGTACTCCATTGCCGACGAGCTAACCCTGTCCGAGGTTCTGCTAAAGCTGGACGGGTACCTTATTCGTGCAGAGGGCCAAGGCCGTGAGGTAGTGGGCTCTTCTGTCAGCCGTGGTGGTGAAGTCACTATCGAGATTTCCTACCCTGATAGCGGCGTGGGGGATGACGAGGGGTACCTTATCGTTCGCCCTGACCCCAAGTTCGCCAAGTGCGAGTCGTGCGGTGAGTACGTTCGTAGGTCAGAAATCGGCAGGGATAACTTTGGCTTCGACTCTTGCGAGTCCTGTAGGATGCGGGACGCGGAGGACGAAGAGCGGTTTGACGATTTTGAGGAGTCACAGGACTCCATGTACGACATGATCCGCGCCCACTCTCGGTCGAAAGTGCGAGAGGCTTACGACGCCCTAGACCAGAACCAGAGCCTCATTCCCGGATCGGAGGACTACTACAGGGAGCCGAACCCCGTAGAGGTATTCCAATCCCTCCCGTCACCCCCACTAGGGGACGGTGAGTGGTCACAGAGAGAGTTTTTCCCTGCCCTGAAAAGTCTGGGGTGGACTATTGACTACATGGACTTCCAGAACGAGGGTAACCTCGCAGATTGGGACGAGATGTTCTACCACGCCCACCCGGACAGCCGGTTTGATTCTGACTACACCCTCTACAAGCACAGGACAACAGGGAACTGGGGGCTCGTAGACGGGGTGTATGACTCCTCGTTTGTCCTGATTCCACCGAAGGACGGTATCCGTTACGTCGAGTCCAAAAAGATTCGTGAGTGGTTTCCCTCCGATAGAAGGCAAAAAATCTACTCGTGGTTCCAATCTCTACCCAGAGATATTTTTGGCCCCTACTACTGGTGGATTGACAACTACCAGGAGGAGGGAGTTTGGCTTATCCTGAATCCAGAGCCAGACGACATGGTGTGGGCCGAAGATGAGCCAACCCCTAACGAAGAGGTTGTGTCCTACGTTTTGAACAACTGTCCTGTCCCATTGGACATCGTTAACGTACAAAGGACAACCAGCGGCACGAGGGATTTCATATTCCTCCCGAAAGAGGTAGTAGAGGGCAAGCGCGACATCCGGGAAAGTTCCGCCGAGGCGAAGGTGGTTCGCCAAGCCCTGAAGGCAGAACTCGGCCTGTCTAGCTCGCAGGTTTCTGTTACCTCTAGCTCTTTCGCTGGCGGATCTTCGGTTACGGTTAGAATCAAAGACCCATCCGTCAAGATTGCAGACGTACTCCCGTTCACACAGAACTTCTCCAACCGAGCAACCTACGACTTTTACGGCGATGCTTGGTCTGGTAACCTGTACATCCATGTCGAGTACGACTCCAACGTCCTTGAACCGTTCGTTGCTCTCTGGGATCAGGTTCTCTCTGACCACCGAAACAGCGGTCCTTTCCTTGTGAACCAGATAGAGATATTCCACGACGAGAACGGGAAGGTTACAGCTTACGACCATCACCCGGCAGCGGATAGCGTGAGCCGCAACATGGATCTAGACGTTCAACTATCGTACAGCAACCACCCAGGTTACGTCATTGCCAACTACCTTCTCCACCAGGGGTTCAACGACCGGCTGTACCCAGGCACGGTAGAGTCCAAGAGGCTGGGAGAGGGCCGTAGGCAGTATGGATAGAGTAATGGAAACCATGTACCTCAAACACGACGGCTCCTACGTTACCGTCTACGACGTAGACGACTACGGAGATCCCCTCCCCGAAGGTACCTACGAGGTCTTTTGGTTTGACCCCTACGGGGTACTGACTGCGCGGACGAGGGAGACCTTGCACCCCAACGAGAGCCTAGCTGTTCACCTTGGGGCTGAGGGGTACTTTCCAGGGGACGCCCACGTTCGTAGGGAGTCTAAGGGCAAGAAAGGTTTCGAGGGGATCGTAGCCTCTGTCATGCAGGACGACGAGGAAGAGCCGGAAGAGGAAGAGGACACTTTCGCTATCTACATGGGGGCCTACGTTGGCTAACCATTCCCACTTTGGTAAGGATCGTTCCCGTTTTGGGAATGGGTTCCGTAAGCTCATCGAGCAGATGATTCAGCTTACGGGGGGCCTTGGTATCCCGAGGGAGCAGATGCCTCAGATTCCAAGTGCCCGTCTCCCCGAGTTCTTCAAATTCTTGGATCGGTCAGGCGTTTCCTACTCTGACTCCACCGTCATAGCGGACGACCTGAAACCGACACAGACTCACGTTGACTCGGAAAAGATCGGTGCCTCTAGGGCTGGTCATGCGAAGCCGGTTCTGGTATCCTCTGACTACTACATCCTAGACGGCCACCACGGGTGGGCATCCTCTCTTGGTAGCCCGATTGACTGCATCATCATTCACGTTCCGATTGAGGACTTGCTTGTCCTGGCTTGGGACTTTGAGACTACCGGAGTATGAAAATGAAAAAGCGTGGGCTGAAAGAAGGTATTGTAGCTAGGGGAGTCAACCATGAAGATGGGGTATCGGTAGAGGTTTACTCCATAAACTACAACATGGATATGTTCCAAGTCTACTACTTTACCCCAAGTGGGAACTTGGCAGCGGGTGAGGGGAAGGACGGCACCTTGGCCCAAGTAGTACAGCAACTAGCTGACCAGGGGTTCGACGTAGATACTAACCCGTCCGAAGATTGGGTACAGCCCCGCGTTTCGGAATCCAAGAAGCCAAAGAGACTGCCCGTACCGGGAACCGCATTTGAGGGAGTAGCGACTACGAACAAGAAACCCAAGCGGTCATTCGTCCAAGAGTTCATTCGCACAGTCGAGCGGAGGATGCCGAGCAAGATGATGTCAGAGTCCTACTACAACCTAGACGCATTCACGCGGGGGTACCTGGAAGCCGCCTTGTGGGGGCGCACCTATGCGACCGTTGAAGATGTAGCCCCAGACGAGTTGCAAAGGGCCATCCAAGACTGTAGAGTATTCCAAGAAAAGGCTTACGCTCAGTTAGCACGGGCGGGGGAGGCTTTCCTGCCTATTGCTGGTGCGGATTTCTGGTACGCCAGACGCTACTATGGGGTAGACTACTTTGACAGGTTTGGGAACGACTCCGACTTCCTAAACGCATTGGCGCGGAGCTTCCCTGAGATGGGCAATCTTCAAGTCAACAGTCCCCAAGAGTGAGCAGCGATGTGCGGACAGAAAGACCTGTACGTTGGCGACGACGGGATGATCTACGGATTCTGAGGTAACCGAAATGCAGACAGACAAAAACGGAGCCACACTACACCCCGGAGACCGTGTGCGGGTGGTGAGTGGTAAGTACGCAGGGGAAACGGGAACTGTCAACACCGTTGGCGAGCCGTTCGGTGGGTTCAAAGGTCTCTCCATTGACGCCGATGGTCCGCAGAGGTTTCTAGGGCCAATCATCCTCACCCCAAGAAACGTAGTGAAGGAGTCTTTCCAAGAGGACGCTTACAGCGTGTTTTTGGGGAAATTTCGCGGGGAGTCTTTGCGAGAGGCCAGCGGTGAGTACAAGGTACCCTCCGGGGATCGTCGTGCGATAGCTGACAGGATGGCGAACGTTGGCCTTGACGGGAACGGAAGGTTTGAGTCGATGGGGTCGGCCTTGGCGCTCGCACAGGATATCCTAGCCGACTTCGGGCTGTTCACGGAGCAAGCCGTTACCGTTACCGACCTGGAGTTTGCTGCCACTTCCCGCCACGGGGCGTTCCCTTTAACGCACGCCGAGTACGATGAGAATGGAGGCGCGTCTCACACCCCATGCTCATCCATGCTCATCTTCTCCCCCACGATGATGGAGGACTTTAACCTCCCGTTCCTTGACGGAGAGATAAGTCCGATTTCTACAGCGTCCGCTGACTACCCCAATGCTTCCTGGGAAGTTGTGGCCTACCTGAGCTAACAACTATGACGGCATTCAAAAAATTGGTGGAGATCACCTACGGAGAGTACAGCGGTTCTTTCGAGAAGCCCAGTTGGTGGGACGATTATCAAAACGAACACCCCAAGAGTAAGCCCACGAAGTTCTACGACGACCCCCCGTACCCTGGAGCGGAACCTACCTCTTGGGCAGTCATCTCGACAGGCACCTCGATGGATACGTTCGTTACGAGCAACACTTCCGTAATGATCTTTGGCACTCGTGAGGAGGCAGAGAGCCATGTCGCGGGGTCAGAATACCACCATCCGGGAAAATACACACACAGAATCGTACCTCAGTACGGGTGAGCCGTTGCCTACCAAGACAGACAAGAAAGAGAGTAGGGCAGTCGGGTTTACATCCCTAGTGGAGAGGGTCAACGACGCTGCGATGGTGCAAGCGGCTGAGGATGCGTACAGACTTCTCGGGGATGCTGTGTACTCTTCACAGGGAATAGTGAGCAATACCCTCAAACTGAGGCGTGGTGGGGAGGATACTGCCCTGTGGTGTGGTACCCTAGATGTGGTCCCACCGGGGTTCCCGTCAATCTTTGGGCGAGACATTCTCGTGAGGTTAGTAATCCCTACAGAAAGTCAGGCTTACGGCAAGTTCTCCAGCCTCTCGGGGGAGTACGACCCAAATAACAAGAGCATTCTTCTCGTTTTACCCACTACGTTCCTCCCCGCTGTAGAACCTGTGCCGATGTTCGGCTCCAGCTACACGGACTTGCCGGGTCGCACGGAAGCGTCTGTCGTGTTGGCAACTCGACTTCTCGGTGGCCACGGGCTTGATGTTCGCAAAGCCTTCATTCACGAAGCTGTCCATGCAATGGACGACCTTCGCGGTGTAGACTTCGCACAGGCTCTTTCTGGGGTCAACGCTATTGGGGACTCGACATACTTTGAGAACCCGGTGGAAGTAAACGCCAGATTCGTAGAGACGTTGCACCACTTCGAGCGGAGTATGAAGTATGGTGCCTTCGGAGACCCGGAGTGGTTTGGGCGGTCATTCGGGTACACGGCACAGGAGTTTGCCTTGCTCTTCTACGATTACCTGTCCTCTTCCGCCTCCAACGGGTACGAGTACAGCGAAGAAACAAGGCGGTCTATCCTCTCCCGAGCGGCTGGAGAGTACGAGCGCCTGAGAATCAAGATGGGGGTGTGACTTGGGTACTTTTCGTAGGCTAGTGGAAGATGATTTCCTTTTCGATCCGTCCGGGATCGAGGACGCCTTCGCTTACGCTGCCGGTTCCGAAGAGCGGAAACGTCTGGTTATTGACAGGCTAATGAATGACAGGTTCCGGGACGGGGACACCATCAAGGGGTTCGTCAGGACGAACTTGGGGGGTCCAAAAGACATATTCTGGATCAAACCTCCCGGTAAAAGGGGTAGGGAAAAGGTCAGAACGAACTACCAACTGTGGGGAGACTACCCAGAAGAGATTGCCAATCTCTTGGGTATCGACAGGTACAACGTCTTGGATTACGAATAGGGCCTACCAATGCCTGAGCTACGACCGCTTTCCCCTGAAAAGACTATGCTTCGGATCATCGGGTCCGGGGTGTCGTTCCCGTTCAAGTTTTCAGAGGCGGGCAGGGTCAACTCCGTCTCTGTCTCCAAAGGCGTCCAGAAAGTCAACCAATCCATTCATAGCATCCTCACCACCCGGAAGGGTGAGAGGATCTTCATGCCCGAATTTGGTTGCCTGTCTGGTGATACAGTTATTCCTTTGCTAGATGGGACGGAGAAGCCTTTGCGTGAACTGGTTGGTACCCCAGTTTGGATGTACGGGTGTGACAGCGGGCGAGTGGTCCCAGCGTTTTCTCCCGGAGCGGTGTTCCAAGGTTTCAAGAACACAGTCAGAGTAACCTTAGACGACGGGAGTAGTCTAGTTGTTACCCCTGACCACAAGTTTCTTATGCGGGACGGTACTTACCGGGAAGCGGAAAGTCTATCCCCGGGAGACTCCCTCATGCCTCTGTACCGGAGGTTGAACAAGCGTGGGTACGAGGAAACTCTTGTTCCAAGCCTAGAAAAGTGGATCCCAACCCACAGGCTCGGGGTTAATCCAGGCAAAGGTAAAGTAGTCCACCACCGGGACTTCAATAAACGGAACAATACCCCCAGCAACCTCGTCTGTCTGGGAAAAGAGGAGCATATTCAACTTCACGCTGACCAAGTGGCACGAATGTTTGAAGAAGGCGCTCCACTAGACTTAAAATGGAAAGACCAAAGTCACCGGGACAAGATGAGACACGTGGCAAAAAGGAATTTGCTTCTTCACAACAACCGCGTAAAAAACGACCCCGAATATAGGGAACGTGTCAGAACCTCCAAGTGGGTGGAGGAGCGCCGTATTTCAAGTAGGAAGCGTAAATCAGCGTGGTGGGAAGCGCATCCAGAGAGAAGAAGTACCAAGCCAAGGAACCTACCTCCGGGGGTTGGTTCAGAAAACCAGTCACGAGTTGGTAAGACGGTTGGTGTTGCAAACTGTGTTGCGTGGGCAAAGTCTGACGCTGGTAGAGCCCATGCACGTCGTTTAGGTAAGTCCCGGTCCAAGGGGGTGACTCAAGAGGCTATTCTCAGATTTGCTGCCTCTGTTCAAACCTCATCAAGCCGGGGTGACTTAACTCAGCAGGTGTTAACGAACTTTGGAATTAGCTTGTCAACCCTTAAGCGAATTACCCCTCTGTCCTCATTGGGAAGGCTGTCTGTAACTAACCACAAAGTTGTTTCTGTAGAACCTAATGGAGTAGAGGGTGTTTATGATTTGGTTAACTCAACCACGGGTAATTTTGCAACGGGCGCTGGCGTGTTCGTTTCAAACTCCAACCTGCACCTCCTGGTTTTCGAGCCATTGGACGACTTCCTGTACCCACAACTTCGGGTGGAAACGGCGGAGGCTCTTCGTCGGTGGGAGAGGAGAATCAGGGTGACGGGTATTTCTTTCGTATCCCCGCGAGAGGTGAGCGCGGAAACCCTCTTGCAGCTAGGAACACCTCCCGAAGCGATCACCCGGTTGCAGGAGCGGTCATGGATTGGGATTTTCATTCAGTACGAGATCCTACAGTACCACGTTAAGGGTGCCTACATCTATCCGTTCGAGCTAGCTGCCCTCCCGTTTGAACAGACGACGGGCAGAACGTCTATTGGGGGTGCGTAGTGCGGTTTGCGGCTCTGGTCTCGACTCTTCTTACGGAGAGTGCCTACCTCCCCGACAAGGTAACGTTGTACCACGGCACCTCTAAGGTCAAGGCTCGTGCGTTCCTAGAGGACGGGATGAGCCGCCCCAAGGGGAAGATCAAAGCCTACCTGCAACAGAGGGGGCTGGAGATCGTCTCCACGTTCCTCCCCGGCGAAGATCCGAGCAGGTATCAAGAGGTCATTGACGACGCCGTTAAGGACTACCTCAGCACGATCCGAAAGCAAAGCAAGGTGGGGGCAGGGGAGAGCTACATTTACACCTGTATTCTACCAGCCGGGACGGAAGCCTACGCCCTGAAAGCGGGGCGAACAGGTTCGGAGGCTTGGGGAGCCCTTATCCAACGGATTGGTTTTGCCCTGGAGCGCCTGAGAAAAAACCTTGCAATGTCCGTTTCCGATGCGAAACAGAGGTACCCCGAAGAGGACAGCGGCGGAGTCATCCTCCGCATTGAAACCTCGTGGGAGGGTGTGTCTGCCCCCCTCTTAGTCGAGAAGGTGCGGACAGAGGGGGAGCCGGAGGCGGAGGCATCTTCCGTCCGGTCTCTCCGGGATGTGGTGCAGTTCTTCTACAACAGGTTCCCGGAAGGTCCGCCTTACTCCGAGATGTACGAGGTCATTTACGGTGCCATCCAATCGAAACGGGCTCTCGACTTCATTGACAATCAATACTTTGAGTGTCTGATTTCCCGAGACGTACCGGCCCATGAAATCTCCGTATGGAAAGAGGTCTAGCTGTGAACACCATGCAGAAGGCCACACACAGCCTCCTGGAGGACTATTTCCTCGATCTTGGGCCAACGATCACCCTTTACCACGGAACGTCCTCTGGGAAGGAAGAAAAAATCCGGTCTGAGGGGCTGCGAGTCCCACGGGGGAACCACCGCGAGTACCTGTTCAACCTCGCTCAGAAGGTGTGGGATGAGTTTGCTCCCCAAGCCGACCCGTCCATCTCTCCGGGGTCACGGTTACCTTCTTGGGTAGAGGACAAGCTCGAAACCTACTACCAGAAGCGCATCTGGGGCTCTGTGCCTGACGAGAACAAAGGCTACATCTATGCCTCCTACTTCATGGAGGTGGCAGAGACGTATGCCATCAAGTATGCGGAGAATGGGTCTGAGCTAACGGCCAAGCCGTACTACTACATCGGGCAGTACCTAGAGCGCGAGTACGGGTTCACCCTCCCCCCGCGATTCGACAAGGCAGAACCGATTGTCGTGGTCATGGAAGTGGATTGGGAGTGGATCACGGTGCCGCTCTACACACAGGGCAGCTTCAAGGACTTCCTCAAAGCCAAGCTACGTGACTACAAGCGGCAGGGGATGACCAAGGCTGACTTGGAGCAGGACGAGTTCCCCTACAAGAACTGGCGGTCAGAGGTTCTAATTACACAGGATGTCCCACCGTCCCGGATCACGGAGATCATAAGAGTATGAGAGTCCAAAAATCTTCTTTCTACCTCCTAGTCGAGAGCCTACTCCAAGAGGGTGCCTACGACCCAAGCATTTTCAAGGCCGTGTTCATGGGCGGTGGTCCCGGATCGGGGAAGGGGTTCTCCTCCGTTGCCGTGGGGATGGCAGCTTCCGGTGGTATGGGCTCCGGTCCAGCGTACCTCACCTATGACGACATCATCGGAAGAGAGATCCGGCAAGCGATCAACACGACATCTTCCCACGGCTTGAAGGTGGTCAATATTGACGACGTATCGAACTATGTCAACCTGAAAGCCGGTCTCGGAACGCTCGACCCGAAGTCAAACCAGATTTCGATGGACTACGAGTACCTGAAACAGTACGACAAACCAGCTTACGACCAATCCCAGGATCTTCGCACCAACCGGGCAAAGCCGATGCACGCACAGAGGTTAGAGCTTTATAAGGAGTTGGGTTTGGGGCTCCTCATTGACCAGACCTCTTCCGACTACGGTAAGGTGTGGCAAATGAAGGCCGACCTGGAGGATATCGGGTACGACTGCGCCATGCTCTTTGTGAAGATGCCAAGAGACTTGGCATGGGAGCTAAACATCGCTAGGAAGGCGAACGGGCAGCAATCCGTTGCTGAGGCTGACTTCCACAGGATTTGGGATGAGATTGACGAGAACGCGGGAGCCTTTGAAAGCCTGTTCTCCCCGTTCTACTGGGAGGTGACAAACTACGGACCAGGGCACGCCCTAGAGGGGAAGTCGGAGGCGGAAAAGGCGATCCGATCCTTCTTGTCACAGCCCCCAACCAACCCGGACGTTCGGGACTGGATTGAGTGGATGACAAGCAATGGTTAGGTGGGAATTCCGCTAACAGGACGACAACCTCTTGACTGAATCCAAAATGTTGGTATGATGTCCTCGGAGGTGACGTATGGGATGGACAGTCAGAGGCAAGCCGTTTGAGTCAATCCCCGGCAGCTACGGACTCATGATGCTGGAGAACCCGGCCACCGGGAAGGAAGAGTTGGCTCGTGTCGTCACGAACGAAGCCTACGTTTGGCTCAATCACAACCCCGAGGGGATTCCCCCCGAGGGCATTGACTTCAACGTCACCGATGAGGACCGGGAGCGGTTCGCCAAGTGGACGTACTACAAGTGGTGGAACGACTACTACGACGGGCCAGTCTGGGGCGACAAACTGTAATGACCAGCTTCGCAGAGGTAATCAGCAAGGTACTAGAGAAGGACTGGAGGGCCGTCACAGAGGCTTCCCTGTCCCGCCTCTATGCTCATGCACAGGACGGGAACTTCGCCATCGTGTCGGGCTGGCTGTCCTCTCAGCCCCAGGCGGAGAACGAGAAGGCCGACGCTGCCATTCGGCAGGAAATCAGGAATATGGGGCTCGGGTATATCGAGTTAGAGGGCCATTGGGAAGAGAACGAGCCGGAACCTTCCTACTTCGTCCCTGGTATGTCCAAGGCACAGGCTGTTTCCATCTTGCAGACCTTCCGGCAAGAGGCGGTCATCTATGCCGGTCCTGAGACGGATGGCAGGGTGTTCCTCCTGTGGTCAAGTGGTGGAGAGGACGACTTAGGAGAATTCCACCCCGGCAAGATCGCACAGGCGTTCTCTTCTTGGAAGGGTCGCACGTTCGTTTTCGAGTCCCTTCCATCCTCGTGGGCCGGTGCTGTAGGAGCGTCTAAGAAGTTGGGTAGAATCCACCGCCGTAGTTGAGGGGTAGGTATGCAGTTTTCAAGACTTGCAGAGTCCGCAATAACGGACAAGCTAAAGAGTGAGCTACCCCCCAAGGTACTCCTATACCACGGCACCTCGTCAGGCAAGATATCCAAAATCATGGATCAAGGGCTCCGGGTTCCAAGGGGTTCTATCTACGACTACCTAATGAAGGTGGCCCGCGAAACGCTGGATGCGGTCATGGCGTCCCCTGAAGCCAGGAGGATTCTGGATGAGTACCTGCCTGGGTTCAAGGCGGAGGACGCTAGTGCCAACCTCGACCTCTACGTAAGAGGCTATATCCACAATACACGGGTAGCGTATTCTAAGGTAAGCGTAGAGTCAGACGCCTACATCTACATGGCCCCTGCATGGAAAACTGCAATTGGGTACGCACACCAAGCTGCACAGCATGGGTCTGAGGCTTACGAACGCGGAAGGTGGGCAATTATTAATGCGATTGCCGAATTAGCCGGAGAGCACTACCGCGAAGTATCCGGGACGCTGGGGAAGGTTGTACCTACGCGGTTCTCCGGCGATGGTGCGATGGTTGTCGCTGCATGGGTTCCGTGGGAAGCTACAGACATAGACACGGGTAAGGTGCTGCGGAACGTAAGGCTCATGGTGGAAGTCCAAGAGGACTCGCTTGGGAAACAGAGTAGGCGGTTAAATTACGGCCAAGCTGTCTACGACGCCTCTAAAGGGGGGGAGGTTCTTGTCCACAGAGACATCCCCGCTTCCGATATCCTGTGGGGGACACCGGAGGGGGGAAGCGGCCTTATAGAGTTCGAGCGGGCAGCGGGTTGGATCGTGGATTTCTAGTCAGGTGGGGGTTGACACCTGTGTAAAGGTTATGCTAGTGTCTTAGTCGAAGGGAGGAACGAGACATGAGACACGGCAGCTTCCAAAACATGATGCTCGGCGGCTCCAAGAGCGCCACCGCCCCCGAAATCCCCGCCATCGGTGACGGGGCCACCCTCCTCTACTGGACAGACAGGGACCCCGCCACGGTGACCCGGATCGAGAAGATCCGTGGCCGCTACCGCGTCTACATCCGACGCGACAAGGCCACCCGACTCGACTCCAACGGAATGTCCGATGCTCAGGACTACGAGTTCACCCCCGACCCGGACGCCCGTGAGGAGGAGTGCCGGTTCCGCAAGGGCCGGTGGGAGACCACGGGGGGTACCGCCGTCGCGTTCGGCTTCCGCAGCAAGTATTACGACTACAGCTTCTAGGCGCAGCAGAGCAGGACTCTCCAAGCCCGGACTGACCGTTCGGGCTCTTTTTTTCTTGACATGAACCTGATAGTGTGCTAAGGTAGGCTCCTACTTGGAGGTGTATATGAACGAAATCACCCTACCCGCTATCTTCTGTTCCGCTGTCCTCGACACGGGAGAGGCGATGCCCCACGCTTTTGAGATCCTACGACGGGGCTCCCGTACATGGAAGATCGGAGCTACCAAAGAGGGGGCTCGGTACCTGTTCTCTGTGGCACAAGAGCTATCGGAGAAGGGAGACACACAGAGGCTCCGAAGCTCATCCGAGCGGGCCATCCTCCGACTGTACGGATTCAAGTTTTTGGAGGACTCCTATAGCCTGGGACTAGTACGCTCCAACCTTTCAGCCCTTAGCTACCTAAAGGACACGGTAGACAAGCTCGCCACAGTCCCCACCGAAAAGAAGGCCGTGGCTTTCGTTGTTGACTCCGTGGCAACCGCCGTGTTACAGGCACTCGACGGAGATGTAGCCCCGCTCACGGCTCTCCGAGAGAACCTAACTAGGAACCTACTGTCTCAGGAGTAGACCATGCGATCCTACATGACCGCTGACAGAAAGAAGCTCCCCCATATCCAGGACTTCCTACAGGACAGAATCAGGAAGGTCAGGGAGGAGGAAGAGCGGAGAAAGAAGGCCCGTACTCTCAGGAAGCTGGCCTCTACCAGCACCGGGGTTGACACAGAGCAGTAACCTTGATAGGGTTACGGTGGAGGTAAGGATATGGACTTCCGAGTGAAGGACTTGAAGGATACCATGCCGGGATGGGCTCTCATCCAATGGGACCATGATGGCCCCAACGGGTTGCCACGACGGTCTCTCCAGGTGGAGAAGCCCATTGCCGACCTGTGGGCCTCAGCCCCCGAGATGGTTTCGGTACTCAGTACCCTTCTAGAGTTCGCTGACCCCTGGAGCGTACCAGGGGACGAAGGTGACATGGACAGGTGGATTGCCGCTGTAAAGTCGGCCAGGAGGATCGCGGATATCCTGTCCTAAAGGGGGGGAGCCATGAAAATCTGGCTTGATGATGACGCATTCAACCCGGACGCACCGGAGAAGCACCCCCCTCCGGGGTGGGTAGGCGTCACGAATACCTCAGACTTCCGACGCTACTTCATGGCAGACGAAGTGGAGGAGATGAGCCTAGACCACGACTTGGGGGGTACAGAGACGGGGTATGACCTCGTGAAGTGGATCGGAGACCAAGTTCTTTTTCACGGCGCTTTCTTGCCAAAGTGGCACGTTCACAGCCGGAATCCTGTAGGGAGAGGGAATATGGTCGCCTTCCTCTACGCAGTCGAAAACGAAATCCAAATTGGGGCTTGACATAGCAGTAATGCCGTGCTAGAGTTCCCATCGTCGCAGGAAGGGTTCCTTGACAACTCGGAAGTGGAAAGTTTCTCGCGGGGTTGAAGTCGAAGAGGCCGAGACGCCTGACTGTCTATCAGGAGAAAGCGGGTTCGAGTCCCGTCTGCCCCGCCATTTTGACTTCTTTTCCCAGCACAGAGGACCGTACATGGAGAGCGAGAAAGAGATGCGCTGCCAATCCAGGTAGCTGTCCCCGACGGGGGAACCAACAGTTACGCTGACCGCAAGCGAAATAAATCCGAAGATCCGCACACCCTCAGCGACGGCTGGGCCTGAATGCGGGCGCGAACCTCGCAACTCTGTGTTGGGGAAAGAGGTCAAGATTTTCAACGAAAGGGGAGGTAGCTCAGCGGTGAGAGCGGTTGCCTTACAAGCAACGGGTCGGGGGTTCAAGTCCCTCTCTCCCCACCACAAGAAAAAATCTTCGGCGTCCCTGGTGTAACGGTAGCATTCTTCCTTGTGAAGGAAGAGGCGAGGGATCATTCCCCTCGGGTCGCCCCAATGCCCGCATAGCTCAATTAGGAAGAGCAGGTCCCTCGTAAGGACAAGGTTGCTGGTTCGATTCCGGCTGCGGGCTCCAATCTGAGGGATGTTCGTCTAACGGCAAAGACCCCAGCCTCTTAAGCTGAGCAATCAGGGTTCAAATCCCTGGCATCCCACCACCTGCCGAAGCATTGGAGATTCCAGTCCTTGACCACGAAGCTGTGTCCGAAGTGTAATAAGGTACTCCCTGCCACGGATTTTGGCCCTAACCGGGCGAAGGCGACTGGGTTGCAATCCAACTGTCGAATTTGTCGAAAATCAGTAAACAAAGATTACTACCTACGCAACAAGAGGCTTGCCGAGCGAATGGCGGGTGCGGAAAGGGTGAGATCCCGAAACAAAAAAATCGTTCTCGACTTCCTATCAGGAGCCGGGTGTGTAGATTGCGGAACATCCGATTGGAGGGTACTAGAGTTTGACCACGTAGAATCCGACAAAACCTCTAACGTCTCTTACCTAATGCGTACCGCGTCTGAGGCTAGACTGAGGGAGGAAATGTCCAAGTGCCAGATCCGGTGCAAAAATTGTCATGCCATCAAGACATACGAAAGGTCAAGAAGTTGGAGGCACACCACCTACAATACAGGAGGCAGCGATGCGCGTGTTCCTGGTACGATGTATAACCAGCCCTGACAGCTAGCGGTCAGGACTCTCACCCTCCCGGAAAGCGGGGCAATCAGAGAGGGGAGAAAAAAATAGAGCGGCCAGTCGCCAAAGTAGGGCACCTGCGCGAAACCCCGTACTGGACTGTCGGCAAAGCGGAGACCGGCGGTTTATGGTCAAGGCGGGAACTCCCACCGCCAAGTGAGGCTCGGGAAGCTGGGAGGCAAAATGGGGTTGGCCCCCCTACAATCCTCCAGGGAGGTACTAGCCATACCTTTCACTCCTCCCCGTAAGGGATGAGCAGCGGGTTGATCCGCCCCCTACCTCATTTTTCCTGCCCGCATGGCTGGAAGTGGTAGACATGGAACGATACGGACCCTACGAGTCAGGACAAGGTTACCTGTTCTACATTGACGTAGACGGGGCGGCAAGAAAGAGCGTCTGGGTGCATAGGGAAGTAATGGAAAAAGCGTTGGGGCGCGGGCTGTCCCCCTCCGAAACGGTACACCACGTAGACGGGGATAAGAAGAACAACCTAATCTCCAACCTGCAAGTTATGGGCAGGGAAGAACACGCCTCCTATCATGCCCCACAGGCCAAGAAAATGGAGATTACCTGCCAGGAGTGTGGGGTGGTAGTATCAAAGTTGTGTAGTCAGGTCAAGCATAATCAAGTGAACATGGGGAGGGCTGGACCGTTCTGTGGCCGCTCCTGTGCAGGAAGATTTAACCAAAGGAAACGAATGCCCGCGTAGCCCAAATGGCAGAGGTATCTCCCTCAAAACGAGAAAAGTGGTGGTTCGAGTCCACTCGCGGGCACCATCAAT
>ERZ724518.217-NODE-217-length-22600-cov-20.388334_pt1 | contig 22600 bp, 16 predicted proteins | sample MGYA00376051_ERZ724518 | MGnify/ENA primary metagenome ERZ724518 (study PRJEB28724, sample SAMN07190885) | wastewater metagenome | isolation source: influent of sewage treatment plant in Hong Hong | place: Hong Kong | collected 2016-03-17 ... | reverse complement strand
CAAGATGGGCAACACATGGAAAACCAACAGAATTAAATGCACATCCACATTTAGGAGAGTACTCTTATGTTGTTCATAATGGTATTATTGAAAACTATAAAGAGTTAAAAGAAGAGTTAATTTCAAAAGGGCATAAGTTTGTATCTCAAACAGATACAGAAGTAATTGTACATCTTTTTGAAAATTTTTATAATCAAGAAAATGATACAAAAAAAGCTTTTCAAAGTACTATTGCCAGACTTGAAGGTGCTTTTTCTATTTTATTAATAACAAAAGCAGACCCATCAAAAGTATTTTTCTTTAAACACGGAAGTCCTTTGATTGTAGCACGAGGAAATGAAAAAGAGGAAGTTTTGTTTGCTTCTTCTGATGCTCCTTTAATAGGTTTAGCTTCTGATGTTGTATATTTAGAAGATGGAGTTGGTGGAATTGCTAGTGCAGATTCTCTTGAGTTTTTCAACGATAATTACTCTTGGTCAACACTTCCCACATCTAAACAATTTGCTCAAAAAGATGGATATAGATTTTTTATGGAAAAAGAGATTTATGAGCAAAGTAGCGTTGTAAGTGATTGTATGCTAGGAAGAATCAAAGATGAAGAGATTTTATTTGATGAAATTGATTCTTCAATTATTGATGGAATCACTGAAATAAAAATTTGTGCTTGTGGAACTTCATATCATGCAGGACTTACTTCATCTTATTTATTTGAAAGATTAGCAAAAGTTAAATGTAATGTTGAAATAGCAAGTGAATTTAGATATAAAGAACCACTTTTAACAAAAGATACATTATTTATAGTAATTTCTCAAAGTGGAGAAACTGCTGATACTTTAGAAGCTTTAAAAATGGCAAAAGCAGCAGGTCTTAAAACACTTGTTGTTTGCAACGTAGATAACTCTTCTATGACAAGAGTTGCAGATGCTACGATTTTGACACGAGCTGGAATTGAAAAAGGTGTTGCTTCAACAAAAGCTTTTTCGACTCAAACAGTAGTTCTTTGGATGCTAGCTTTATATTTTGCAAAAGCAAAAAAAGTAATTTCAAGTGAAACAATGCAAAAAGAACTTCATACATTAAGAGAAGTTCCAAAATCACTTTGTATTAATGATAAAATTCATGAAAAAACAAAAAGATTATCAAAAAGATATTTGCATGGACATGGATTTTTCTTTATCGGTAGAGATTTATTTTATCCTTTAGCATTAGAAGGAGCTTTGAAATTAAAAGAGATTTCATATTTACACGCAGAAGGTTATCCAGCAGGCGAGATGAAACATGGACCAATTGCTTTAGCAGACCCTGAACTATTTACAATAGCACTAATGCCACAAAATTTACTTTATGATAAAATCAAATCAAATGTAGAAGAGTTGAGTGCAAGAGATAGTACAATTTGTGCAATATCTCCACTTGATTTTGATTTAGCAGATGATTTTGTAAAAATAAATAAAACAGACCATTATATGTTAGAGTTTTTTGAAATGTTAATAGTTTTACAACTTTTATCAATGGAAATTTCAATTAGACTTGGAAATGATGTTGATATGCCAAGAAACTTAGCAAAATCTGTTACTGTGGAATAATGAAAAAATACTTTTCATATGTTTTACTTTTAGCTTTATGTTATTTGTTATACATAAATGAAGATTCAAAATATATCGTTGCTGGAGTTGGAATTTTCATAATTGGAATGTATTTTATGGAAGATGGATTTAAGTTTTTTAGTGGAGGAATCCTTGAAAAACTTATTTCTAAAAGCACAAATACAACCTTTAAATCTATTAATTTAGGAATCTTTGCAACAGCAATTTTACAAAGTTCTTCTTTAGTTTCTATTATTGTAATCTCTTTTTTATCAGCAAAAATCATTTCATTATCAGGTGCTTTAGGTGTTGTTTTTGGTTCAGCTGTTGGAACAACTGCAACGACTTGGATAGTTTCAACTTTAGGTTTAAAAATTGATATAGCTGCTTTTGCTCTGCCTATGATTATTTTTGGAGTAATTTTTAGATTTTATAAAAATAAAAATCTTCAAGGAGTAGGAAATATTCTTCTTGGTTTAGGATTCGTATTTTTAGGTATTGGTTATATGAAAAATGGTTTTGAAGATTTAAAACAAGGAATAAATTTAGCTCAATTTGCGATGGATGGTTATCTTGGAATTTTTGTATATGCTTTGATTGGAATGATTGTAACAATAATAATTCAATCAAGTAGTGCAACTTTAGCACTTACAATAACAGCACTTGCTTCGGGGCAAATTATATATATCAATGCTTTAGCAATTGCAGTAGGTGCAAATATAGGTACAGCAACAACTGCTGCAATGGGGGCAATGGTTTCAAATGCAAATAGTAAAAGAATGGCTGTTGGATTGTTTATATTTAAAGGAATAACAGCCGTTATTACTTTGATTTTTATATATTTTATAATTGATTTTGTAGATTATCTAGCAAATATTTTGGGAATTTCTTCTGATGATTGGGCGATGAAATTAGCGGTTTTTCATACATTTTTTAACTTAGTTGGTTTAATTATATTTTCATTTTTTATTCCTAAATTAGTAGTTTTTCTAAAAAAACTTTTTATAGAAGACAAAAATACATATATTCAAAAACCTAAATATATAGATTTAGAAATATTAACAGTTCCTTTTGTTGCTCTTAAAGCAACAAGAAAAGAGACTATTCACCTATATGATAATGCAAGCGAAGTTTTAAGTCATGCAATAATGCTTCATCGGCATAGATATTTGGGGAAAAATGATATTGCTTATATTGTAAAAGAGTCAACAGATATTATAGAATTAAATATAGATGAATTTTATCAAACAAGAATTAAATCTTTGTATAGCGATATTATAGATTATTCTACACATTTTATTTCAAATTTAGATGCCCAAAAACAAAGATATTTATATGGATTAAGAACGGCTTGTAGAGATATAGCAGAAGCTGTTAAGAATACAAAAGAGTTGCAACAAAATATAAGTAAGTATCTATTAAGTGATAATGAATATATAAAAAATGAATATAATTATATAAGAGAAGCAATTGCTAAAACAATAAATACTATTAATGAGATAAAAAATAGTAAAGATGAATTAGATGTTTTATCAAAATCAGAACTTTTAAAAGAGTATTTGATAAGCTTAGATGTTATTGCAACTGGACGAATTGATGTTTTGATTAGAGAAAAAAGAATAGATAAAAAAATGGCAACAACACTGTTAAATGATAGTTCTCATGCTTATAATGTAATCAATAAGTTGATAAATGTTGCTAAAGTATTGTGGATTGAAGATTTAACTATTAAACAATTAGGAGAAGATTATGAGGCTCTTAAAAATTCTTGAGAAAGCAAAAAAATATTTGCTATCAATTGATGAAAAAGAAGATGTTGAACAAAAAAAAATAGAAAAATTAAAAGATAAAATTGAAGATAAAGTTTCTAAATTAGAAAAAAAAATAAGAGATACAAAAAATCAAGAAGAAAAAATTAAACTAAAAGAAGAGAAGGAATTACTTAAAAAATTTAAAAAACAATTAAAAGAAAAAAGTAAATAACAGCAATTTTTAGTTAATATAATAAACTTTTTGTCTTTATGACAAATTGAATTCTTTAAATTCTTATTTTAAATTTCTTACAAATTATAGAAAACAAAAATGGAAAACAAAAGATGGAAAACAACTCAAGATTATTCTTGTGGAAAACAAAGGATGGAAAACAAAAATGGAAAAACAAAAACAATATTTATTTACAAGTGAAGTTGTAAGCCCTGGGCACCCTGATAAATGTGCTGATATTATAGCAGACTCAATAGTTGACAGATTAATCATAGCAGATAAAGATAGTAGAGTTGCAAGTGAAGTATTTGTAGCTGGAAAACATGTTGTAATTGGTGGTGAAGTAAAATCATCAGCTCAATTATCAAATAAAGATTATGAAAAAATAGTTTTAGATGCCTTAGCAAAAATCGGATATGATGGAAAGTCAGCTTTTACGAAAGAACAATGCCTTCACCCTGATGAGGTAAAAGTTCAAGTTTTATTAAATCAACAAAGCCCCGATATCAATCAAGGTGTTGACCAAGTTGATGGTGAAATAGGAGCAGGAGATCAAGGAATTATGTTTGGTTTTGCTTCAAGTGAAACAGCTGATTTTATGCCAGCTGCTATTACATATGCTCGAATGTTATGTGATAAAGTTTATAATTACGCTTTAAAACATAATCAAAAATTGGGAGTTGATATTAAGACTCAGGTTACTGTTGATTATGGAACAAAAGAGAATTTTGAAAATTGTAAACCTCAAAAAATTCATACAATTGTGGTTAGTGCTCCTTCTGTTGAAGCTATGCCTATTGAAGAAGTTAGAGCCTTAATTCAAGGTTTAATTGATGATGCTGGACTTCCTACAAGTATGTATGACAAAAAATCGACAATTATTCATATAAATCCAACAGGAAGATACGTAAATCACTCATCTTTGCATGATAGTGGATTAACAGGAAGAAAGTTAATTGTAGATTCATTTGGAGGATACGCACCAATTGGTGGTGGGGCTCAAAGTTCAAAAGATTATACAAAAGTTGATAGAAGTGGACTTTATGCAGCACGTTGGATTGCAAAACATATTGTGGCTTCAGGTTTAGCAAAAAAAGCAATAGTTCAAATCTCTTATGCAATTGGAGTTGCCCGTCCTACTTCAGTTTCTGTTGATACAATGGGTTCTTATACAAAATTTGATGATGATAAACTTTCACAATTTGTAATGGATACTTTCCCATTAACTCCAAGATGGATTACGCAAAAATTTGCTTTAGATAAACCAAGTGAAACAACGTTTCTTTATGCAGATGTTGCTGCACGTGGGCAAGTTGGTCAAAGTGATTATCCTTGGGAAAAATTGGATGAACTTGATAAATTTGAAAATATTCAAAACTAAAAAGAAGGATTATTATGGATTTAAGAAACCTATTTAGCAAAATATCTTTTGATAGTAAATCAAAAGAACAACCAACAAAAAAAGATGCTCCAAGTCATTGGATTAAATGTCCTGAATGTAATGCCTTGATGTTTTTTAAAGAGGTAGAAGCTCAAGATAATATTTGTCCAAAATGTAACTTTCACATGAGAATTGGTGCAAAAAGAAGAATTGAGATTCTAACTGATAAAGATAGTTTTGTTGAATATGATGTTGAGTTAAAACCGAATGACCCTTTGAAATTTGTTGATAAAACTTCTTATAAAAAAAGAGTGGAAGAAGCACTTAAAAATACTGGACGTACATCTTCTGTTGTAAGTGGTGAAGCAAAAATAAATGAAATACCAGTTCAGTTAGTGGTTTTTGATTTTGCATATATGGGAGGAAGTTTAGGTTCAGTTGAGGGTGAAAAAATTGTACGTGCTGTTAATAGGGCTATCCAAAAACATCAAGGTTTGATAATTGTATCAGCTTCAGGGGGTGCAAGAATGCAAGAATCAACATTTGCTTTAATGCAAATGGCAAAAACTTCAGCAGCACTAAAAAAACTTGACCATGCAAAACTTCCATATATTTCTATTTTAACAGACCCAACAATGGGTGGAGTTTCTGCTTCTTTTGCCTTTTTAGGTGATATTATTATGGCAGAACCAGGTGCTTTAATTGGATTTGCGGGACAAAGAGTTATTAAACAAACTATTGGTGCTGATTTACCAGAAGGTTTTCAAAGAGCCGAATTTTTACTTGAAAAAGGCTCGATTGATATGGTTGTAAATAGATCTTCTATGAAACAAACTTTAACGCATTTATTGACAATGTTTCAAAAAGAAAAAATTAGTTAATTCTTGATGTTATCAAATTTTGAAAAAGCTTTGGGTTTTAAACTTGAAGCTTCTAATTTATTATATGTTTTGTGTGATTATGAAACACTAGTTAAAAAAAATATCTCTTTAGAAAAATTTGTAAATTTATGTCAAAAAAAAGATGTAAAGATAGTTCAGTATAGAGATAAAATTTCATCTTTACAAGAGCAAAAAAACAATCTTTTATATCTAAAATCAAAGCTTAATATTCCAATAATAATAAATGATAAAGTAGAATTAATCGAATTTTCCGATGGTTTACATATAGGGCAAGAAGATTTAGACAAAATTCATAAAGATAAAAAACTAGCAATAAAACTTCTTAGATTAAAAATTAAAGATAAACTTTTGGGACTTTCAACTCATAATGAAATTGAAATTTTAGAGGCTAATGAATTAGCAATAGATATGATAGGACTAGGAGCTTATAAAAATACAAATACAAAAGATGTAAATACAATTTTAGGTTCTAAAATTTCATATTTAGCAAAAATATCAAAACATCCAGTTTGTGCAATTGGTGGGGTTAAAATTGAAGATATTATAGAAAATATTAGATTTAACGTAGTAGGAAGTGGATTTTATGAAGATTAATATTTATGCGATAATTAAACCTTCAAAAGATGAATTTGATATTTTGATAAAGGAGTTTATAAAAATGTCTTCAAAATATGCAAAGGTTGAAGTTTTTTATATTTTTAATAAAAACATTGCAAAAGCTCAAACAATTGGAGAAAAAGAAGCCCAACAGTCATATAGTGAAACCTATGAACCCTTATTAAAAGGTTATAATATCGCTTTAGATGTGCTTGGTAGAAAAGTAGATACTTATGCTTTTTCATCATTGATTGAAGATAAAAATGAAATTAATTTTTTTATCGGTGGAGCTTATGGTTTTCAAAGAGAATTTTTAACTAAGTGTGATGTAACGATTTCTTTAAGCGATATGACAATGGCTCATAAAGTTGCAAATATTGTTTTAACTGAACAGATTTTTAGAGCTTTGAGTATTCAAAACAATCATCCATATCATAAGTAATTTATTATATTTTTTGTATAATGAAAAGATAAATAAAAGCCAGTTTAATAAAGGAAAGAAGATGGGTCTTAAGAAGTATGTGATTTTTTCAATAATTTTAATTATTGTAGTGTTTGGTTATGTGCATAGCTTAGAATTGGGTGATTATAATATCACAATGCTTGATTATTCATTGAGTCTTCCTATTTCAGTGTGGTTGATTTTGCCAATAGCATTATTGTCTATAGCAACATATGTGCATATATTATTTTATGGTTTGCTTAATTATTTTAAACAACGAGCAGTCCTTAAAGATCATGAATCTATGATAGAATTTATAAAATTAGGTTTACTTGAAAAAGCAACTACAATTAAATTTAGAACTAAAGAGTTCAAAAATTTATCTTCTATTTTGTCTCAATTTAAACTTTTAACAAAAGAAGAGAGATTTAGCTCTTTAAATGAAGAATTAAATAAAATAGTAGGAAATATTCAAGATATAAAAGATGGAAAATTTGTGAATGATAAATCTTTTAAAATTTCTGAAACAGCAACTCTTTCAAACTTAAATATGTTGAATAAAGTAAACGAACAAATTGATTTTGCTGTTGATGTTTTGAAAAAACCTGAAAATTTCTCTTCTGATATTGTAAAACAATCTTTTGAAAATGTATTGAGAGAAAAGAGTATGACAACAATTAAGAAGCTTTATAAGAATGTTAAACTTGATAAAGAACAAGCTACTAAGCTTTTTAAAAAAGATGCAGCTAATAATGATTTTGGATTTACAGCGGATGAAATATTGAAAATTGTAAAAGATTTAGATTATAAAAAAGATGATTTTATTTCTTTAGCTAAAAATTATGAATCAATATTAAAACCTGATCAAATTATTTCAATTTTTGAAAAACTTTCATCAGAAATTGATGAAGCAACATCAGCATATTTACATGTATTATGTGAATATGAAATGATTGATAAAGCAAAAGAAGTTCTTGTTAACACAAAAGATAATGAATATACTCCATTTAAAGCTCTTTTAGATTTGAAAGAAGCTGGGAAACACTACAATTTAGAAGCGATATCTTATAAATAATGAATAAAAAACTTGATTTTAGCCGACCCCTTATGGTGTTGGCACCACTTGCTGGATATACTGATTTACCTTTTAGGTCAGTTGTGAAAAAATTTGGTGCAGATTTGACAATATCTGAGATGATTTCTTCAAATGCTTTAGTTTATAAATCAGAGAGAACTTTAAAGATGATTGAAAAATCACCAACTGAAGACCCCTATTTTGTTCAAATAGCTGGAAACAAACCAGAACTAGTAAGAGATGCTGTATTGCTTTTAAATGAAATTGATGGAATCGATGGAATTGATTTAAACTGTGGATGCCCTGCTCCTAAAGTTTTTAATCATGGAAGTGGTTCAAATCTTTTGGGAGATTTGAAAAAACTTGAAGAGATACTTTCAACTGTAAAAAAATATTCTAAAAAACAATACACATCTGCAAAAGTAAGAATTGGGGTAAATGAAAAAATCCCAGTAGAAATAGGAAAAGCTGTTGAAGCTTGTGGAGTTGATTTTGTTTCTGTTCACGGAAGAACAAGAGCTGGAAAATACAAAGCCCCTGTGGATTATGATGCAATAAAGGCTATGAAAGAGGCTATATCTATACCTGTTATTGCAAATGGTGACATTAAAGATTATGACAAAGCAAAAGAGGTCTTAGAATATACAAAAGCTGATGGAGTAATGATAGGTCGAGGTGCGATTGGAAAACCTTGGGTATTTTATCAATTAAAACATGGTATTGAAGACATTTCAAATGAGATGAAAAAAGAGATTATTTTAGAACATTTTGATGCAATGCTTAAGTTTCATGGACCACATGGTGCTATTATGTTTAGAAAATTATTACACTCTTATTCAAAAGGTTATACAGGAGCTAATGAATTTAGAGATATTGTAAATAAAATATCAGATATTGATGTTATGCGAGATATGATAGAAAACTTCTTTTAAGCTTTAATATAATTCAAAAGTTATTTAGATAAAATATTCTGCTTTTTAAAAGTAAAAAATTATAAACAATTTTAATAAGGGAAATATTTGTCTAAATACTATTTTGAACTAACTCTTAAACCAGAACACGAGTATGAACTCTTTTTAAATTTAATTGAATCTTTAACAGATGATGCAATAGAAGAAGATGATGGAATATTGATTATACGAAGTGAAGAAGAACTAGAAAATCTAAAATTTGGAATTGAAGAATTTTCAAAAGCTTTAAATATTAATTGTAAAATCACTTATGAAAAAAAAGAAAACATTGATTGGATAAAACAGTATCAACAATCGGTTAAATCTGTAGAAATAGGTAGTTTTTTTATAAGACCATCATGGGAAAAAAAGAAAGAGGGGAAAATTGATATTATAATCGATCCTGCTTTATCTTTTGGTTCAGGACATCATGAAACTACTTCTTCTTGTATTGAAGCGATTGATAAATTTGTAGAAGAAAAACAAACAGTTTTAGATGTGGGAACTGGAAGTGGAATACTGGCAATTGCAGCTGCAAAAAAAGGATGTATAGTTGATATTTGTGATACAGATGAAGTTTGCATTATAGATACAAAATCAAATTTTGAATTAAATGCAGTGACATTTAATGATTCTTGGGTTGGTTCTACAAATAAAACAACAAAAAAATATGATGTTGTAATTGCGAATATTGTAGCAGATGTCTTAGTGATGATTGCTGCTGATTTAAAAAAATGTTTAAATAAAGATGGGATTTTAATTATTTCAGGAATTTTAGATAAACATATAAATAGAGTATTGAGTAAATTTAATGATTTAGAACAAGTTAATCTTATCCATAAAAATGAGTGGGTAAGTGTTATATTTAAAAATAATAAGGAGCTTTAGTTAATGGCTAAAAAACAGCAAAATAATAATTCTAATAACAATAATAGTAGCAATAGCAATAATGGGAATAACTTTTTTAATAATAATCCATTAATGATTTTTGTAATTTTTTCGATAGTTACAATATTTGCATTTAAAGCGATTTTTCCAGAAGATCAAGTTGGAGCAGATGCAACAAATTCAAATATTCAAGCATTTGGACAAACTTCAAATAAAACGATTGCATATTCGGATTTAAAGGCTTTAATTAGTACAGGAAAAATAGAATATGTAGGAATAGGGAATACTCAAATAAGAGCAATTTCTAAAAATACAACAGGACAACTTACAACTTATACAGCAAGAAGAGTGATTCCAGATGATACACTAATCCCTGAATTAGAAAAAAATAGTATTTCATATGGAGGAATAAACGAAGAAAATATCTTAGCAGATATTCTATTTGGTTGGGTTTTACCTATTTTCATCTTTTTTGCTATTTGGATGTTTATTGCAAAAAGAATGCAAAAGTCTATGGGAGGAGGTTCAGGAGGAATCCTTGGAATTGGAAGTTCTAAAAAAATGATTAATTCTGAAAAACCAAATGTAACTTTTGATGATATGGCTGGAAATAAAGAGGCTAAAGAAGAAGTTCAAGAGATTGTTGATTTTTTAAAATCACCTGATAGATATATAAGACTGGGTGCACAAATTCCAAAAGGTGTTTTATTAGTAGGACCTCCAGGAACTGGAAAAACTCTTTTAGCAAAAGCAGTTGCAGGAGAAGCAAATGTTGAATTTTTATCAGTTTCTGGTTCGGCATTTATTGAGATGTTTGTAGGAGTTGGAGCTTCAAGAGTTAGAGATTTATTTGAACAAGCTAAAAAAGTTGCTCCTGCAATTATTTTTATTGATGAAATAGATGCAATTGGAAAAAGTAGAGCATCAGGTGGTCCAATGGGTGGAAATGATGAGAGAGAACAAACCTTAAACCAACTTTTAGCTGAAATGGATGGATTTTCAACTGAACATGCTCCTGTTATAGTTTTAGCAGCAACAAACAGACCAGAGGTTTTAGACCCAGCACTTTTAAGACCAGGAAGATTTGATAGACAAGTTTTAGTTGATAAACCTGATTATGAGGGAAGAATTGAAATTTTAAATGTACATATTAAAGATGTAAAACTTGGTAAAAATGTAGATCTAAAAGAGATTGCTAAAATGACAGCAGGGCTTGCTGGTGCTGACTTAGCAAATATTATAAATGAGGCTGCTTTACTTGCAGGACGTGCTTCAAAAGATCAAGTTGACCCAAGTGATTTTAAAGAAGCAGTTGAGCGACAAATAGCTGGTTTAGAAAAAAAATCAAGAAGAATTTCTCCAAAAGAGCGAAAAATTGTGGCTTACCATGAATCAGGTCATGCTTTAATTGCTGAAATCACAAAAGGTGCAAATAAAGTAAATAAAGTTTCTATTGTTCCAAGAGGTTTAGCAGCACTTGGTTATACACTTAATACTCCTGAAGAGAATAAATATTTAATGCAAAAACATGAGCTTATTGCAGAAGTAGATGTTTTACTTGGAGGTCGAGCTGCGGAAGAGGTATTTATTGGAGAAATTTCAACAGGTGCTGGAAATGATTTAGAACGAGCAACAGGAATAATTAAATCAATGGCAACTATTTATGGGATGAGTGATATTGCTGGTTTAATGGTTTTAGAAAAAAGATCTAATCAATTTTTAGGTGGACAAACTCAAAAAGATTTTTCAGATGCAATGGCGAAAGATTTAGATGATCATGTTAAAAGTATGTTAAATGAAAGATATAGCATAGTTTTAGAGTCATTAAAAAATCATAGTACGGCAATTGAACAAATGACTGCTGAATTACTTGAAATAGAAGTGATTTCGGGAGAAAGAGTAAGAGAAATTATTATACAAAATGGTGGAAAAGTATTTGAAGGAGAAGATTTACATTCAGAGATGATTGTAAATAAGAAAGAAACTCAAGAAGAAGCTACTGAAGAAAAATAACTTACGTTAAAGACTTAGATAGATATTTATTTATTCTATCTAAGTCCTAAAATATTATTTCTCTACTCTTTTAGTTATTATTATGATAAAATTAGATTAGATTTTTTATATAAGTCTGATTTTATGCTTTATTATAAAAGGAAGTAGATGAACAATACTCAAGATTTTTTTTATTATTTGAGAAAAACAAATGTTTTATATGTTGAAGATGATGATAATACAAGAGAAGAATTGGAGTTTTTCTTACAAAAAAAAGTTAATAGATTGTTTATTGCAAAAAATGGACAAGAAGGTTTTGAACTTTTTGAAGAGAATAGACCAGATTTAATTATCACAGATATTCAAATGCCAGTTTTAAATGGTATTAAGATGATTCAGAAAATAAAAGAAATTGATGCAAGTGTTCCAATTATTATAATTACGGCTTTTAATGATACAGATTATTTATTTGAAGCCATTAAGTTAAAAGTTACGAGTTATCTTACAAAACCCCTTAATTTATACTCTCTTAGTGAAACCTTATCTTCTATATCAAAAAATATTAATTTGGAAAAAGAGAACAAAGAAATTTATAATAGTTTAAAACAATACAAAGATATTGTTGATGAAAGTTCTATTATTTCAAAAACAACAAAAGATGGAATTATAACTTACGTAAATGAACCTTTTGAGAAAATTTCAGGATATAAAAAAGAAGAAGTTATTGGGAAATTTCATAACATAATAAATCATCCTTCAATGGATAAGTCCATATTTGTAAATATGTGGAAAAGAATTAAAATTGAAAAAAAATCTTGGCAGGGTCGTGTTAAAAATATTTCTAAAAATGGAACAGAATATTATGTTGATCTAATTGTAAAACCAATTTTAGATTTAAAGGGAAATATTTTAGAGTTTATCTCTTTGTCAAATGATATAACAGATTTAGAAACTACAAAAGAGTATTTTCGAAGTCAAACAGAAAAAAGTGCTTTTAGTTTGAGTGAATCAATTAGGATAGTAAATGCTTATAAAGAGGCTATAAATGAAAGTAATATTATCTTAAGAGTTGATTTAAATAGAAATATTATCTATGCAAATGATGCTTTTTTTAAAATAAGTGGGTATTCAAAAGAGGAACTAATTGGAAAACCATACTCTTTTTTAAGCCATTTTTCTTTATCAGAGGAAGAAGAAAAAAGAAAAATAGATGATATCTTTTCTAAAAATATTTGGAGAGGAAAAATTTCTAATTTTAAAAAAAATACAGAGGTTTTTCATTGTAATGTAATAATGTATCCATTAAAAAATAAAGATGGTGAAGTTGTTGAGTTTATGGGAATTTATCATGATATTACAGAAATTGAGAATTTATATGATGAACTTGAAGAAACACAAAGAGAAATAATCTATAAATTAGGAGAAATAGGAGAGAGTAGAAGTTCTGAAACAGGGTATCATGTAAAAAGAGTTGCTGAATATTCCAAACTTTTTGCTGAAAAAATAGATTTGGATAAAAATGAAATAAAAAGATTATTTATGGCATCACCTATGCATGATATTGGAAAAGTTGGAATCCCTGATTCTATTTTAAATAAACCAGCAAAACTAACGTCACAAGAGTGGGAAATAATGAAAACTCATTCTCAAATTGGATATGAAATATTAAAAAATTCAAAAAGAGATATCTTAAAAGCAGCAGCAATTGTTTCTTATTCTCATCATGAAAAATGGGATGGAAGTGGATATCCACAAGGTTTGAAAGGTGAAGAAATCCATATATTTGGTAGAATTACTGCTATTGCAGATGTTTTTGATGCATTAGGAAGTGATAGATGTTATAAAAAAGCTTGGTCTTTGGATAAAATAATAGAGTTATTTAATGAAGAAAAGGGTAAACATTTTGACCCAAATTTGATAGATATTTTTATGGAAAATTTGGATGATTTTTTGACTATAAGAGATAGATATAAGGATATAAATGAAGAAAATTAAAGAAATTAGATTTTTATATATAAAAGAGATAGTATGAAAAACTTAAGTATAAAAATTAAATTAATTATAATTTTTATTTTAATAAAAATTCTTCCTTTATTACTTTTAGCATATATATCTTATGAAGGCGTTAAGAAATTAGAATTATATTTAAATAAGAGTACGACATTTTTATTTAATCAAAGTAAAGAAATAATAATAAATACTGCAAACGCTTCAATTGAAGATAGTATAGTAAATTTAGATAAAAAATCTCAGGATTCTTTGGAAAAACTATCTTACAATTTATCAAATAATATCGCTGATTTTTTATATGAACGAGATAAAGATTTACTTTTTTTATCTAAAATAGATTTAAATCAAAAAACTTTAGAGAGTTTTTATGAATCAAAAAATAAAAGTGTTACTACACATGAAGATTATTATTATGATGATTTGACAAATACATATAAAACAAAAGAAGAATTAAAACAAATACAAAGAGATAAGAAAACAGCAAATTTAAAAGATAATGAAAAAGAGTTTAATTATCTTGACCCAATAGAATTTAAAACAAAAAAAATCCCCATTTATAAAGAGGTAAATTTTATTGATTTACAGGGAAAAGAAAGATATAAAGTCTCTTCAATAAATTCTGAAAAAATAGATGTTTCTAATAGAAAAAATACTTATGCGAAAGCTGAAAAATATTTTGAAGAGATTTCGAAACTAAAACAGAATGAAATTTATGTTTCAGATGTTATAGGAGAATATGTAGGAACTAAAATTATTGGTACTTTTACAAAAGAAAAAGCTCAAAAAGCAGGTATAGAGTTTGAACCACAGAAATATGGATATGCAGGAATTGAAAATCCTTTAGGAAAAAGATTTGAAGGAATAGTAAGATTTATTACTCCTGTGTATAAAGATAATCAAAAAATCGGGTATGTTTCTATTGCTTTAGATCATAGACATATCCAAGAATTCACAAATACTACAGATCCTACAAGTAGTACTCTAAAACAAAATATTTCTAATGCAACATTAGGTAATTATGCTTTTATGTGGGATTATGAAGGTAAAAATATCGCTCATCCAAGAGACTATTCAATAGTAGGATATGATAAAAATACAGGTGAAAGAGTAATGCCATGGCTAAGTGCCGATTTAGCTGAAAAATTTTATACATCAAATAAAAATATAGATGAATTTTTAAAAGATTATCCAATTTTTGAGGAACAAAGTTTGGTAAAAAAACCAAATATGAAACAGTTAAAAGACAATGGAAATGTAGGGCTTGATTGTAGATATTTAAATTTTGCTCCACAGTGTGAAGGATGGATGCAATTAACTCAAAATGGTGGTTACGGTTCTTTTATGATAAATTGGAGTAATGTTTGGAAATTAACAACGGCTGCTGCAATTCCATATTACACGGGAAAATATGCAAATACAAAAAGAGGGTTTGGTTTTGTAACTATTGGGGCTAGTGTAGATGATTTTCATGCTGCTGCTAATAAAACAAAAGAAGATGTATTAAAAATATTAAAAAATCAAACTGATAGTATGTCTGATATCGTTACTGAAAATCAATTTGAAATACAGGATTTTATAAAAGCTTTAATAAATGAGTTAACGATTATTACTTTTGCAATGATTATTTTAATAATTGTTATTGCACTTTTAATGTCGGGATATTTAAGTAAAAAAATAGAGCATATATTAATTGGAACTAAAAAATTTGCGAATAATGATTTAAGTTATAGAATCAGACTTACTTCAAAGGACGAAATAGGTCAACTAGAGAGTTCTTTTAATGAAATGGCTTCTAAAATTGAGAAATTAATTAATGAAGAAAAAGAACTAAATAATATATTAGAAAAAAAAGTAATAGTTGAAACATCGAAACAAAAAGAACAAGAACAACTTTTAATTCAACAAACAAGATTAGCTGCTATGGGTGAAATGATAGGAAATATTGCACATCAATGGAGACAACCTTTAAATGCTTTAGGATTAGTTTTACAAAATCTAAAATTTTCATATGAGCTTGGTGATTTAGATGATGAATTAATGGATAAGTCAATTACTAAAGCAAATCTTCTCACTAGAAATATGTCGAAAACAATTGATGATTTTAGAAATTTCTTTAGACCAAATAAAGCAAAAGAAAATTTTAATATTAATGAAAGTGTCATAACAGCATTAGAATTAGTTGAACCTACTTTTGAACATCATAATATTAAATTACAAAAAGATTTTTATAGTGGAAAAATAGAATTTAATGGTTTTCCAAATGAATTTTCACAAGTAATATTAAATATTCTTACAAATGCTAAAGATGCGTTATTAGAAAATAATATACAAAATCCAAAAGTTATAATTCAAACTAAGATTGAAGATGAATATATTTGCATATCAATAAAGGATAATGCAATAGGTATTGATGAAGAGATAGTTAATAAAATATTTGAACCATATTTTACAACTAAAGATGAAGGCAAAGGTACAGGAATAGGTCTTTATATGTCAAAAATTATTATTGAAAATAATATGAATGGTAGAATTGAGGTAGAAAACAAAACTGATGGAGCTACTTTTATCATTAAATTGTCATTAGTAAAAACTAAATAAGAATTAATTTAATAATTTTTATTTAAAAAGAGCATAATCTATTGACAAATAAAAATTTATTAATTATACTTAAATACTTGAAATTAAAAAGAAGGAGAGATACATGAAAATATTTAGTTTTTCAAATAACAATTTTATAAAAAGCGTTAACTCTCTTCTGCTTCTCTCTTTTTCTCTCTAATTATAAATTTTTATAGTTACAATTTACAATAAACACAATCAAAACACAGTTTTTCTTTTTTTATTTAAAAAAAGATATAATATATTACATTTTAAAAGGTTAATACAATGGATAAAAATAAAATTATAGTATTTGATACAACATTAAGAGATGGTGAACAAAGTCCTGGTTGTTCTATGAACACAGAGGAAAAAATAAAAGTTGCTTTACAATTAGAAAAATTAGGAGTAGATGTTATTGAAGCTGGATTTGCAGCTGCTAGTCCAGGAGATTTTGATGCGGTTAGTAGAATTGCTGAAATCGTTAGAAATTCAAGTATTTGTTCTTTAAGTAGAGCAATTGAAAATGATATTAAACAATCAGGTTTAGCAGTTTGTAAAGCACCAAAACATAGAATTCATACTTTTATTGCAACTTCACCAATTCATATGAAATACAAATTAAAAATGAGTCCAGATGAAGTAATAAAAAGAGCAATCCATGCAGTTCAATATGCAAAAACATTTGTTGATGATGTTGAGTTTTCTTTAGAGGATGCAGGAAGAAGCGAAATTTCATTTATGAAAGAAGTTATGGATGCTGTAATTAGTGCGGGTGCTAGAACTATAAATCTACCAGATACAGTAGGATACAGATTACCAACTGAATTAGGTGCAATGGTTAAAGAATTATCTGTTTTTTCAGGAGATAGAGCTATAATTTCGGTTCACAATCATAACGATTTAGGATTAGCAACGGCAAATACTTTAGCAGCTGTTTTAAATGGAGCTAGACAAATTGAAGTAACAATAAATGGATTAGGGGAAAGAGCTGGAAATTCTGCTTTAGAAGAAGCAGTTATGGCTATTAAAACGCGAAAAGATGCTTTTGGTGATTTATATACAGGTATTAATACTCCTGAACTTTATGCAACTTCAAGATTAGTTGCAACTATTACAGGAGTTGAGCCACAACAAAATAAAGCAATTGTTGGTAAAAACGCATTTTCTCATGAAAGTGGGATTCATCAAGATGGTGTTTTGAAACACCAAGAAACTTATGAAATTATGAAACCTGAAGATGTTGGAGTATTTAAAGATTCTACTTTAATTTTAGGAAAACACTCAGGTCGAGCGGCATTTAGAGATAAAATTGTACATTTAGGATTTGATAAAGTTACGGATGAAGAATTAAATGCAGCATTTGATAGATTTAAAATTTTAGCTGATAAGAAAAAAGATGTAACAGATGATGATATTAGAATGCTAATTACAGATGAGTCTTTAAATCAAGATAAAACTTATGAGCTAGTAGGATTACAAATAAGCGACTGTACAGCAGGTGTTCCAACTGCTGCTGTTGCAATTAAATACAAAGATGAAATAATTAAAGATGCAGCTATTGGTGATGGAACTATGGATGCTATTTTTAAAACAATTGATAGATTGACGGGATATAATGGTGAATTAAAAGATTATAAGGTAACTTCTGTAACAGAAGGAAAAGATGCCTTAGCAAAAGTAACTACAAGAGTATCTTTTGATGAAACAAGTCCTGCCTTTGTAGGGCATGGATTGAGTATTGATACAATGTTAGCAACTGCAAAGGCATATTTAGGGGCATTAAATTCTTATCTTTCTCAAAAAGAGAGACTTTCTAAAAATTGTGAACATCAAATTTAAAAGGTGTGATAGTCGAAGCTATCACACCTTTTTTTAGTAAATCCCAAAGGAATATCTTTCGTGCTGCAATTTTATTTTTTTTTAAAACTTTTAAAAGAATCTTTCCGTGATTTAATACCAATAATTCTTGTAATTTTATTTTTTCAATTGGCGATTATTCAAACTATCCCCGAAAACTGGTTTGGTACAGTTGTTGGTTTGGGAATAGTTGCTATTGGTTTAGCAATATTTTTACAAGGATTAGAAATAGGGATTTTCCCTGTTGGTGAAGGTTTAGCAAAAGATTTTGCAAAATCAGGTTGGATAACTTGGATTTTAATATTTGGCTTTTTAATAGGTTTTGGAACAACAATAGCAGAGCCTGCATTAACTGTAATTGCCCAAAAAGCAGCTTCAATTTCAAGTGGAAGAATAGATTCTTTTACTCTTAGAATGGTTGTCGCCTTATCTGTTGGTTTTGCCATTTTATTGGGTGTTTACAGAATTATAAAAGGTCATCCAATTCACTATTACATAATTGTTGGATATGTACTTGTTGTTGGAGTTACTTTTTTTGCTCCAAAAGAAATTATTGGTCTTGCTTATGATTTAGGCGGAGTTACAACTTCAACTGTTACTGTTCCTTTGGTTGCTGCTTTAGGAATTGGACTTGCATCTTCAATAAAAGGGAGAAATCCAATAATTGATGGATTTGGACTTATTGCTTTTGCTTCACTCACTCCTATGATTTTTGTTCAAGTTTATGGAGTTTATGTTTATAATTTTGGGGAAGTAAAAGATGTAGCTCCACTTATTGTTCAAGCAGTGGCAAGTACATCAACTAGTGTAACTTTTCAGTCTATAGTATCTGGAATTTTTGCAGTTATTTTAGATGTTGTTCCTATTTTATTAATAATTTTATTTTTTCAATATGGAGTATTAAAAAAGCCCATACAAAATCTGAAAACTGTATTTTTAGGATTTGGCTTAGTAATAATCGGATTATATGCTTTTATTTTAGGTTTGGAATTGGGGCTATTTTCACTTGGTGAAACTATGGCTTATCAACTTACAAAAAGTGATTCAGTATTTATTATTTATGCTTTTGCTTTTGCTATTGGTTTTTCAACAACTATGGCTGAACCAGCTCTTATGGCGATTGCAAAAAAAGCAAAAGAGATAAGTGATGGTAAAATTAATGACTTTATTCTACGACTTTTTGTTGCATTTGGAGTTGCAATAGGAATAGCATTGGGGGCTTTTAGAATAGTTGATGGAGGGCATATTCACTATTATATAATTTTTGGATATATTGTAGTGATTATTTTGACTTTTATTTCTCCTAGATATATAATTGCAATTGCTTATGATAGTGGAGGAGTTACAACTTCAACTGTTACTGTTCCTTTAGTTGCTGCTTTAGGAATTGGACTTGCTTCAAATATCGAAGGAAGAAGTCCTTTAATAGATGGATTTGGACTTATTGCTTTTGCTTCTTTATTCCCAATGATTACAGTTATGTTATATGGTGTTGTTATTGAAAAAATAGGAATAAAATCAAATACTCAAATAGAGATAGAAGAACTTTTAAGAGATAACATAGAAGATGTTGAAAATATGGATTTATCAACTGTAAATATTGATGGTTCAAAAATTAGACACTCTTTATCTCTTCAATTTAGTGCGGTTGTTATAATAGTTCCTGAAGATAAAAAAACTGATGCTATAAATGCAGCACAAAAAGTAGGAGCTTCTGGAGTAACGGTATTAAAAGCAAATGGAATTGGTTTAGAAGGAATGAATAATATATATAGAACTTCTTTTGAAGTTTCAGATGTTTTATTATTATTTTTATTACCACAACATTTAGTAAATAGTGTTATAAAATCTGTTATTCATGAATTGCATATAACAACAACAGGAAAAGGAGTAGCTTTTGCTTTTCCTTTATCTCATATGAAAGGTATTTCTTTATCAAAAGAAGATATTTTCAAAGAAAAAGCTCATAAGATAAATTTAGACAATATGGAGGAAGATATTGATTCAGATAATAAATCTTCAACAACTTCAAGATAGTATTAATACAGGAAATCCTATTTTAGTCTATTTCTCTGGAGAAAATTGTGGTGTTTGTAAAGTTTTAAAACCAAAAATAGAAGAAGAGATAAAAAAAGCCTTTCCGAAATTTGAACTTTTTGAAATAAAAACTGATATTTATTTTGAACTTACAGCTCAATATATGATATTTTCAATTCCTACAACTATAATTTATTTTGATAAAAAAGAGTTTAAAAGATATGGAAGAAATATGAATATGGCTACTTTTTTAGAAGAGATAAAAAGACCTTATTCTTTAATGTGTGAATAAAAAATGAAAAGAGCTTTACTGATATTTTTTATTGTTTTTATTATCATGCAATTTATTCAGCCAAATAAAGAAAATACTACAGTTGATAAAAATCTGGAAATAAAAGCACCCTTTGAAGTGATGAATATATTAAAAACTTCTTGTTTTGATTGTCATTCAAATGAAGTAAAGTATCCTTGGTATTCCGATATTGCACCATTTTCTTGGGTTGTTGCAAACCATGTAAATACAGGAAGAAAGGCTTTGAATTTTTCCATTTGGGAGAATTATTCACCTGAAAAAAAAGAAGAAAAGTTAAAGGAAATATTTAGAACAGCATATGCATCTATGCCACTTCCAAGTTATATATATGCACACGAAGAAGCAGATTTATCAAAAGAACAAAGAACAATGATTCGAAATTGGACGGGAGTTAGACCTAAGTGAGAGAGCAAGTAGCAGAACTTTTAGCTAATAAAAAAGATTTATTAACAATTACCTATTTTAAACTTCAAAAGTTGTTTGAAAAAAAATATGGAATAAACACAGTAGTTCTTATGGAAATAGGGACTTTTTTCGAAGTTTATGAAGTAAATAATGATGAAGAAAAAATAGGAAAAGCAAAAGAGATAGCAGAACTATTAAATATTCAGCTAACAAGAAAAAATAAAGCTATTTTAGAAAACTCAAAAGAAAATCCAATAATGGCTGGAGTTCCAGCAATTTCACTTGAAAAACATCTTGCACGAATTATTGCTGAGCAAAAATACACAGTTGTTTTAATCAAACAAAAGGGAATTCCACCAAATGTTACAAGATATTTGGACACAGTTGTAAGTCCTGGAACAAACTTTGATTTTGTACTTGACCAAGATGAAAACAACATTACTTCACTTTTGATTGACCAAATAAGAGGAATTTATTTGGTTGGTTATAGTGCAATTGATGTAACAACTGGAAAGTGTTATTACAACGAAGTTCATGGAACAAGTGAAGATAAATTTTTTGCTTTAGATGAAGTTTTTAATTATATGAATATGCACAAAACAAATGAAATAATCGTTAGTTTTGCAGATAAAAATATAAATCAAAAAGAGGTTATTGATTATTTAGAACTCTCTTTAAAAACCTTTCATATAGGACATTTTAAACCAAAAATCTCTTATCAAAATGAACTGTTTAAAAATGTATTTAATATAGAATCTCTTTTAACTTCAATTGAGCATCTTGATATGGAAAGAGTACCACTTAGTACTGAATCCCTTGCTGTTTTAATTGATTTTGTAATTGGACATGATTCAAATATTATTCAAAAACTCTCACATCCTTTAAAACTAGATGTTAGCAGATATATTTATCTTGGAAATAATGCCCTTGAACAATTAAATGTTATAGAAACAACACACAATCCAAGTTTAATAAAACTAATAAACAACACTTCAACAGCTATGGGAAAAAGGCTTTTAAAAGAACGATTAACTCATCCTGTTAAAGATAGTAAAGAGATTTTACGAAGACTTGCTTTATCAAAAGAGTTGTACGATTATCATGCTCCAATAGAAAATGAGTTAGCAAATATTTATGATATTGAAAGACTCACAAGAAGAATAAAACTAAATCGTCTTCATCCTTTTGAGTTAAATTATTTGTATGATTCACTTTTGAGTATAAAAGAAGTTGTAGCTTTTATGGAAAATTACAAGTTTATAACTCCACCTTGTTCAAGTGCTGATTTGGCTTTGTTTATTCAATCTATTGATTCAACATTTGATTTAAGTATTAGTGGAAAATATATGCTAAAAGATGTTGAAGTAAATATGATTAGTGAGGGAATAAATACTCAAATTGATGAATTAAATGTTCAAAATGAGATTTTATATTCAAAACTAGAGCTTTTACAAAAACATATTTTATTCTTTATAAAATCTGATGATTCAAATTTTGTAGGGATAAACAGACTTGATAAAGAGGGCTTTTTTATCACTTTAACAAAAAATAGATTTAATTCAATCAAAGAAGAATTAATGA
>ERZ724518.209-NODE-209-length-22830-cov-5.097036_pt1 | contig 22830 bp, 20 predicted proteins | sample MGYA00376051_ERZ724518 | MGnify/ENA primary metagenome ERZ724518 (study PRJEB28724, sample SAMN07190885) | wastewater metagenome | isolation source: influent of sewage treatment plant in Hong Hong | place: Hong Kong | collected 2016-03-17 ... | reverse complement strand
CATCACGGTCGGCAGAGGCGATGGGCAAAGGCGGCGGCAGCAAGGCCCGCTTTAGATGGGGGTGGTGCGCTTGCCAGCCGGGGTGTAGGAGTAGTACACGTAGGCCTTTTGCACCACTTTGCCGGCGCGGTAGTCTTGCCAAACGTCGGCATCCACCTCTTTGTCCCACAACAGGCTGCGGCCTTGCTGTTGCTGGGCATCGAGCTGGGGCTTGTCTTTTTTCAGCTGTTCAATGAAGTTGGTCGCTTCCGACGTGTAGTGGGGGCGGGCAAAAATAGACATGGCGAGGGCTTTCGCGGCAGTTGGACAAAAGGGCCGATTCTAAGGCGCAATCTTGCATTGGACGGCCTGGGCCAGCGCCTGCAGCCCCAACGCGCCGCCCGCGCTCACCGATTGCGCCAGAACATGAATTTGAGCAGCTGGTAGGCCCGCTTGCCATACGGCGGCATGAGCAGGTCCACCGTGCGCCAGCGGCTTTGCTGGAACACGGGGCGCAGTTTGGAAAACGTTAAAAAACCTTCATAGCCGTGGTAGTGGCCCATGCCGCTGTGGCCCACGCCACCAAACGGCAGATTGTGCAGCCCCGTGTGGATCAAGCTGTCGTTGATGCTGACACCGCCCGAGAGGGTGTGCTGCAGGTAAAAATCCTGCACCGCCTTGTCATGGCTGTAGATGTACAGCGCCAGCGGGTGCTGGCGGGCGTTGATGTACTGCACAACCTCCTCGTGGCTGCGGTAGGTCAGGATGGGCAGGATGGGGCCAAAAATTTCGCGCTGCAGCACCTGCATGGCGGGGGTGGCATTCAGCACCAGAACGGGCGGCAAAATGCGCCGTGCCGCATCGCCCGCTTGGCCTGGCAGCAGGGGGATCAGGGTTGCGCCCTGCGCTTGTGCGTCTTGCAGCATGGCCTGCAGCCGGTCGTACTGGCGCTGGTCGATGATGGCGGTGTAGTCGCCATTGAGCAGGTTGGGAAAACGCGCTGCAGCAATGCGCTGGGCGTGCTCGATAAAGGCTTGCTCGCGCCCCTCGGGCAGCAGCAGGTAGTCCACATTGGTGCAAATCTGCCCGGCATTGAGCAGCTTGGCCCACAGCAGGCGCTCGGCGGCTTGGTCCAGCGCAAAGTCCGGGGCCACGATGGCGGGGGACTTGCCCCCCAGCTCCAGCGTGACGGGGGTAAGGTGGATGGCGGCATTGGCCATCACGGCTTGGCCGGTCTGTGGCGAGCCGGTAAAAAACAAATGGTCGAAAGGCAGTTGCGTAAACAGCGGGCCCAGCGACTGCCCTGGCCCGGCATCGTCATCGGCAAAAAAGCACAGCTTGTCCGCCGGGAAATACTGCGGGCTGATGCGCTGCAGCAGCCGCGCCAGATGGCCAGAGTTTTCTGACATTTTCACCATCGCCCGGTTGCCTGCGGCAAAGGCACCAATCAGCGGCTGAAAGGCCATCGCTACAGGAAAATTCCACGGCACCACGATGCCCACCACACCCAGCGGCTGGGCAAAGGTGTACGCCCGCGCCAGCGGGTATTGCAGCATGTCCAAGCGGCGTTGTTGCGGGCGCATCCACCGCTTAAGGTGGCGCAGCGCAGCCAGCGCAGCCTCTTGGCCTTGCAGCAATTCTGTGAGCAGCGTCTCAAAGCGGCTGCGGCAACCATAGTCCTGCTGCACGGCATCGACGATGGCTGCGCGGTGCTCCACCAGCAAGCGGTGCAGCTGGCGCAGATCGGCTCGGCGCTGCTCCACGCTGGGGTTGCGCTGCTGCTGAAAGGCCGCGCGTTGCAAGGCAAAGCTGTCGCGCAAAAGCGCAGGCAAATGCGCTGGTGCCGGGGATAAAAAAGGGAGCATGGCAGTGGCTTTCAGGCTGGGCAGGCTCTGTGCGCGCCAGTGTGCTGGTGCGGATTACTCCGCAACCGTGGTGGGCGCAGCAGTCAGCTGCACCCCCCGCAAACTGCGGCTAAAAGAGGTGGCGCTGGGATTGTCCACAAACACGCATTGCTTGCCCATGCGTTTGCAAAAATCTTTCACCCGCCAATAGGCGTTGTGGCTGATGCAGCCGGTTTGGCAAATCACCAAATCGGCTGCCGCCAGCACGGCATCCAGGGCGCTGTGCTTATCGTCAATGCCGCCATCGTGGTGGGCAAACTGGCCACCGGCCTGCTCAATCACCGCGCGGTAGTTGGCCACATTGGTGTGGCGGCCCCCAACGCACACCACTTTTTTGGCGTGCAGCTGCAAGGCCGGTTCAGGCACCGGTTCAGCCGCAGCCGGGGCGGGCTGCAGGGCTTCAAGGGCTTGCTGGCGCACCAAGCGCTCGGCCTGGGCCAGGGCGTGGCGCAGTTCGGCATTTTGGGTTTGCAACTGGTGTTGGTGCTCGGTCAGCAGGGCCAGTTTTTTCTGCAACTTGGCGACTTGGTCGTGCGCGGGCTGGGCATTTTTCAGCTGCTCAATGTCTTGCTGCAAAAACCGAATTTGCGTGGCCTGGCCAATATTGCTGGCACGCACATGGACCAGCTCGGCATGCAGTTGCTCGATTTCGGTGGATTTTTCGTTGATCACCCGCGTGCAACGCTCTTGCACCTTGCCCAGCTCCTGGGTCAGCACCGCGTTTTCTTTGCTCAAGGCCTGGAACTGGTGCAGATCCACCCGCACCGCCGCCCCGGCCTGGTGCTGCAGCATGTGCATGTCGCGCAGCAGCACTTCTTGCAAGGCTTCGTCGCAGCGTGGATGGGTCAGCGCAGCCCAAAAAGCGCCGGAAACATCGCCCAAACGCACCGCCTGCGCCCACAGCTGGGCGACGGCTTTGGCCTCTTTGGCCTGCCGAAAAGCGCGAATATGGGGGGCAAACCGCGCTTCAACATCTTTGTGCAGCAGCTCGGTCAGCCGGCTGCGCTTTGCGCATTCAGCCACCGCCCCCAGGTGAATGTCGTAGTCATCGGCCACGGGCGGATTGCCCAAGGCTTTGTGTACCAACTGGCGCAGCCGTGCCAAAGGAAAGCACACGCCAATCACCGGGCAATGGCATTGCTGGGGCAAATCCCACAAACGACGGCGGCGTGAGCCAGTGGAAGCGGTGGGCGAAGGGCTGCAAGCGGCGCACATAAACAAGCTCCAGGAAAAGTTAAACAAGAACGATTCTTATTTTAAATAAGAATTACTCTCATTCAAGAAGTTTTTGCCTTGCGCCCTGCTCTGCGTGCAGCGCGGCTGTTAATCTTGCTGCTTTTTATGCAAAGGACGCGCATGTTCAACCGCTTATGGCTGGCCGCCGGGGCCATGGGGGCCGGTGTACTGGGCCTGCTGGGCTGCGACCAGCAACGCATTGATGCGCTGCACGAAGGCCTGTCCACCGAAGCCGATGTTCGCGCCCAGTTTGGCGAGCCCGTCACCATCTGGCCCGAGGCCGATGGCAGCCGCACCCTGGAATACAACCGCCAGCCCATGGGGCACCAAAACTACATGATCACCATTGGCACCGATGGCACGATGAGCGCCCTGCGCCAAGTGCTCACGCCCAGCGTTTTTGCCCAGGTGCAGGTGGGCATGGGCCAAGAGCAGGTGCGCCGCCTGCTGGGGCAACCGGCCAAACGCATGAGCTTTGCCCTCAAGCAGGAAACCGATTGGGATTGGCGCTGGATCGACCCGCCCGCGCGCGAGATGGTGTTTACCGTCACCTTTGGCCCCGATGGCCGGGTGCTGCGCTCAGGCAGCAGCGAAAAACTACCGGAAGGACGCTGACCATGGCCTCTGCAATGACTGCGGCTTACACCTACCTGGGCATCGCAATCGTGGCCGAAGTGGTGGCCACCTCGGCCCTCAAGGCCTCGGAGGGCTTTACCCGGCCCATGCCCAGCCTGATCACGGCGGTCGGTTACGCGCTGGCGTTTTATTGCCTGTCGCACACGCTCAAAAGCATTCCCACCGGCGTGGCTTACGCCCTGTGGTCGGGCGTGGGCATTGTGCTGATTTCAGCGGTGGGCTGGCTGTGGCTGGGCCAGCGGCTGGATGCCCCGGCGCTGCTGGGCTTGGGCCTGATCATTGCCGGGGTGGTGGTGATCAATGTGTTTTCCAAAAGCATCACACATTAAATAAAGAGCTGCACACGCTTTATTTATAGCGTTTTTAGCTACTATTTACCAAATATCTTTGGTAAATAAAGCGCAAAACGCTATTATTTTTATATCCCTGCCACATATAAAAAAACCGCTGCGGTGCATCCACTCTGCTTGCGCTGGGCCATGGAATCCGCCGAACCGGTTTGCAGCGTTGGCAGCTTTAGCAGCGCTTACAGCGTTTTGAACACCGCCCGCGCCGCTTCCAGCGTGCGGTCGATATCGTCCTGGCTGTGCGCGGCGCTCATAAAGCCGGCCTCGTACAGCGCCGGGGCAAAGTACTCGCCCTGCTGCAACATGCCGTGGAAAAACTTGTTGAAACGCGCCTGGTCGGTGGTCATCACCTGCGGGTAGTGGGTGGGCAGCTCGGGCAGGAAGAAAAAGCCAAACAAACCGCCTTGCCAATCCACGCTGAAGGGGATGCCGGCTGCGTCGGCCTCTGCCTTCAAGCCCTGCATGAGCTGGCCGGTTTTCAGGTGCAACTCAGCGTGAAAGCCGGGGACGCTGATCAGCTCCAGCGTTTTGATGCCGCAGGCGGTGGCAATTGGGTTGCCCGAGAGCGTGCCGGCCTGGTACACCCCGCCGAGGGGCGAGAGTTTTTCCATGATCTCGCGCCGTCCGCCAAAGGCCGCCAGCGGCATCCCGCCGCCAATGACCTTGCCCATGACGGTGATATCAGGCTGAAAGCCCTCGATCTGCTGCGCGTACAGGCTTTGGGCGCTGCCCAGGGCGACGCGAAAGCCGGTCATCACCTCGTCGTAAATCATCAGCGCCCCGTGCTCTTGCGTCAGCTCGCGGATGCGGCGGGTGAACTCCACGCTGGCGCGCACAAAGTTCATGTTGCCGGCAATGGGCTCCATGATCACGCAGGCGATTTCGCTGCCCATCTTGGCAAAGGCTTCTTCCAGCTGGGCCACATCGTTGTATTCAAGGACGATGGTGTCTTTCACCACATCGGCGGGCACCCCAGCGGACGACGAGCTGCCAAAGGTGGCCAGCCCCGAGCCGGCCTTGACCAGCAGCGCATCGGCATGGCCGTGGTAGCAGCCATTGAATTTGACGATCTTGTTGCGCCCGGTAAAGCCCCGGGCCAGGCGCAGGGCGCTCATGCCCGCCTCGGTGCCAGAGCTGACCAGGCGCACCATGTCCATGCTGGGCATCAGGGCGAGGATTTTTTCGGCCAGGGCCACTTCACGCTCGGTCGGGGCACCGTAGCTGAAGCCTTCATCGACAGCGGCATGCACGGTGGCGACCACCTCCGGGTGGCCGTGGCCCAAAATCATCGGCCCCCAGCTACCGATGTAGTCGGTAAAGCGTTGGCCGTTTTTGTCCCAAAAATACGCCCCCTGGGCGCGTTCAACAAAGCGCGGCACGCCGCCAACGGCGTTGAAAGCGCGCACGGGAGAATTCACGCCGCCAGGAATGACGCGCTTGGCGCGGGCGAGCAGGTCTTGGTTCAGGTCAGTGGTATGGGTCATAGTCATGCAAGAAAAGGCCCCGCAAGGGGCAAAAAATCAACAATCTAAAGATTAAGCAGAAGGGCTTGCCGGGGCCACCGGGGCCGCTGCCGGGGCACCACTGCGGCCCGCCGGCCCTTCTTGCTCATCATCGTCGGGTTGCGCCCAAAACATGCGGTCAGGAATCAGTCGGCCCATGCCGGGGCGAAACGCGCTGCCCAGGCATTGGTCCATGTATTCCAGGGCCTCCTGGGCCGCTTGGCCAAGGTCATCGCCCACCGCCAACAGGGCCGCCAAGGCGGCAGAAAGGGTTTCCCCGGCCCCCATGAATTCAGCATCAAAGCGCTCAAATTTGCTATTGCCAATCACGGTTTCAGTGCTGGCCAGGGCATTGTCAAAAAACTCTCCCGCTTGCACCATGCCGGTGACCAACACATAGGCCACACCGCGCACTTCGGCCGCTTTGGCAATGTCACGGGGCGTGGGCATGCGCTCGCTTTCCCAATCCGGCAGCAGCCAACGCGCCAAGGTGCCGTGGTTGCCCACCAGCACCGACACCTGCGGGAGCAGCAACTCTTCAAAGGCATCCAAATACTCTTCTAGGGCATCGCCTTCTTTCCACCAGGAAAGGTCGGGCATATAGCCAATGACGGGAATGTCGGGGTAATCGCTGCACATCCCGGCAATGGCACTGACATTGGCGGTAGAACCCACAAAGCCCACCTTGATCGCTTGCACCACCATGTCTTCAAGCACCGTGCGGGCTTGGTCCATCACCAGCTCATCCTCCAGCGCAATGTGGCTGAAGATACGATTGGTATCACTGATTTGTATACAGCACGCCACACTCACAGGATAAGCTCCTACGCTGGCAATGGTGAGGCTGTCGGCCGTCAGGCCCAAGGCACCAGTGGCATCTAAGGCATTGAAACTCATGATGCAAATCGCATCGTTGGTTTGATTTTCAGGGGGGTTGGGGGCGGTGGGGAGCACTGCGGGGGAAAGGTCTGCCATGGATCTGCTATGCCTCCCTTGTAAACAAGAGTCAGGGTAAAAGTCTATATAGAATCGTTGCATTCTATGTGAAGCCGTTTTAAGCTGCGCCGGGTACAGAATCTGCCTCTTTTTGAAAAAAGCCAGCAGGCAGAAAAACGATTTTTGCATGGCCTAGTGATCCAACACCAACAAAGCTTGGAAAAGTTATAACCAAAAGGAACGATCCACTTGAGTACCTCCGGTTCAACATTCAAAGTGCTGGTCATTGATGACAGCAATACGATTCGGCGCAGTGCTGAAATTTTTCTAAAGCAAGGAGGGCACGAGGTCTTGCTCGCAGAAGATGGATTTGATGCTTTAGCCAAAGTCAATGACTTTGATCCGCATCTGATTTTTTGCGACATTCTGATGCCTCGCCTGGATGGTTACCAAACCAGTGCCATTATTAAGCGCAACGCTCGATTTTCCAGCACCCCCATTATTATGCTTTCTTCAAAAGATGGTGTATTTGATAAGGCACGCGGCCGAATGGTGGGATGCGAAGAATACCTTACCAAACCTTTCACCAAAGACCAATTATTGCAAGCCGTAAAAACGTTTGGCAAAAAGACTGGTTGATTTTTTTATTTCAGGGGTAAAAAATGGCTATTAAAAATGTTTTAGTCGTGGATGATTCAAAAACAGAATTAATGTTTCTTTCCGATTTATTACAAAAGCGTGGCTTTACTGCGCGAACCGCAGAGAACGCTGAACAAGCGATGCAAGCCTTGGCGGCAAGCAAGCCCGACTTGATCCTGATGGATGTCGTAATGCCGGGCCAGAACGGTTTTCAGCTTACCCGCGCCATTGTGCGAAATCCTGATTACGCAGATATTCCAATTATTATTTGCACCAGTAAAAATCAAGAAACCGATCGCGTCTGGGGCCTGCGCCAAGGTGCCCGCGACTACATTGCCAAACCTGTCGATCCAGCCGAATTATTTGCAAAAATAACGGCCCTGAGCTGATATGGCGCTGAGAGAATCAAAGCAGTCCCTGCAAGATTTGCAGAAGCGTTTAGCGCAACGCTTGCTGGCGGCGCAAACGGATAACTCTCAAGCGGCACAATGGCTGGCCATTCAAGTTGGCAAGGTGCATTACCTGATCCCGCTGGCAGAAGCTGGTGAAATTTACCCTTGGCAGGATGTGCAAGCTGTTCCGTATGCCCAGCCATGGTTTTTAGGGGTGGCCAACGTTCGCGGAAGCTTGCTCGGGGTGATTGACTTGGCTGCGCTGCTGGGCCATGCCGTTGAACGCACACAGCAATCTTTGCGCGATACCAGCCTGCTGGTGATTAACCCCGCCTTGCAAGTGAATGCGACTTTGGTGGTCGATAAATTGCTGGGTTTACGCAATGCCGATCATTTGCAGCTGACGGCCAATACTGAAAATCAAAGGCGTTGCCTCCAAGATGCCCAAGGCCAAATTTGGCAAGAATTAAGTTTGCAGGCATTGGTTCAATCGGCAGCATTTTTGCACGTCTCTCAGTAATTTATTCGAATACACGAGGTTCTAATGTCTTTCCTCCAGAAAATGGGTGTAAAGTTTGGTAAAAATAATATACCAGACAAGAAATCTGGCATGGTAGCTGCCGATACCCTGCTGCAGCAAACTTTACAAAGCGTACAAAATTCCGATTTTCTGGATGGTCATGCTCTACTGGAGCAAGATAATACTACCTTGCCTATTTTTGGTACTGGCTCGGTAACCAGTCACCAGCGCAAATTATTGGTGATTTTGGCCATCAGTGGCATGGCTTTAGTTGGTTCATTCGGCTGGGTGCTGCGCGAAAATGACCGTGCTGCACAGCAGGTGGCCGCAACCGGTCAGGCTTTGATGCAGGCCCAACGGGTTGCCAAATCAGGCACGCAAGCGCTGCTGGGGGTGCCCCATGCTTTTATTGAATTAAAAGACAGTGTGCAGGTGTTTGCCAGCAACGCGCGCGGCTTGGCGCAAGGAGATGCGGCATTGAATTTGGTGCCCGTCAAAGAGTCTTACCAAGCCGACGTGCAGGCCATGCTAAAGCAAGCCGAAACCACCGAGAAAAATGCCAAAGCAGTTTTAAAACAAGAAGATGTGCTGATTAAAGTGGCCCAAGCCCTGCGCAATGTGAATCAGCAATCGAGTGCCTTGCTTGATCTTTCTGAAACCGTTGGCTCCTTGCTCATGCAGGACAAAATCATTCGGGAAGAAATTGAGGCCATCACCCAGATGGGCATGCTGACGCAGCGCATTGGTAAATCTGCCAATGAATTTCAGTCCATTGAAGGCGTGAACCCCGAGGCAGTTTTTTTGCTGGGTAAAGACTTGAACACCTTCCAAGAGATTGTCAAAGGCTTGCTCACTGGCAACGAAGAATTGGGCCTGCCCGGTACCGCCAATCCGCAAGCACGCCAGCAATTGACCACTTTGTTGGCGCAGTACGAAGCCACGCGCGCCGATGCGGAAACCATTTTGAGCAACCTGCAGGGCCTGGTCTCAGCCCGTGAGGCCCAAAGTGCGGTGGTGGGCGACAGTGAACCCCTGCGCGAAAAACTCGAAGCCCTGCAGCAGCGCTTGTCGGCCGATGCCGGTGTGGGGCTGGTGCAGCTGGCCGTCCTGGGTGGTCTGGCGCTGATTGTGCTGCTGTCGGGGATTGGGATTGCGCGGGTGGCACTGCTCGATAGCCGCCAGCGCCAGCAACAGGCCGAGCAGCAGCAGCGCGAAGCACGCCTGCAAGAGCAAGAGGCCAAGCGCATTAACGATGCCAACCAGGCCGCTATTTTGCGCTTGATGAACGAGTTGCAAAACCTGGCCGATGGGGACTTGACCCAGGAGGCGACCGTGACCGAAGACATCACGGGGGCCATTGCCGACTCGGTCAATTACACGGTGGAGGAGCTGCGCCTGCTGGTCGGCAGCGTGCAAAAAACGGCTTCGCAGGTGGTCGATACCACCACCCAGGTGGACAACACATCCGCCCAGCTGTTGGCGATCTCTACCGAGCAGCTGCGCGAGATTCGTGCCACAGGCCAAGCAATTTTGGACATGGCCCAGCGCATTACCGAGGTTTCCGCGCAAGCCCAATCCTCGGCCGAGGTGGCCAACCAATCCCTGCTCTCGGCGGAGCAAGGGCAAAAAGCCGTGCAGGACACGATTGGCGGTATGAATGCCATTCGTGACCAAATGCAGGAAACGTCTAAACGGATTAAACGCCTGGGTGAATCGTCCCAAGAGATTGGTGAAATTACTGAGCTGATTTCGGACATTACGGAGCAAACCAACGTGTTGGCGCTGAACGCTGCCATCCAAGCCGCCTCGGCAGGCGAGGCCGGACGGGGCTTCTCGGTGGTGGCCGAAGAGGTGCAACGCCTGGCGGAACGCTCTGGCGAAGCAACGCGCCAAATTGCCACCTTGGTGCGCACCATTCAAACCGATACCCAAGACACCGTGGCCGCAATGGAGCGCGCCACCTTGGGGGTGGTCGAAGGGGCTCGACTGTCTGACTCGGCGGGTGCCGCTTTGGCCGAGATTCACAGTGTTTCGCGCCGCTTGGCGCAGCTGATTGACGAAATTTCCAAAACCACGCAGCACGAAGCCAGTCTGGCCAACGAGGTGGCCGACGACATTCAACATATTTTTGTGGTGACAGAGCAAACCGGAGAGGGCACGCGCAGCACTGCCGAGCAAGTGCGCGAACTGGCCCGCATGGCGCAAGAGCTGCGCCAGTCGGTGACACGTTTCCGAATTGCATAACAACTGCGAGCGCTTGGCTACCGCTGGGCAGACTCGTCAAGGATGAAGCATGTCATTGCATCAAGACACTTCTATGCAAACCCCACGCACAGGCTTGGTGGAGCAAGATTTAGGCCCGCTCGCGTGGGTTCAAGAAGAGCTGCGCAAGTCGCTCGAAAGTGCCATTCGACTGACTCGGCGTTTCGTCCTGGAAGCGCAAGAGTCGGGCGACTCCGATTTGGCGGCCCTGGACACCAGTCCACTGCGCATGGCCAAACAACAGCTGCACCAATCTTCCGGTGCGCTGGACATGGTCGATCAGCCCCAGGTGGGGCTGGTACTGCGCGCCATGGAAGCGGCCGTGCAGCACTACATCCGGCAACCGCAAGACTTCACCCTCGCGGCCGTGCAAACCCTGGAAAAAACCAGCTTTGCATTGCTGGAATACCTGGATGTGGTGCTGGCTGGCAAAGCCGTGCTGCCCGTCGCGTTGTTTACCCAGTACCGCAATGTGCAGGCCTTGTCCGGCCAAGATGCCAAAGTCCACCCGGCCGATTTATGGCCGGCTGAGCGCCGACTGCGCGAGCCCCAATGGCCCGCCAAAGTGGCCCCCCTGGCCTATGGGCAAGAGGCCCGCAGTGTCTTGGATACGGCGGTTTTACAAATCGTCAAATCGGCCGATAAGCCGGCTGCACTGCGCCTGCGGCAATTGAGTCTGGGCTTGGCCGAAGGCCAGTCCACGCCAGGATGGCGGACATTTTGGAAAATCGCAGCCGGCTTTTTTGATGCTTTTGCGCACGGTTTACTCAAAGACGACAACTACACCAAGCGCGTGGCCTCCCGCGTGTTGATGGTGTATGCCAGCGCAGCAAAAAATCAAGAAGCTGGTATCGACCGCCTGCTGCAGGATATGCTGTTCTTTTGCAGTCAAGCTGGCGATCCAGCAGCGGGAAAAGCTCCTGTTTTGCAAGCAGTGCGCAACGCCTTTGGCCTGCAACGGCACCAGAGTGTGGATTATGAACAAACCCACTTTGGCCGTTTTGACCCCGCCGTTTTAGCCCAAGCCCGCAAGCGTCTGGCCGCCGTGACCGAGTTGTGGTCCGCGTTGGTGGGTGGAGACAGGCAAAAAATCAAACCCGTGGCCGATCAGTTTTCTTTGGTCACCGATTCGCTATTGCATCTGCACCCTGGCAGCCGCCCGCTCGAGCAAGCCCTGACCCAACTGACCCAGCGCCTGGAACAAACCGGGCAGTTGCCCAGCACAGAAATCGCCATGGAAGTGGCCACCGCCGTGCTCTACCTGCAAGCGGCTTTTAATTCACTGGATATCAGTGAAGCCGACATGACGGCGCACACCCAAATTCTGGCGCAGCGGCTGCAGCGCGTGATGGATGGCCACCCCCCTGCGCCTCTAGAGGCGTGGATGGAGCAGCTCTACCACCAGGTCAGCGACCAGCAGACCATGGGCAGCGTCGTCGGTGAGCTGCGACAAACCTTGAGCGAAGCTGAAAAACACCTGGACCAGTACTTTCGCACCCCAGAGGACGTCAAGGTTTTGCAGCCGGTGGGCAGTTTATTGGCCCAGATTCGCGGCGTGCTCTCGGTGCTGGGGCTGGACCCCGCAGCGCAAGCCATGGGGCAAATGCGCCGCTATGTCGAAGGTTTGCAAACAGGCACGATTGCCAGCGAAGAGCGACAAGCCGTCTTTGACAAATTGGGCAACAGCTTAGGGGTGCTGGGCTTCTTGATTGATATGTTGAGCTACCAGCCCAACATGGCCCGCAAACTCTACCGCTACGACGAAGCCGCTGGAGAACTCAAACTCACCATGGGCCGTGCCCGCCAGCGACAAACCGACGAAGCAGCATCTGCGCCCGCTGCGCCAGCCGCCCCCGTGCTGGCCGTGCGGGCAGAGCAAGCCATCTCCACGCTCGTGCCCAACGTGCAGGTAGAGCCAGCGGCCGCGCCCCACCCGGCCCCCAGCCCGGCAGAGACGGCCACCCCAGCAGCCAGCGCCCCTGCGCCAGCGCCGACACCAACCCCAGTGCCTGAACTGACTCCAGTACCAGCGCCAGAACTGCCCCCAGTACCAGTACCAGTACCGGCCCCAGCGCCCCCTGCCATCGCGCTGGCCAGCCAAGAAGACGAAGACTCCGACACCGAGCTGCGGGAGATCTTTCTCGAAGAGGCCGAAGAAGTGCTTGCCAATGGCCAAGCGGCCCTGCAAACCTTGGCACGCAATGCTGCCGATTTGAGTGAACAAACCGTTTTGCGCCGGGCTTTTCACACCCTCAAAGGCAGCTCCCGCATGGTGCAGCTCGATGAGTTTGGCGAAGCTGCTTGGGCCATGGAACAAATGCTCAACGCCTGGTTGGCCGAGCAAAAGCCCATGCCCGCCCCCATGCAAGCCTTGGCCAGCCAGGCCATGCACGGCTTTGCCCAGTGGGTACAGGCAATTCGCAATGGGCACGATGCGCCATGGCAAGCCACGCCCTTCAGGGCCAGTGCCGATGCCATGCGCTTGCACACGCAACTGGTGGACATTGATTTAGCCGCCGCCAGCGGGGCAGCCGCCCCGGTGCCCCAGCGAGAAGCCATCCAACCCGCGCAACAAGCCCAAGCCGACGCGCTGGAATTGGCACCAGAAGCCCCTGCGGCAGACCCTGTTCCCACCCTAGAGCCAGCACCAGCACCAGCCGACAGCCAGACAGAACTCAGCCTGGAGCTGGAGCTGGAACCAGAACCAGAACCTGCTGACAGCCAGACAGAACTCACCCTAGAGCCAGCGCCAGAACTCCCGGTCATTGAGCCAGAGCCCACCGCACTGCCGACGCAGCAGGCCATCCCGACGCTGGATGAAAGTTTTGAATTTAACTTTGACCTGCCAGCACCCGAGAGCGCTGAAGTAGCTGAAGTAGCTGAAGTAGCTGAAGTAGCTGAAGTAGCTGAAGTAGCTGAAGTGGCGGAAGTGGCGGAAGTGGCGGAAGTGGCGGAAGTGGCGGAAGTGGCGGAGATTACCGAGCCAGAAGCCGCCGCAGTGCCCGCTTTACCGCCGCAAGAAGACGCAGCGCCTGCGCCTGCTGTTGAGGCAGCCCCTGTTTTCAGCGAAACGCTGGAAGCGCCCCCCCTTGCCTTCTCGCTGCCGGAAGAAGCGCCCACCAAGAAAATTGGTGACCTGCAAATTTCCCTGCCCCTGTACAACGTGTACTTGACCGAGGCAGAAGAATGGTCGCAAAAACTGTCCGACAGCCTGCGTGCCTGGCAAGCCAATCTGGAACAACCCCAACCGGAAGGCGTTTTCGCCTGGGCCCACTCGCTGGCCGGCAGCTCAGCGACGGTTGGTTTTGCGACACTGTCCCACCTGGCGCGCCGCTTAGAACATGTGTTGCTGCATTTGCAGCCGCTGCCCAATGGAGAGCGGGCGCAAGTGCCCGTGCTGGTGGCGGCCGCCGATGAAATTCGGCGTTTATTGCACCAGTTTGCGGCCGGATTCTTGCCCAAGGCCCAAGAGGCCATTGAGGCGCAATTGAGCTTGCTGCTGGACATCCCCGTCCTGGAAGAAAAGCTGCCCGAGGCCGTGGAAACCACCGCCACCACCGCTGCTGCCCCCGTCCTCTCTGAGCAAATCGCCCAGGCCTTGCAAGCCCAGCACGAGCTGGATGCGGCCATGGTGCAGGCGATGGCGCTGGAGGACGACGACGATGACGATATCGACGTGCTCGATATGGTCGACCCTGACCTGTTCCCCATTTTTGAGGAAGAGGCCCAGGAGCTGCTCCCCACCCTGAACGCCGCTTTGCGTGAATGGAGTGCCCACCCGCAACAGCCCCAGCCACGTGCGGCCCTGTTGCGGGCCTTGCACACCTTAAAAGGCAGTGCCCGCCTGGCAGGGGCCATGCGCTTGGGTGAAATGGCCCACCGCTTGGAGTCCACGCTGGAGCAGTTCGACATCGAAACGGTCACCAGCGAAGATTTAGAGCCGCTGTTTATCCGGCTCGACGCCATGGATGCCACCTTCCACCTGCTGCGCACCGTTGGCGAGCAGCAAGAAGAGATCATGGCTACGGCCGCTGCCCCTGCAACCGCTGCGGCGCCGCTGCTGGCTGACACCCCTGCCCCGGCCCCCACGGCGCCAGCCAGCGCACCCGCCCTGGCCACCGCACCTGTCCTGGCCACCGCCCCCTTGGCCGCGCCAACGGCGGTGCGTGCAGGCCCCCAATCGGTGGTGCGCGTGCGCACCCAGCTGCTGGACCGCTTGGTCAATGATGCGGGCGAGGTGATGATTACCCGCTCACGCTTGGATGCGCGGGTCGGGCAGCTCAGAAACCTGTTGGGCGAACTGTCCGGCAACTTGGAGCGCTTGCGCTACCAGCTGCGCGATATGGAAGTGCAGGCCGAATCGCAGATGCAATCGCGCCAGCAGCTGACCAAAGACAGCGGCAGCGATTTCGACCCCTTGGAATTCGACCGTTTTACCCGCGTGCAGGAACTCACCCGCATGCTGGCCGAGTCGGTCAATGACGTGGCCACCGTGCAGCGCAACCTGCAGCGCGAAGTCACCGGCGCGGAAGATGAGCTGCTCATTCAAGCCCGCTTGTCGCGTGAATTGCAGCGCGACCTGCTGCGCACCCGCATGGTGGAATTTGACTCGATCGCCGAGCGCTTGTACGCCGTGGTGCGCCAGGCCGCCAAAGACACCGGCAAGCAAGTCAAGCTGGAAGTGCTGGGCGGCACCATTGAGATGGACCGGGGGATTTTGGAGCGCATGACCCCCGCCTTTGAGCACTTGCTGCGCAACTGCGTGGCCCACGGCATTGAAGCGCCCGCGCAGCGCCAAGCCCTGGGCAAGCCCTCGGCAGGCAACATCAGCATTCGCATGCAGCAATCGGGCAACGAAGTCTCGGTGCGCTTTAGCGACGACGGGGCGGGCCTGAACCTTGAGCGCATTCGCGCCAAAGCCATCGAAAACGGCCTGATCGATGCCACCACCGAAGTGAACGCTGCCCGCGCCGCGCAGCTGATTTTCATGCCCGGTTTTAGTACCGCAGAGCAGGTCTCGGGCATCTCTGGGCGCGGGGTTGGGATGGACGTGGTGCGCTCCGAAGTGCTGGCCCTGGGGGGGCGGATTGAGACCTCCACCGAACCGGGCCAAGGCTCGGTGTTTGAGCTGGTGCTGCCACTGACCACCGCCATGACCCAGGTGGTCATGCTGCGCATGGGCGATTTTGTCGTGGGCGTACCCGCCAGCTTGGTGGAAGTGGTGCGCCGTCTGCCCCTGCCGGAACTGGAGGCGGCCTACCAAAGCGGCACGCTGGTGCAGGCCGATGGCAGCCAGCTGCCCTTCCTGTGGGCCGGTGCGGTGTGGAGCCAATCACCACGCAGCACCGACAGCACCGGCGGCAAAACCCGCCCGGTCATCATCATCAACAGCGCCTCGCAGCGCCTGGCGCTGCACGTCGATGAAGTCTTGGGCAGCCAAGAGGTGGTGGTGAAAAACCTGGGGGTGCAGCTGGCCCGCCTGCCCGGCTTGGCAGGGATGTCGCTCCTGCCCTCGGGGGCGGTGGTCCTGATCTACAACCCGGTCGCCCTGGTGGCGGTGCATGGCGAAAAAATTCGCGCTCTGGGCCAAGGCCTGCCGGCCATTTTGGACGATGCCCAGGCCAAGCTGCTGCGCCAGCAGTCGGCCGCCCAGGATGTGCAAGCCGGTCGCCCCGTGGTGCAAGCGCCCCTCATCATGGTGGTGGACGATTCGATCACCGTGCGCCGCGTCACCCAGCGTTTGCTGCAGCGCGAGGGCTTTCGCGTCAGCACCGCCGTCGATGGTTTGCAGGCGCTGGAAAAACTGCAGGACGAGCTGCCCGATGTCATCCTCTCAGACATCGAAATGCCGCGCATGGACGGCTTTGACCTGCTGCGCAACATCCGCTCCAGCGAACGCCTGAAAGACCTGCCGGTGATCATGATCACCTCGCGCATGGCCACCAAGCACCGCGACCTGGCCATGGCGCTGGGGGCCAACCACTACCTGGGCAAACCGTATGGGGATGAACAATTGCTGGGCATCATTCACAGCTATACCGATGCGTAGCTAATAGATAAAAGATAGCTGTTAGCGCTGATTTATCAATGATTTTTAGGTTAAAAACCAAAAATTCGTTGTCTATCAAGCGGTAACAGCTATTTTTTTCATGATCGTGCCCAGCACCATGCCTGTGCCTGGCCCCAGCCACAGCAGGATCGGCGGGCACAGCGGCTGGGGGGCATAAAATCGCCGCCTATGTCTGAATCTGTGCTCAACCTTGCCAACCACTTTCTGATTGCCATGCCGCAGTTGGAAGACGAGTTTTTCGCCCGCAGTGTGGTGTATGTGTGCGAACACAACGAACGCGGCGCCCTGGGGCTGGTGATCAACAAGCCCGGCAGCTTGAGCTTCAAGGCCCTGCTGGAAAAGATCGAACTGCCCATGGGCCGCGCCGACTTGGCGGACCAACCCATCTTTCGCGGCGGCCCGGTGCAAACCGATCGGGGTTTTGTGCTGCACGATCCGGTGGTGCTCGATCCCCCGCATGCCGAAGAGGCGGTGTACGCCTCGACGCTCACCATTCCCGGCGGGCTGGAGATGACCACCTCCAAAGATATTCTGGAGGCCGTCGCCCATGGGGCCGGCCCCCGGCGCGTGCTGGTCACCCTGGGCTATGCCGCCTGGGGCGAGGGCCAGCTGGAGTCCGAGCTGCGCGAAAACGCCTGGATAACGGTGGCCGCCAAAAGCGACATTATTTTTAACATCGCGCCAGAAGACCGCTACGCCGCCGCTTTGCAAGAGCTGGGGCTGCAGCCTTGGATGCTGCACACCGAGGCAGGCAACGCATGAGTGGCGCTGCCCCCACTGAGGCCGCCAGCGCGGGGCGCTTGGCCATACCGGCGCAGCAACAACAGTTTTTGGCGTTTGACTTTGGCAGCAAACGCACGGGCGTGGCCAGTGGCAACCGCTTGCTGGGGCAGGCCAGCCCTGTCACCACCATCCAAGCTGAAGGGGCTGAGGCCCGCTTTGCCGCTGTGCAACAGTTGCTTGCCCAATGGCAGCCGCAGGCGCTGGTCATTGGCGTGCCCTACCACCCCGACGGGGCCGCGCACGAGAACACCGCCCGGGCGCTGAAGTTTGGCCGCCAGCTGCGTGGCCGCTTTGGCCTGCCGGTCTATGAGGTCGATGAGCGCTATACCACCACCGAAGCCCTGGCCCTGGGCGCAAAAGATGCCGACGCGGCGGCCGCCTGCATCATCTTGGACCAATTTTTAAGGAGTCTTGCATGAATTCCCCCCCCACCGCGCCCCTCACCCCCAGCACCACCAGCCTGGTTCTGGATGCCGAAGCCCTCTACCGCGAACTGCTGCGCGGCGTGCGCAGCCTGATGGGGCCGCAAACGCAGCTGGCGGGCATCACCTCGGGCGGTGCCTGGTTGGCCGAGCGCTTGCACCAGGATTTGGGCTTGGCCCAGCCGGTCAGCGTGCTGTCTTCGGCGCTGCACCGTGACGATTTTGCCCAGCGCGGCATGGCCATGAGTGCGCAAACCCAGCTGCATTTTGATGTGAATGGCGCCGATGTTCTGGTGCTGGACGATGTGCTGTACACCGGCCGCACCGTGCGCGCGGTCATCAACGAGCTGTACGACTATGGCCGCCCGGGCAGCGTGCGCCTGGCCGTGCTGGTCGATCGCGGCGGACGCCAGCTGCCGTATGCCGCCGACTTTGCTGCGGCCCGCATCAGCTTGCCCTCCAGCCAAGTCCTGGCGCTGGCGCGTGCCGACGATGGGCGTTTTCACTTTGCCATTAAAGAAGCTTGAACCGAGGTAAACCGTGCTCGATAAGCGCAACCCCCAACTCAATAAAAACGGTGAACTGATTCACCTGCTGTCGCCCGAAGGCCTGTCGCGCGACATCCTTACGCACATCCTGGACACGGCCAGCAACTTTGTCAGCGTCAATGACCGCGAGGTCAAAAAGCTGCCCCTGCTGCGCGGCAAAAGCGTGTTCAACCTGTTTTTTGAGAACAGCACGCGCACCCGCACCACGTTTGACATTGCCGCCAAGCGCCTGTCGGCCGACGTGTTCACGCTCGACATTGGCCGCAGCTCCACCGCCAAGGGCGAGACGCTGCTGGACACCATCGACAACCTCTCGGCCATGGCCGCCGACATCTTCGTCGTGCGCCACAGCGAATCGGGCGCGCCCTACCTGATTGCCAAGCACGTGGCACCGCATGTGCACGTGGTCAATGCGGGCGATGGCCGCCACGCCCACCCCACCCAGGGGCTGCTGGATGCCTACACCATCCGCCACTACAAAAAAGACTTCTCGCAGCTGCGCGTGGCCATCGTTGGCGACGTGCTGCACTCGCGCGTGGCGCGCTCGGACATCCACGCCCTGCTGGCGCTGGGCTGCCCCGAAGTGCGCGTGGTCGGCCCGCGCACGCTGGTGCCGACCGATCTGGCGCAAATGGGCGTGCGCGTGTTTCACAACCTGGAAGAAGGCATTCGCGACTGCGACGTGATCATCATGCTGCGCCTGCAAAACGAGCGCATGAGCGGGGCGCTGCTGCCCTCCAGCCAAGAGTATTTCAAAAGCTTTGGCCTCACGCCCGAGCGCCTGCAGCTGGCCAAGCCCGATGCCATCGTCATGCACCCTGGGCCAATCAACCGGGGGGTGGAAATTGCCTCCTCGGTGGCCGATGGGCCGCAGTCGGTCATCCTCTCGCAAGTGACGTTTGGCATCGCCGTGCGCATGGCGGTGATGTCCATCGTGGCCGGGAATGAAGCGTAAAAACATAAAAAACAATAGCTATTAGCGCTTTACTGGTAAGCGTTAAAGCCATTAAATGGTGAAAACAATGCACATATTGATTCGCAATGGCCGCGTCATCGACCCGGCCTCGGGCCTGGACCAAGTGGGGGATGTGGCGATTGCCGACGGCAAGATCGTTGCCGTCGGCACGGCCCCGACCGATTTCACCCCCACACAAACCATCGATGCCAGCGGCTGCTGGGTGCTGCCCGGCTTGGTCGATCTGGCCGTGCGCCTGCGCGAGCCGGGGCACGAGCACGCCGGCATGCTGCACAGCGAAATGCAAGCGGCCGTGGCCGGTGGGGTGACCAGCTTGGTGTGCCCGCCCGATACCGACCCCGTCTTGGACGAGCAGGGCTTGGTGGAGATGCTGAAATTTCGCGCTGAAAAACAGCACAAAGCCCGCCTGTTCCCCATGGGGGCGCTCACCCAGGGCTTGCAAGGCGACACCCTGACCGAAATGGCCGAGCTGACCGAGTCGGGCTGCGTCGCCTTTGGCCAGGCCGATGTGCCCATGGCCAACACCCAGGCGCTGGCCCGCGCCCTGGCGTATGCCACCACGTTTGGTTTTTCGGTGTGGCTGCGCCCGCTGGACAAAGACCTGGGCAAAGGCGTGGCCGCCAGCGGCCCCAGTGCCACGCGCATGGGGCTGGCCGGGGTGCCGGTGGCCGCCGAAACCATTGCCCTGCACACGATTTTTGAGCTGATTCGCGGCACGCAAACGCGCGTCCACCTGTGCCGCCTGTCCAGTGCGGCCGGGGTGGCCTTGCTGCGCCAGGCCAAGGCCCAGGGGCTGAATGTGACGGCCGATGTCTCCATCCACTCCCTGCTGCTGACCGATGCCGACATTGGCTATTTCGACAGCAGCGCCCGCCTGATTCCGCCGCTGCGCCAGCAGGCCGACCGCGACGCGCTGGCCGCCGCGCTGGCCGATGGCACCATCGACGCGCTGGTGTCCGACCACACCCCGGTGGAAGAAGATGCCAAGGTCAAACCCTTTGCCGAGGCCGAGCCTGGGGCCAGCGCGGTCGAGTTGCTGCTCTCGGCCGCCATCCTTTGGAGCCAGCGCGACGGTGTGCCCCTGCTGCGGGCACTGCAAACCGTTACCAGTGCGCCCATTGATGTGCTGGGCTCGGCCGTGGATGCCTTCCTGGGGCGGCTGGAAGTGGGCGGCCCGGCGGATGTGTGCATCGTCGATCCGCAAGCGCTCTGGACCGTCCAGCCCAGTGCCTTGCTCAGCCAGGCCAAAAGCACGCCTTTTAACGGCATGCAGTTGCCGGGCCAGGTGCGCACCACCTTGGTCGATGGTGCGGTGGTGTTCAGCCGCTGATTGATTTTTTTACAAAAAGGGGGAGCGCATGATTTCACGCAGAGTGTGTTTGGCAGCCGTGGTGGCCTTGGGGCTGACGGCCTGCTTTGGCAGCGGCCCCGAGGCCGCAGTGCAGGGCTTTTACGGTGCGGTGGCCGAAGGCAATACCGATAAGGCCATGGGCTTTTTGGCGCTGGAGAGCGTCTCGGCCAACGAGATGATCATGGTCAAAGGCAAGATTCAAATGATGGTGGCCGCCGGCAAAACCCAAATGGATGCCAATGGCGGCTTTCAAGGCGTAAAAATCACCAACCAGCAAGAACAAGGCGAAAACGCCCTGCGCGTGCAGTTGGAAATCCTGTTTAAAAATGGCAAAACCGACCAAGACAGCATGAACCTGGTCAAGCAAAAGGACGGCTGGAAAATCAAGCTGTAATGCGGTTGTTCATGCTGCAACTGCTGCAACGGGCTGCTGTGGGGGCAGCCCTTTTTTACGCCCAGGCGCTGGCCTGGGCCCAGCTGCCGCCCCAAGCCCAGGCCGGGGATTTGATCTTTCGCCAGGGCACCGAGGCCGTCAGCCACATGGTGCGCACCGTCGATCAAGGGCTGTACAGCCATGTGGGCCTGCTGGTGGGCCAGGCCGGAGCGTGGCAGGTGGTCCACGCCACGCCGTCGGAGCGCCCAGGCCAGCCCGATGCGGTGGTGCTCGATAGCCTCGCGTTTTTTCTGGCCCCTGAGCGCGCGCACGCCTTTGCCATCTACCACCTGCCCCAGGCCAGCGCCGCGCAGCGCCAGGCTGCGGTGCAATGGGCGCTGGCCCAGCAAGGGCGGCCCTTTGCCCTGCAAGAAACCGGCGCAGGCATTTACTGCACCACCTTGGTCTGGCAAGCCTGGCAGCGCCTGGGGCTGGATTGGCAGGTGCGCTTTACGCCGGTGGATATCCCGTGGTTTCGCGGGCGCTACTTGCTGCCCAGCGCCTTGGCAGCATCGCCCCAATTATTAAAATTAGAAGCTGTTACCGCTTACAAATAAACGCTTTATTGGTTGTTTATTATTTAAATTCTGGGCAAGGGCTTCGGCCCCACCGTGGCCTATGGCCAGATGCGCCGTCTGCTACGTGACAGCCTGACGCGCGATTTGCCCGCACAGTTGCAGGCCGAGGCGCAGGCCTTTCTGGCCTGTGCCAAGACCCCCGATTTCAGCGAAGGCGTTGCCGCCTTCTTGGCCAAACGCCCCGCGCAATTTGCGGGCTGAACATCGGCCTCATGCCCAACCCAAAGGAGAATCCATGACCATCCGCGACATCTTCATCGTCAGCACCGCCCGCACCGCCATCGGCACCTTTGGCGGCAGCCTGAAAGACGTGCCCAACACCCAGCTGGCCACCACCGTGGTCAGGGCCGCCATTGCCCGCGCCGGCATCGCCGCCGATGCCGTGGGCCACGTCGTCATGGGCAACGTCATCCCCACCGATACCAAAGATGCCTACCTGGCCCGCGTGGCCGCGATTGATGCGGGCTGCCCCATCGAAACCCCGGCCTTTAACGTCAATCGCCTGTGCGGCTCGGGCCTGCAGGCCATCATCAGCGCCGCGCAGGCCATTGCCCTGGGCGATTGCGATGTGGCCATCGGCGGCGGCAGCGAATCCATGAGCCGGGGCCCCTACTTCGACCAGGCCGCCCGCTACGGTGCGCGCATGGGCGATGCCAAAAGCATCGACTACATGCTGGGCATCCTGCACGACCCCTGGCAAAAAATGCACATGGGCATCACCGCCGAAAACGTGGCCGAGCGCTATGGCATCAGCCGCCAGATGCAGGACGAACTGGCCGTGCTCAGCCAGCAACGCGCCGCCGCCGCCATGGCCGCCGGGTACTTCAAAGAGCAAATCACCCCCGTGGAAATCGCCACGCGCAAGGGCGTGGTGCTGTTCCAGGAAGATGAGCACGTGCGCGCCAGCACCACGCTGGAGACGCTGGCTGGGATGAAACCCGCCTTCAAGAAAGACGGCGGCACGGTGACCGCTGGCAACGCCTCGGGCATCAACGACGGGGCCAGTGCCGTGGTGCTGGCCGCAGGCGAGCGCGTGGCCGCCCTGGGCCTCAAACCCCTGGCCCGCCTGGTGGGCTACGCCCATGCCGGGGTGGAACCCGCCTACATGGGCATCGGCCCCGTGCCCGCCACGCGCAAAGTGCTGGAGCGCACCGGCCTGAAGCTGGCCGACATCGACGTGATCGAAGCCAACGAAGCCTTCGCCGCCCAGGCCTGCGCCGTGGCGCAGGAGCTGGGTTTTGACCCCGCCAAGGTGAACCCCAACGGCTCGGGCATCTCGCTGGGCCACCCCGTAGGCGCTACCGGCGCCATCATCA